>Ga0209138_1000024_pt1 | contig 159440 bp, 136 predicted proteins | sample SaaInl3SG_22_DNA_FD_184645 | JGI IMG/M metagenome (GOLD analysis project Ga0209138, IMG submission 184645) | Marine microbial communities from expanding oxygen minimum zones in the Saanich Inlet - ESP_153SG_22_DNA (SPAdes) (version 2) | ecosystem: Environmental > Aquatic > Marine > Intertidal...
TATTGGAACTCTTAAAGAAGCATACATTTCTCCACCTCTAAATTTACCTGACGGTATTACTGTACTGTAGTCCGTTACACCCACAGTAAGTGGTCCTAACCTGAAGCCCAAGCCTATTTTTGTTCCTGAGTAAGTATTGTAAGAGATAGGCACAGCAACCTGCATCCATGCAAAATCATAAGATGGCGAAACAGTTATTTGATTTGCAGCTCTTACACTATTTTTATTTCCATTTCCTAAAATGTTAAAATAACCTGTTGCGTTTACATAGAAATTTTTATAAATATGATAATCTAACTGTAGACTAAGTGCTGTTGGTGTATTCATGTAAAAAGAACCTGAGGTATCTTCTTCTGCTATCCACTCAGGATCGTTGGTTATCATACTATCTATAAACTGCGTATAATCAGAAAAGCTAGCGATAGAATCTAGTAGATTTAAATTAAAACCTGTTGCATTGATACTAAAATCTCTGCTTCGATCTGTTTTGTCAAAACGAATTCCACCAATATCTAATAAAGAAACACCAGCTCTTAACTTATACTTGTTAACGTCTTGGTACCATAATCCATTTTTTCCGTCCATCTCATACTGGTATTGGCTGTGTTTTGGTCTATATTCATAAACTAATCCCAAGTCTGCTCCAAAACCAAAACTAGCTGCCTTAAAGATATCTGAGATATTAGAGAATCTGTTCTCTAACAATTGACCTGTATTTCCGCCAGAACCGTAACTAAAGTTTGCTCGGAGATAGGATGCAGTATCTGCCGATTGTACATTAATATCTAATTGATTTGCATAATTATAGGTAGCACCTAACCCTTGTAATAATTTAAATCTTGCTCCTGCTTTGAAAAAATGATCTCCATCATCATTTAACACCTGCGCATAATTAAAGCCATACTCTACCCAAGCCATTGAATTTTGTGACAAACCATTGCCTTGAATATCTAAATTTTGTAAATCATTGACATTAAAGTCTTCTTCAAACAATTTTCTTAGCCTCGGATTTAATTCATCTACGCTATTAATCATTCTTATTTTCGGAGAAAAACCAACCGCAATTCTTGGGTTGATATGAAACATAAAATTTACAATATCAATTTGTAATGAATTGTAAATACCTTGATTTTTAGTTGAATTACTAAATGGGTCTCCAATATCTCTCCAGTTATTTTGTAAATATGTGCTATCCGGACCTTTCCAATCAGAAAATGCTACAGAAGAATCTATCAAGTAGCGTAAACTGCGACCAGGCATATTTTCTGTTCTTAGTGTTCTAAAATTTTGCCATATAGAAAAATCTCCACCAATTAAATTTAAATCGAATTTAAACCTTCCGTCAACTATGCTTGCAGGTTGAACATCTGCCCCCATAATTCCGGCATAATTACTACCATGAATTCCTAAATATCGTTGTGCTTGACTCGTAAATGTTGCACACATTATTGCCAGTAAGAGTAAAGATAATAGTAGAATGTTTTTCATAAGTTAAAGATTAATTGAGTAGCATATTAAATTGTTATCTAACGTGGTATACACATTAAACTGATTGGTAGCAGCTTCATTTATTTCTATTAAACGTTTTCCTTCCTTCGGAAAGCCAGAAATTAATTTCCCCACATCGTCAAACAAATATAAATTATTTTCTACGTCATCTAAAATTAAAGTATAGGCTTTAGCTTTACTTTTTAGTTGCTTTACTTCAGATATTTCACTTAATTGGATAGGGCTCTCAAATTGCAAATTTCCTTTTGAGTCATAAACACTTAATTGATTTGATTGATGCGCACTAAAACCAAAAGTGTTCATTTTCACATTCGAGTTTAGAGAATTAACAACCGATAAATCACTATTTAAAATGTTTACTTTTTCTTCAATACTTTGAATAAAATGGATCTGATTTTGCAGTTTTAGTACTTTTTTGATGGCTAACGGTAAATTTTCTATTTTACTTTTTTCTAAAAACACTTTTTTATAACCAGTAGAACTTGATACAAAGGCAAGTAATTGAGACGATTGATTGATTAAAACTGGAGCAGTGTTTATAGGAAAATCGTCTACTTTTAAAACATTTAATTCTCCACCTTTAGCATCGAGATAAATAATATTTCCATTTTTATCACCTGCTAAAAATCGGGTTTGATTGGTGTGAAAAACATGTGCAACAGATGAAGTAAATGTACATTGGTTAGCGTAAGGAAAACCATTTACAGCCTTTCCATTTAAATCTAAAACATGCAGATTATTGCCGTTTGTAAATACAAGTTGCTTTTTATTATTCTGATAAATATCTACCACTTTAATATCAGAAGTTTGAATTGTATCAAGTTGTCCACTCCAAATTTCTTTTCCCTTAGAATCAACCAAATAATAGGATTTTCCTGCTACAACAAATGTAGAAATTCCCTTTCTTAGATGATCTTTTATTGGCGTAATAAAACCAATGCGCTCTTTGGTTAAAAAGGAATATGTAGCGTTTAATGACTCGTTAGAAGTTACCTCTTTTAAATTAGAGGTAACCCTGTAAACAATATTATTGGTGTACGTGGTACTTTCTTTTTGATTTTCGTTAAATATACGCTCGTGAACTTGTGTTGTGAGCCAGCCAAATATTTTATCTTCTTGACCTTTATTTACAGCTAAAGTGTTGCCTAATTGATAATTTAATTTAATTTTTTGGGCCAGTGTTACACTCTGTGTCAGTACCACCTTATCACTCAACAAAAGAACAAAAAAACCAGTTGAAGTATTGCTTGGAAAATCTTTAGTTAGTCTTATATTTTTATACTTAGTCACACCATTTTCTTGCCAAATTGAGTCAGTATTTCGAAGGTGCTGCAACAACACTAAATTAGGATCTTGCCGTGCTTTATAATCAGATACTAAAAATACTTCACCCTCTAATTCTGCTTTTACAAAACCCTGATTTACCCAATTTGACATTACATTATTGGCATAAACACTATCTTTCTGTTGGGCTAAAAAATGACTCTGAAACTGATAAGAAGCAATTTTAGAAGGTAACAAATCTGCAAAAAGCGTTTTATCATCTACTGGTTTACCGAGTACATTTTGTGCTGTATACGTTTGATAACGCAACGATCCATTTTCTGTGCGGTATACATCTGTTTGTTTACTTTCAAGCAAATCAAAAACATTTGCCGTAGCGTTTTTATCCGCATTCTTGCTATCGAAAATAGTTTGCGCATTGGGTTGGACATCAATTTGAGCAAAAAACACGTATTTGCCAGAAATGTTGCGTAATTCTGATTGCTTAAGTTGAGAATTAAAGATTAAGTCATTTATCGCCAAATCTGTCCAATACACTTCGCTTTCAATTAATAGACAATTGCGTTTTTTTGAAAAATAAAGCACCAGGCCTTCTAACTTATTTGGAGCTAAGTTTAAGTACACATTTTCGCTCTCAAAAAGTTGGAAACTATTTAATTCCTCTGGATAGTTTACCTTTAATACAGCTTCATCCAATTCTTTATTAAACATCAAAGCTGGCACCAGTGTTTTATTCTTACCATAAAAAACATCCCAGCCAACAAATCCTATCCAAACACAACTGGCTAGCACAATTAAAACAATTCCTATAACTCTAAGCATCAAAGTAAAAGTAGTATTTTTAATAGCCAAGCGCGATAATCACATAGAGAATTAACCAACACTTTTTTTTTAATAAGAAAACGAACCTTTACAAACTTAAGCGCATTTGTTCCGGAGATAATAAAGTAAACGACTTTCTATGGTACTCTGAAGCTCCATGTTTTAAGATTGCTTCTCTGTGCTTTTTTGTAGGATATCCTTTGTTAGAATTCCATTGATAATGGGGTAATTTTTCATGCAATTCAGTCATCATCTCATCTCTATACGTTTTAGCCAAAACCGATGCTGCTGCTATAGACATAAAACGACTATCGCCTTTAATCATGCAAGTTGCCGGAATATTTTTATACGGATTAAATCGATTTCCGTCTATCAACAAATGCTCTGGCACATGAGATAACTGATCGATTGCCCTGTGCATGGCAAGAAAACTAGCATTTAATATGTTAATTTCGTCTATTTCTGCGGGAGAAACAATTCCAACTCCAAAAGAGATGGCTTCTTTTTCTATAAGTGGTCTTAATGCATCTCTTTTCTTTTCAGAGAGCTGTTTAGAATCATTGAGCATAGGATGATTAAAACCATCAGGTAAAATAACTGAAGCTGCAACTACCGGTCCGGCTAAACAACCTCTTCCAGCTTCATCGCAACCGGCTTCAATTTTACCTTCTAAATGCTTTAGGATTAATGCACACATATTTGCAAGATTAAGAAATTATAGTTTATCTTTATAGCAGTATCTAACAAAATCATTGTTGGAATAATTTTTGAATACTAGAGGTTAAATACGAAAAGCAACCAATTTACACTTCGTTGCGTTATATAAAAAAGAAAACTATGAGAAATTTACTTGCACTCACACTTATGCTTACTCTGTCTTTGTTAACATTTGGGCAAGATCAAGGAGAAGCTTTTGTTAAAGGAACAGAAACATCTATGATTGCTGCAAAGAAAGCTGGCGTTTTTGAGTTTAAATTACCAGTCGAAGCTACAAAAGACGAAGTAGAAAAAAATAAAGCTTATTACACAGATTATTTCTCTGTAGATTACAAGCCTGAGATACAAATTGCTCTTATTAAAATGGTTGACAATACACCACAGGCGAGAAGAGTAATTACACGTTTTCTTATTTCTAATGGAGTGAGAACAATTAAATTAGGAGATACAAAATATACAGTTGCTGAATTTTACGACAACTTTCTAAATTAAAACACACTTACTATAGTGTAACCGCTCTTAATCCTAAGAGCGGTTTTTTTATATTATAAACTCTGGTTTTATTCTATTTTTGAGCTATAAATGAATTCAAACAGCAGTAAAACTATCTTTTTCTTAGCTCCTTACCCAAAAGGCAAAGCTCCGTCTCAACGTTTCAGGTTTGAGCAGTATCTTTCGTTTTTAGAAGAAATGGGATTTAACTGCACAGTGTATTCCTTTTTAAGCGAAAAAGGATGGGAGACAATCTACAAGAAAGGTAGCTTTTTTGCTAAAATGGGTGCGGTACTTTATGCTTTTCACAAAAGGTTGTTACTTCTTTTTAAACTGAATAAAGCAGACTTTATATTTATTCATAGAGAAGCGAGTCATATTGGACCGCCGATATTTGAATGGATAATTTCTAAGGTATTAAGGCGAAAATTTATTTATGACTTTGATGATGCTATTTGGCTTCCCAATTACAGCGAGCAAAACGCAAAATTTGAACGCTTAAAAAACTACAAAAAAGTAAATAAGGTTATGGCATGGGCAGATACCGTAACTGCCGGTAATGAATATCTTAAAAATTATGCTTTGCAGTTTAACCAGAACGTGCATGTTTTACCTACAACAATTGATACAGAAAACCACCATAACCAAAAAACAGTACATTCTAAGTCGCCTGTTGTAATTGGGTGGACAGGATCGCACACTACTGCTCAATATCTAGCGATTATCTTACCGATTTTAAAACGTTTAGAAGACGAATTTATCTTTGAGTTTAGAGTAATTTCTAACGAAAACCCAAAATTAGATTTACGCAATTTTTCTTTTACCAAATGGAATAAAGAAACCGAAATTAAAGATCTCGCCGAGATTAATATTGGAATTATGCCGTTGAAAGATGATAAATGGGCAAAAGGTAAATGTGGTTTTAAAGCATTGCAATATATGGCGTTGGAAATACCGTGTGTAATTTCTTCTGTTGGTGTAAACACCGCTATTATTGAAGACGGTAAAAATGGATTTTTAGCAGAAGATGTAAATGCATTTTATGATAAACTCAAAGTGCTTTTACAGAGCCAAAGTTTGAGAGAATCAACTGGATTAGCGGGAAGAAAAAGGATTATTGATCAGTATTCTGTAAACGCAAATAAAGAGAAATATTTAGCGCTGTTTAAATAGTTAAAGTAATCGCCTTCGATATGTTCTTTTCCCTTGGACTGCACAGCTATCAATTTTTTCTTAGAAAGAATCTCTTTACATAGCGTTATAACGAAATCTAACCGAACACTAAACGCTTACTTTTTTTATTTCTCGGGATTTAGATTTTGTGTGGATACAGATTTTCTTTTAATATAACTGAAGGCTATTTTAAAAGGTTTTTCTATTTTTGAATTTGAACTAAAATGAAGCATTAGAAATGGGTAGAGCGTTTGAGTATAGAAGAGCTGCGAAAGAGAAAAGATGGGATAAAATGTCTAAGTTATTCCCAAAACTGGCGAAGGCAATTACTATGGCTGCTAAGGCTGGCGGAGAAGACCCAGATATGAATGCTACCTTGCGTACGGCTATACAAAATGCTAAGTCGCAGAATATGCCTAAGGATAATATTGAAAAGGCAATTAAGCGTGCTACGGCGAAAGACATGACGGACTACACCGAGGTGAATTACGAGGGTAAAGGTCCGCATGGTGTTTTAGTTTATGTAGAATGTGCAACAGATAACACAACAAGAACAGTTGCTAACGTAAAATCTTATTTTAATAAAGCCGGGGGTAGCGTTGTACCTAATAACTCTTTGGAGTTTATGTTTAACCGTAAGGCAATTTTCAGAATAGAATCTACCGAAGAATACGATGCTTCTGCCTTAGATATTGAAGAATTAGAGTTTGAGCTAATTGATGCTGGTTTAGAGGAAATTGAAAAAGAAGAAGACGGCGCTATTGTTATTTATGGCGATTACACAAGCTTTGGAACTTTACAAGCTGCCTTGGAAGAGAAAAAGATTGAGGTTGCAAAATCTAGTTTAGAGCGTTTACCAACTTCGCCAGTTGAATTTACAGAAGAACAACTAGAAGACATTGAAAAGATGTTGGATAAAATTGAAGACGACGACGATATACAGCAGGTTTTTACGAATATTGCTTAGATAATTGGTTGAAAAGCTATAACCATAAGTAGTCAACCTTTAAAAATTAAATAAAACTTTTTTATTTTGAGTGCTAGACAAACTTCTGGCACTCTTTTTTTTAACAAGCATTTTTAATGTATTCGGTTTTTGAAACTATTGGTTTTTCACCTCCAATTTAAACCCAATTCCATGAATATTTTGTATCTCTACATTTATATCCTCAGAAAGGTATTTTCTTAGTTTGGTAATGAACACATCTAGAGATCTTCCTACGAAGTAGTCGTCTTGTCCCCAAACACCGTTTAAGATAATCTCTCTTGGACAAACTTGATTGATAAACTTGCAAAGAAATTTTAAAATTTGAGCTTCTTTTTTTGTTAGTTTCTTCTCAAAATTTGGGTGTGATAAAGTAAAATTATCTACATCAAAATTGTAGGTACCAATAGAAATGTTACTTTCTTCTTCTGGCTCTACATCTATATTTACTCTTTTTAAAAGAGCTTTAATACGTAACTTTAACTCTTCGTGCGAAAATGGTTTTGTAAGGTAATCGTCTCCGCCAGCATTAAAACCTTCTACCTTATCTTCTGTCATAGATTTAGCTGTTAAAAATAGAATTGGAATTTCTTTATCCATTTTTCTAACATCTTTAGCTAAGGTAAAACCATCTTTTTTAGGCATCATTACATCAAAAATACAAAGGTGAAAAGTTTCTTCATTAAACCTTTTAAAGCCTTCTAAACCATCTGTACAAAGCGTTACACTATACCCTAAAGATTTTAACTGATCTGCAATTATGAATCCTAAACTTGTATCGTCTTCTACTAATAATATTTTTGCTGTTGCCATAATTTAAATGGGTATTGTAATGGTAAATGTTGTTCCTTCTCCGTGTGTACTGCTGGCTTTTATTTGTCCACCATGTTGCGATATAATAAGTTTAACGTAATACAAACCCAAACCAAATCCTTTTACATCATGCAGGTTGCCAGTTGGAACTCTGTAAAATTTATCAAAAATCATTTTAAGATTGTCTCTTTTTATTCCAATTCCGTTATCCTGAAATTGAATTTGGAAATTGCTATCTGTTGACCTTGTTGTTATGCTAATATTTGGTGTTCTATTACAATATTTTATTGCATTGTCTAAAAGGTTAAAAATAACGTTAGTTATATGTACTTCATCGGCATTAATAATGGCTTTTGTTGCATTTAAGTTAAGGTTAATCTTACCGTTATCTTTTAATTGATTGAATTCAAAATTATCTTTTGCTTCTTCTAAAATCTCATGAATATCTATTTGAGATTTTGTGAGCTTGAGTTCATCTTTGTCTAATTTTGCAATGTTTAGAACCCGCTCTACCTGATTTTCTAAGCGCTTATTTTCTTTATAAATAATACTGGCGTAGCGCTGTAATTTCTCTTTATCATTCGTTAAATCTTCCCTTAAGAGCGTTTCGCTAGAAAGACTTATAGTAGAAATTGGGGTTTTGAGCTCGTGCGTCATGTTATTAATGAAATCTGTTTTAACTTCAGACAGTCTCTTTTGTTTTATTATCACAATGATAGAATACGCAAAAAATACCAAAATAAAGAGTACAATAATTACAAGGTAAATCCAAGGCGAACTGTCTTGTGCATTAACTTCTATAGATTCGGCAACCACATTAGGAAAGAAAACTGTGAAATAATGTCCGTCTTTTTTCCAAGTAAGGTTCTGAGAAGTAATACCCACCACAGTATCTGAAGCTGGCTCGTACTGCTTATCTGAAGAATACTTAATTAAATTTCCAAAAACAATACTATCGTTAAAACAATCATAGATACCGTATTGAAAATCTTCGTTTATACCCTGATCATAGAATTCGCGTTTAAGTAGTTGTTCTAAATAAAATGGATGTAAATCTTCATTAATATCCACGTTATAAAAGTTAGAACTCATTTGCTTAACGGCTCCGTACATATCTGCACTATCTGCAACTGTTGTAGAAATTTCTTCTGCTACATTTCTTAGTCCGACCTTAACTTTTTGATGAAATTGTATGAGGTTAAGACTGTCTTGTCTTTCTTGAATTACAATAGAATCTTGCTGTGCTTTGACGGTTCGTTTTATCCAAAAAACTTGAATAAATAAAATGCTCAGAATAGAGATTATTCCGAGTACAACTACTGTATTTATGGTGCTTCTATTCATTAGTTAAATTGAATCGGAGATTTCACTCCTACTTCGGTACGCTTAGCACTCAGTCTCTGTTTTGCTCAACTTTCAACTTCACACCTTTCTTTCCACTTCAATTTCGATACTTTCGCTTGTGCTAAAACTCAGTTTTCCTTTGGTTTTTATTCTTAAAAAACTACCCTATTTTCATATTCATATCAATAATTCTAGCCCAAGCCATTATACCTCCGTCTAAATTGTAAAGGTTCTCGTAGCCGTAATTTTGTTCTAGAAAACTAACCACATTTGCGCTTCTTGCTCCCGATCTGCATTGAACAATTACCTTACCTTCTTTTTTGAATTTCTCATGGTTATCAGGAACTGTATTCATTGGAATTAACTCTCCTCCAAGGTTAGCTGCTTCGTACTCAAATGGCTCTCTAACGTCTATCAAAGTATAATTATCTTTGTTATCCATCATTTCTTTTAGCTCTTGTACATTTATACTTTTCATCTTCTTATTTGTTTTTTGAACTCCGCAGAATTCTTCATAATCTATTAATTTACTTTGAGTTGGATTCTTTCCAGTTAATGGATTTTGATCGTCTTTTTCAAAGTTAAACGTTTGCATTTCTTGCGAAAGTGCGTTGTAAAATAACACTTTATTTATTAATGGTTCTCCAATATCCGTTATTATTTTAATGGTTTCGAGTGCTTGAAAATTACCAACAATTCCTGGTAAAACACCAATAACACCAGCTTCTGAACAATTTTTAACTTCGTTAGGATTAGGCGGTACTGGATAAAGATCCCTATAATTAGCAGAGCGCTCGTTTCCTAATTTTGCATTAAAAACAGCAACCTGACCACTAAATTCGTTTATACTGCCGTGCACATTAACTTTATCTTGCAAAACGCAAACATCATTGATTAAATAGCGCGTAGGGAAATTATCTGTACCGTCAATTACTATATCAAACTCAGAAACAATTCTCTCTGCGTTTTTTGAAGTAAATGCAACATCAAAAACAGTAATATCTACATGTGGATTTTGCTTTAACAATTTATCTTTTGTAACAAATGCTTTTGACTTACCAATATCCTCTTGGTTATACAGCGTTTGTCTTTGTAAATTAGATAAAGAAACAATATCGTGATCAACAATTCCAATTTTACCTACACCAGCAGCCGTGAGATAAGTTAATACTGGACAACCCAAGCCTCCAGCACCGATTACTAGTACTTTTGCTTGCCTTAATTTCAGTTGTGCTTCTTCTCCAAACCCGTTAAGAATTAAATGCCTGCTATATCTTTCTTTCTCTGCTTTACTGAGCACTTTTTTTCACTTTTAATATCCAAACGAAGGTAAAGAATTAAATCTAATTGATTCGTCTCGAACTCTAAAGTTAGAATCAAAAAAAATTCCAAAAACATCAGTTTTCGGAATTTTCGTGTTAAAATATGATTAAACTATATCACATCTAAAGCCTTACCAACTTTTACAAAAGCTGCAATAGCCTTGTCTAAATGTTCCTTTGTATGTGCAGCAGAAATTTGCGTTCTAATTCTAGCTTTTTCTTTGGGTACAACTGGATAAAAGAATCCGATTGCATAAACGCCTTCTTCTAACAACATATCTGCAAATTTTTGAGATAAAGCTGCATCGTACAACATTATTGGAACAATTGGAGAATCACCTTCTACAATATCAAAACCAGCATCAACAATTGCCTTCTTAAAGTAAGCCGTATTTTCTTCTAATTTATCTCTTAACGCGGTGTCTGTAGAAAGAATATCAAACACTTTATTGGCAGCTCCCACGATAGAAGGTGCTAACGAATTTGAGAATAGGTAGGGTCGAGATTTTTGGCGCAACATCTCAATAATTTCTTTTTTACCAGTAGTATATCCACCCATAGCTCCACCCAAGGCTTTACCTAAAGTACCTGTAATAATGTCTACTCTATCCATTACATTGTGATATTCTGGAACTCCACGACCTGTTTTTCCAATGAAACCAGCAGAATGACATTCATCCGTCATTACCAAAGCATCATATTTATCTGCTAAATCACAAATTTCATTCATTTTAGCAATGTCTCCATCCATAGAGAAAACACCATCTGTTACAATAATTCTAAAGCGTTGGTCTTGTGCTTTCTTCAATTGCTCTTCTAAATCTGCCATATCAGAATGCGCGTATCTGTAGCGTTGCGCTTTACACAAACGCACACCATCAATTATCGAAGCATGATTTAGTGCATCAGAAATAATCGCGTCTTCTTTTCCCAAAAGAGGTTCAAAAAGTCCACCATTTGCATCAAAAGCAGCAGCGTATAAAATGGTATCTTCGGTACCGTAAAATTTGGCAATTTTTTCTTCTAACTCTTTATGAATATCTTGAGTACCACAGATAAAACGAACTGATGACATACCAAAACCATGCGTATCTAAAGCATCTTTAGAAGCTTTAATTACATCTGGATGTGAAGATAAACCAAGGTAATTATTAGCACACATAATTACTACCTCATCTCCTGAGTTTACTGTAACCTCTGCTCCTTGTGGAGAAGTAATTACACGTTCTTTTTTGAAAATTCCGTCAGCTTCTATTGACTTTAATTCTGATGATAAATGGTCTTTTAATTTTCCGTACATCTGTTTTTATTTTAATTGCGAGGTAAAGGTAAATAAATCTAAACAATTACTTAGTTGGCACTTTCTGTGATTTTCCTAATTTCGGTAACACACATTTCAAATCCTTCTTTTTCTTTTTTCATGCCATTTGCTATGGCAACATTTTTTAGTCCCATCTCCGTTTCGTAAGCAGTGTTAAGCGCATTTATTTTTTTACTTAATTGCGTTTCCATGCGTTTTAAATTAACAGGAAACATCGCTTTTATGTAGGGTGAATTAACCGTTTCTAATTCTTTTAATTTTGGTAAATTCTTAAGTATGATTCTCGGTTGCTGCTTTAATAAAAGACTCGTATAACTTCCTAACATACTTATTGCATCAAACTCTTTAACCGCATTACTTAGCAAACAATTAAGCATAAAGGGAAGGTGCGTAGTGTCTCCATACTGGTAATAAACGTAACCAATTGCAGAATTTAAAGTACTGTTCGCATCAATTTTTAAAGAATCTGCTTTTTTTAGTGCTAATTGCTCATCTATCTCAGCTAAAGAAAGCAAAGCAGAACCCAAAACAGTATATGATAAATCATTTTCTATTCTATTGATAAACAATACTTTATTTTCATCTTTTTCAAAATTTGAAGAAAGGTAAGCAATTGCCCTTGCCCTTACTTTAGAATTTGAATCATGTAATGCAATTTCGCCTAGCTTTTTTCTTAACGTTTCTTTCTTACTATCAATAATAAAATTAGCTTTATTTAAAGCTTCTAAACGCACAGCCCAGAAAGAGTCTTGCATAGCGTCTAATAAAAGTTGAGATGATTTTAGTGTTTTAAGTTTTGAAGCTTTAGCGATAGCTTCTAATTTATCTAAATACTTTGGTGCATTGTAAAATTGATGAATGTATTGATCGCTTGGTTGGTTATGCGTTATTTCTCCTAACACAACTCTGTCTGCATCAAATATTACATTTTGTAATTCGCCATTAATTGCATGTTTTATAACCTGTTCAGATTTGGTAATTTCAACTTCAAGTTCTTCGTTCCCGTTTGTTGTGTAAATTGCAATCTTTACTGGCAATCTATACAAGGGTGTATTTTCTAAATTTTGAACTTGCCTCACTTTTAAGGTTAGCTCTCCTTGAGTCATTTCTTGTTCTACTTTTATTTCTGGATGTCTGCTCGAGAAGAACCATTGATTAAAAAACCAATTCAAATCCTGGCCCGAAACCTTTTCAAACGCTAGTCTTAAATGATGTACCTCTGTTGGTTGATACTGATTTTCTGTCAAATACAATTTTGCTCCTGCAAAAAAGGCTTCATCGCCTAAGTAATTTCTTAACATATGTAATATCCGCCCACCTTTGTTGTAAGAATGTCCATCAAACATGGCTTCTTTTTCTGGATAATCAAACCAAATTAAATTATGATGGCCACGGGTTTGAGCACTTGTATAATACCCTTGCTTTTCAATAAGCGCATTGTAATCTGCTTCTTGTTCGCCATATTTATATTCGTCCCACAGATATTGAGAGTAATTTGCAAAAGATTCATTCAAAGGTAAGTTAGCCCAACTTTCGCACGTTACCAGATCTCCAAACCAATGATGAAAAAGTTCGTGTGCAATTGTAGACTGATCGTTGGCATCTAGTAACTCTCTCTCATTTTTGTACGCATAATCGCCAAAAACAACAGCGCCTGTATTTTCCATTGCTCCAGAAACATAATCTCTCACTACAATTTGCGCATACTTATCCCAAGGATATTCTACACCTAAAAGCTCAGAAAAATAACCGATCATTTCTGGAGTAGTTCCAAAGATTGCTTTGGCAGATTTTTCCCACGCTGGTTCTACGTAATAATCTACAGAAATTGTAGTTCCGTCTTTTTTGGTGAAACTGTCTTCAACTTTTTTAAACTCACCAACACCCATCATAGCTAAATAAGGTACGTGTGGTAAAGTTTGCTCCCAATGATCAGTTCGAGTACCATTGCCATTATTTATTTGATTAATTAACCTTCCATTAGATAACGTAGTATATTTTTCATCTACTGTAATTTCAATTTCTTGAGACATCTTTTGGTTTGGTGCATCTATCGTAGGAAACCAAACTGAGCTTGCTTCTGTTTCTCCTTGCGTCCAAATCTGAGGCATTTTTGTACTGTCTTTTCCCTGCGGATTTATAAAATACAGTCCTTTATCTGAGGTAATTGCCAAACTACCGCCTTCTTTTCTTTCATTTGGCTTTGCTGTGTAGTCAATTTCAACGCTAAACGTATCTTTTTTGGTGTAGACAGTATCTAACTTTATTCGTAAGTAAGCCTGATCCTTGTATGTGTACAGTAAAGATTTCCCATTCATCTTTACTGTATGTATATCCATTCCTTTTGCATCTAAAATCAAGCTGTCAGAAGCAAAGAAATAAGGTTTGGCTGTGAGTACTGCTTTACCTAACAAATGTGCTTTTCCCCAATCAAAGCTCACCTGTAAATGCGTGTGAATTAAATCTGTTAAAATAGTTTCGGAAGCATGGTAAATGGTTGGCGCTACAGCATTTTGTTGTACTGCTTCAGTATCGTAATTTTTAATTTGATATTGATTGATATTTTTTGAAGATCCACAGCTAATTAAAAAAGCTAAGGCAAACAAAAGTGTAGTTATTCTCATAATTCAAAAATAATTTATAGGGTAAAGATGGCCATTTTTTAAACTTAATGCCTAACAAAATGGTACAAAGAAATATAAGTTTGTATTATTGCATTATATATTTAACCAATGGCAGACAGTTCATATTTGATAGATGGAAAAGAAATTTTAGCGAAAGGAAATGCTAAAGTTGAATGGATAGATAGTAACTATTTTGAACTTTTCTTTTTAGGAAAAAAGTTTCAAGGTGAGGTAGTAAAAGCAAACCTTGAAGATAAAAAATTGACCATAAAAATTAACCAGCGCACTTTCGAAGTATCGAAAAAAGGAGCTATTGACGAGCTGATTAAAAAAATGGGCTTGGATAAAAAGAAAGTTAAACAACTCAAGACTCTTCAATCTCCTATGCCTGGAAGAATTTTATCTTTTGTTGTTGAAGAAGGAGATAAAGTTGAAGAAGGTACACCATTGTTTACATTAGAAGCTATGAAAATGGAAAATGTAATAAAATCTGATGGAGTTGGTGTTGTTAAAGCTCTAGTACATACAGACGGGTCTGTGGTAGAGAAAGGAGAAGTTATTATTGAATTTACTTAGGAAGTAACTCAAAATCAAAGTAAAACAGAAACTGACTGCGAAGCGCATCGAAGTCGAAGTGAAGAGCAGTGAAAAGTTATTAAATTTCAATAAATCTTCATTTTTATAAATGAAAAACACTATAAAATACATATTACAAAAGCTTTTTGGGTTTAGAACCTACCTTTATGTATTCTCGCAATTCAAAATCAAAACCTTAAAGAACGATAAGAAAGAAGGACACTTTTTTCAATTTATGGCTGAATTGAAAGATGGAAACGGAGATATATTGGATGTCGGTGCGAACATAGGAATCATGTCGCATCATTTGGCAAAACAATTTCCTAAAGCTACCATTCATGCTTTTGAGCCAATGCCAGATAATTTAGCTGTACTCAACAAAATAATTCATAAAAATAAGCTCGAAAATGTAATTGTTTACGACTATGCAGTAGGCGATACAGAAAGTATGGTGAAAATGATTTTACCAGAAAATGGTAAAACAAAAGAACAAGGTTTAAGTCACGTTAAACACGATTCCATTACAGAATGGAATGATGGGATAGAATTTGAGGTTGCTTGTAAACGACTGGACGAAATTCTAAAGGGAAAAAACATACAGGGAATCAAAATGGATGTTGAAAATTTTGAATTCTTTGCATTGAAAGGAGCTGAGAATCTATTGAAAACACAACAGCCTATTATTTATACAGAATTGTGGGATAACGAAAACAGAAAAAAGTGTTTTCACTTATTAAAAACTATAGGTTATAAAGCCTATGTAGTAGAAAACGAAACGCTAGTTTTACATCAGATTGACAAACATACGCAACAGAATTTTATCTTTATAGCAAACTAAGGTTTGTTCATGCAAAAGAAGTTGTTTTCCGGACTCTTACTCATCATCGTTTTAAACGTATTGGTGAAGCCATTTTACATCTTTGGTATTGATGCTCAAGTTCAAAACCAAGTAAGTACCGAAGACTACGGACTCTACTTTACCTTATTAAACCTCTCTTTTTTATTCAATATAATTTTGGATGTAGGAATTAATAATTACAATAGTAAAAAAATTGCTCAATATCCACATTTATTAAGTAGATACCTGGGCGCTATAGTGGGTTTGCGGATTTTGCTCGGTGTTCTTTATTTTTTCATAACGCTGTGTGCTGGATATATACTAGGATTCTCAAGTAATGCAATTCATCTTCTTACTTTACTGGCAATTAACCAGTTTTTTGCAGGTTTTATTTTCTACTTCCGAAGTAACTTTACTGGAATGCACCTTTTTAAAACAGATGCTCTATTCTCAGTTTTAGACCGTTTTTTATTGATTTCCTTTTGCCTAATCTTACTCTATGGAAATGTGTTTAGTGCTCAAATCTCAATTGACCAATTTGTATATGCTCAAACCATTGCCTACGGAACCGCAGCCTTGATCGGACTCGTATACACCCTTTATCTCGCACCTTCAAAAATTAAAGTTAAAAAACTGTTTAGCTTGGCTATTCTCAAACAAAGCGCACCGTACGCACTACTAATATTACTGATGATGCTTTACAGTAGAACAGATGTAATTATGATAGAATTACTTTTAGAAGATGGAGAAAAACAAGCCGGAATCTACGCACAAGGGTTTCGACTTCTAGACGCTGTTAATATTTTTGCGCTTCTTTTCGCAGGAATTTTACTTCCTGTTTTTGCAAGAGCCATAAATAGAAAAGAAGACATTAAACTACTCTTGCAAACTTCCTCCAAATTATTAATTTCTATATCTATTTTAGTTGGTTGTTGTGGTTTTGTTTTTAGTAATGAAATAATGGATTTGATTTATATGAAAGACACTGAATATTCTTCGCAGTCTTTCCAATGGATTATTTTAACCTTTATTCCTATGGCTACAACGTATATTTTTGGAACACTTTTAACCGCAAATGGAAGTCTTAAACATTTAAACTTGATGGCCCTAGGCGGATTATCGCTAAATCTATTGCTGAATTTCTTTTTGATTCCCGCATTTAAATCCGAAGGCGCTGCATTTGCAACACTCATCACGCAAATACTTACAGCTTTGGCTCAGATAATAATATCTCTACATGTTTTCCAATTAAAAGTGAATTACAAGATATGTGTTAAGCTCTTGTTACTTCTGGTAATAGCAGTGGGTTGTTTTTTTCCGCTGAAAAATTATCTCGATCTATTTTATGCTATTCCTCTTGTTTTTATAGTAGGCTTCGCATACATGATTAGCTCCAATTTATTTGACTTAAAAAATATAAAACGCCTTTTTTAAACAGACACTTGCAACAGATTTATAAATTTTTCGTTAGAGGTAGAGTGTTGATTATTAAACATAAAGATAGTGTTGATAAATAGTTTGACTTTTAGACATATTCTATTTACCCTATTTTGGTGCGTTCAACTTTTGAGCTTTAACTCTGTAGGCCAAACTTTGAGATTAAACGAAGTGATGACCAACAATAAAAGCTACTTAGAAATCGATGGTTCCTACTACGATTGGCTAGAATTGTATAATAGTAGCAATACCGTATCGGTGCAATTGTCTGACTATTTTGTTAGCGATAATGAAAATGATTTATACAAGTATCAACTTCCAAATTTACAGCTAGCTCCAAATGCACATTTCACTTTAATTTGCTCTGGAGAAAACCTCATTATTAACGGAAATTATCACACCAATTTTGCACTCAATAATCTAGAGAAAATTTGTCTCAGCACATCACAAGGTGTCTTAAATACTTGGGAAGTAACCCAATTGCCTTCAGATTTATCCTTTGGAGTTATTGAAGAGTCTAACAACGAAACCTCTATCCTTCAATTTCCAAGTTTTAATACTTTTAATGAAAGCACACAAAACAATAAAATTACAGCTTCGCACAGCACTTCTTTGTACTCCGATGATTTTCATTTTAAGCTAAACAGCTATAACAACGATACTATTTTTTATTCCTTAAATAATTATCACCCCACAAGTAATCCACTGGTTTTTAGCGATTCACTTCTCATTCCTATAAATCTCACAAATGTCCCTGATGTAAGTCAAATTCCATCTACCTCATTTCTTCCATTGAGTTATCACAACTGGCAAGCACCAAGTCAAGCCGTTCAAAAATGCTTCTCTATTTCTTATGCAAGTTATAGAAACGGCCAGCGTACTAGTCCTATTTATCACAAAACATTTATTCCTGAAACCAACAACACAAATCTCGACATCGTTTCAATCACAAGTGATTCTGTAGGGTTATTCAGTAACCAATTCGGAATCTTAGTACCAGGAGATAGTTATTTAGACAGTGATCATGAATGGACAGGTAACTTTTTTAGAGAAGGCGAAAATTGGGAGAGAAAAGCACACTTAACTTATATCACACAATCCCAAAACAGAGTCTTTTCTCAACCGCTTACTATTAAAATAGCTGGCGGAAAAACACGACAAAGTGCTCAAAAATCACTCGCCCTGCAAGCCAGCGAGGAGTTAGCCAACTCAAAATTATTGTTACCCGTCTTTCAAACAGCTGAGGCTCCTTTTATAAATGCACTTACGCTAAAAACTACTATGGGCGACTGGGAAACTCATACGATGATTAAAGATATACTCGCCCACAAAATAAGTCAAGATCTTTCTTTTAAGTCACAAGACTATAAATTCGTAGAAGTTTACATTAACGGTGTTTATTTTGGAGTACAAAGTTTGAGAGAACGGTTTTCTCCAAAGAACTTTTTACAAAATCTAGAACATGACGACCTAACGATTCTCAATCCTTCAAATCTTACTGTCAACTACGGAACCACTACAGAGTTTGAAAAGATCATTGATTTTGTAGAAAATAACAGCATGAGCAATGCTAACAATTACGAACAGCTAACCCAAAAAATTGACATAGAAAACTTAATCGACTATTATTGTGCTGAATTATTTTTCGGAAACTACGATTGGCCTATCAATAATATTAAAGTAATTAAAGCAGGTTCTAACCAATGGCAATGGCTATTTTACGATTTAGACGGAGCTTTTCTAAATGCTCAAACAAATATGTTTGAACATTTAACACATAATGATGAAACTACCTCTTATCCAAACCCTCCAGCGTCTACCTTACTTTTTCGAAAATTGATTGAAAATAAAACATTTGAATCAAGCTTTATTCTGCGCTATACACAACTTCTTCATTCTACGTTTTCAAAACAGAATACCACAGCTGCTTTGGATCAATTAAAAGATGAACTAATACCATTGATTCCTTCACAAATTAACCGATGGGGATTTCCTAGTTCTTTTGAACGCTGGGAAGCTGACCTTGATATTCTGCGACAGTTTTTGATAAAAAGACCTTGCTTGGTAATTAACAATATGAATTCTTTTTTTGAAAGCGAATATTTACAAACTGCTTGTCATGTTAAATGGAATGACACGGAAAATTTTAAAATATATCCAAATCCAACTTCTGACTTTATTCATATAATTTCTAAAGATCAACAACTTAAAATAAATCGAATAGGACTCTATAACAGCATAGGAAAATTAGTTCAAGAAAAAACACCCCTGAAACAATCTTTTCATTATTCTCTTTCTATCCAATCTTTATCTCAAGGGAGCTACACCTTAATACTTTATAGCAATGAAGGCAAGGTCCAACACAAAATCATAAAATTCTAAAGAGGTACAGAAATTAATAAATATCACCTTTTTCATTGATTTATGTAAACAATCATCAGCACAAAACGTTTTACCCCTGTTACCTTAAAAAAGTTATTAATTTTGCAAACGTTGTTAAGCGTGAATTGCTATGATAAAAACAGATATTATTATTATTGGTGCGGGTCCTGTTGGACTTTTTGCCATATTTGAAGCAGGACTTTTAAAACTTAAATGTCACTTAATCGATTCCTTGCCACAGCCTGGAGGACAGTGTTCTGAAATCTATCCAAAAAAACCGATTTACGACATCCCTGGATTTCCATCCATTTTGGCTGGAGAGTTGGTAGATAATTTAATGGCTCAAGCAGAACCATTTAAGCCTGGCTTTACCTTAGGTGAAGCTGCAACCGATATAGAAAAACAAGAAGACGGAAGCTTTATTGTTACTACAAGTAAAGGTACAAAACATCATGCTCCGATTGTTATGATTGCGGGTGGTTTAGGTGTATTTGAGCCAAGAAAACCACCAGTAGATAATCTTGAGAAATACGAGGATAACGGTGTTGAATATATCATTAAAGATCCAGAATTTTATAGAGGTAAAAAATGTGTAATTGCCGGTGGAGGAGACTCTGCTTTAGATTGGGCAATTTATCTTGTAGAAAAAAATATTGCAACAGGGGTATCTCTCGTGCACAGAAGAAGTTCATTTAGAGGTCATCTTGACTCTGTTCAAAAAGTAATGGATTTAGCCGAAGCAGGAAAGATAAAGTTAATTACAGAAGCTGAAGTAATAGGTGTTGACGGTAAAGACAACGTAGAAAATGTAACTATCAAACACAAAACAGAAGGCGAGTTCAAAGTAGAGACAGATCATTTTATTCCACTATTTGGTTTGAAACCATCTCTTGGTCCTATAGCCGATTGGGGATTAGAAATTGAGAAGAACGCAATTAAAGTAGATACTGTAGATTACAGCACAAATATCCCGGGAATATATGCCATTGGTGATGTAAATACCTACGAAGGAAAATTAAAGTTGATTTTGTGTGGTTTCCACGAGGGAACAATTGCCTTACAATCTGCTTTTGCAAGAATCCACCCTGATAAAAAGAACGTACTTAAGTACACTACCGTAAATGGTGTTCAAGGATTTTAAATGAAAGAAATATTGCATTTACAAAAGACCTCAAACTTTTTGAGGTTTTTTTTTATGTTTAAGTATCTGAGAGAAATACAACTCCAAGCTTAATCAGCCTTATTAAATAAAAAAAGGACACCTTTCGAGTGTCCTTCTATTTATATTTTTTTATCTCTGTTTACTATTTTACCGTAGTACCTACTTTTTCTCCGTTTACAATCTTTAATAAATTCCCCGAAGTATTCATATCAAAAACAATAATTGGTAGATCGTTCTCTTTACACAATGTAAATGCCGTCATATCCATAACATTTAGTCCTTTTGCATAAACATCGTCAAATGAAATTTCGTCGTATTTGGTTGCTGTTGGATCTTTTTCTGGGTCTGCTGAGTAGATTCCATCTACACGTGTTCCCTTAAGAATCACATCTGCATCCAACTCAATTGCTCTTAAAGAAGCTGCAGAGTCTGTTGTAAAAAATGGGTTACCTGTTCCGGCTCCAAAAATAACTACTCTTCCTTTTTCTAAATGTCTAACCGCTTTTCTTCTTATGAATGGCTCAGAAATTGCTTTCATTTCTATTGCCGACTGCAAGCGTGTTTTAACACCAGTAGACTCTAAAGCTGCTTGTAAAGCCATTGAGTTTATCATTGTTGCCAACATCCCCATGTAATCTCCATGAGTTCTATCCATTCCTCCTTGTTCAGCTTGAACACCTCTGAAGATATTTCCTCCACCAATAACAATTGCAACTTCTACTCCTATATCAACTATTTCTTTGATTTGCTGTGCATATTCTCCAATTCTAGCATTATCAATTCCAAACTGTTTATCACCCATTAGGGCTTCACCGCTAAGCTTAAGAAGTATTCTTTTATATTGCATATTGATATAAGATTTGCACAAAAGTAGAGATATTATATTGGAAATTGTAGAATTAAAATTGGAAAAATCAAACAAATATTAAAAGTTGGGTTTAAATGCTATTGCGTAAACAAAAAAATGCGCTCCGTAACCGAAGCGCATTTCAAAAATTTATGATTTGCTCTTATCTTATGATAAAGAGAATCTTTTAAATTCTGTAACTGTTAATCCTTTCTCAGTTGAGTTTAAGAATTGCTCTACTGAAGACTTGTTGTCTTTGATAAATGCTTGAGATAATAAAGTATTTTCTTTAAAGAATTTACCTAATCTACCTTGAGCAATTTTATCTGCCATCTCTGCTGGTTTCCCTTCTTGGATAGCTAAGTCTTTACCAACTTCTAACTCTCTTGCGATCGTTGCTTCGTCAATTCCGTCTTTGTTAAGTGCTACTGGATTCATTGCAGCAACTTGCATTGCAACTTGTTTACCAGCGTCTTCAACTGCTTCTCCTACTTTATTTAAAGCAACTAAAGTAGCCAATTGATTTCCTGGGTGGTTGTATGCTACTACTGTCTCAGCTTCAACTTTAGCGAAGTTAGAAATCTCTAATTTTTCACCAATTACACCGATTTGTTCAGTAAGTTTCTCCTCAACACTTAGCTTTTCGTTGTATGGTAAAGCCATTAATTCTGCTGTAGTAGCAGCTCCTTTATCCATACCAACTTGCATGATTGACTTAATCATTGCTTGGAAATCTGCATTCTTTGCTACGAAGTCTGTTTCACAGTTTAATTGAAGAATATATCCTACAGAACCTTTAGATTCAGCAAAAATAACACCTTCTTTTACTTCGTTATCTCCTCTTTTAGCAGCAACTTTTTGTCCTTTCTTACGAAGAACATCAATTGCTTTTTCGAAATCACCTTCTGCCTCAGCTAATGCCTTTTTACAGTCCATCATTCCGGCTCCAGTCTTATCTCTTAATTCTTTTACTTGTGCAGCTGTAATTGCCATTGTAAAATGTTTTAAACTGTTAATATTATTCTTCTTCTTGTGATGCTTCTGTCTTTGCCTCCGCTGCTTTAGGAGCTTCCTCTTTCTTAGGAGCTTCTGCTTTCGCTTCAGTTTTTACTTCTGCTTTTGCTTCTTCCTTTACTTCAGCTTTTGCTTCTTCCTTTACTTCAGCTTTCGCTTCTGTTTTAGGAGCATCTTTCTTCGCGTTCTTTCTTTCCTCTAATCCTTCTTTAACTGCAGAAGTGATTTTTTCTAAAACTACAGAAATAGATTTAGTTGCATCATCGTTTGCAGGAATTGGGAAATCAACCGTTTTAGGGTTTGAGTTTGTATCTACCATAGCAAATACAGGAATATTTAAACGCTTTGCTTCTTTTAAAGCGATATGCTCTTTTAAGATATCAACAATAAAAATAGCTGCTGGCTGACGAGTCATGTCAGCAATAGAACCAAAGTTCTTCTCTAATTTTTCTCTTTGACGAGTTTTGAATAGACGCTCTCTTTTAGAAAGTGTATCCCAAGTTCCGTCCGTCTTCATCTTGTCGATAGAAGTCATTTTACGAACAGACTTACGTGTTGTAGCAAAGTTAGTTAACATACCACCAGACCATCTTTCAGTTACGAAAGGCATGTTTAATGGTGCTACTAAATCAGAAACAATTTCTTTCGCTTGCTTTTTTGTAGCTACGAATAAAATTTTCTTTCCAGACTTAGCAATTTGTTTCATTGCTGCACACGCTGTATCTAGGTGAGCAATTGTCTTATTTAAATCGATAATGTGGATTCCTTTTTGCTCAGCAAAGATATACGGTGCCATTGCTGGGTTCCACTTTCTTTTAAGGTGTCCAAAGTGTACACCTGCGTCTAATAACTCTTGAAATTGTGCTTTTGACATTTTAATTTTTTTTAATTGTTTACGTTCCTTTAGATATCAGAAGATGAGAGTCGGAATAAACCGAGAGTTCTCAAAACCTTAGATACTAAACAACCGTCAAAATATTTACTATTAACGTTTAGAGAATTGGAATTTCTTACGTGCTTTTGGCTGTCCTGGCTTCTTACGTTCAACCATTCTTGGGTCTCTCGTCATCAAACCTTCTGCCTTTAAAGCTGGCTTAAATTCTGGATCAATTTTAACTAATGCTCTAGAGATTCCTAAACGAATTGCTTCTGCTTGTCCGTTAATTCCTCCTCCTGATACGTTAACTGTTACGTCGTACTGTCCTGTAGTTTCTGTTAAAGCAAAAGCCTGTTCAACTTTTGATTGTAATACAGAAACAGGAAAGAACTCTTTATAATCTCTTTTATTGATAGTAACTTTTCCTTCACCTTTCTTAAGGTAAACTCTAGCTACAGAAGTTTTTCTTCTTCCTAATGTGTTAATTACTTCCATGCTTTCTATTTGAATGATTTAAGATCAAATTTTTCAGGTTTTTGAGCTTCAAACTTGTGCTCACCACCTTCTACAACTTTTAAATTTGTGTAAAGTTGATTTCCTAATTTGTTCTTTGGCAACATACCTTTTACGGCCATTTCTACTAAACGAATTGGACGTTTTGCTAGTAACTCAGTTGCAGTTAACGAACGTTGACCACCCGGGTATCCAGTGTGTCTGATGTAAGTTTTGTCTGCCCATTTGTTCCCAGAAAGCGTAACTTTTTCTGCGTTGATAACAATCACGTTATCTCCACAATCTGCATGCGGTGTGAAGTTTGTTTTGTGTTTACCACGGATTAACTTCGCTACCTTACTTGCAAGACGACCTAAGGTCTCTCCTTCGGCATCTACTAACAACCACTTTTTATCAGCAGTTTCCTTGTTACCAGATACCGTTTTGTAACTTAATGTATCCACTTTTTTATTTATTAAATAAGACAATATCCCCAAAAAGGGAGCGCAAAGATATGGTTTCTTGTTTTTATAAACAAATGCTTTGTTGAAAAGATTGAATACTAGACCAATTATTTCTATTTCAATCGATTTTCTGTTAAAAAACAAAAAAAGGTGAGTAAAAATATTTACTCACCTTTTTTATCAATTAGAAGTATTTACTAGTTTACCTTCACTTCAGTAACTCTTGCATTTTTACCTTTTCTACCAATAATTAACATAGCACCTTCGCTGTGCTCGTAACTATACCTTGGCATTAATGGCATTTTATATCCTGCGTCTTTGTCTTTCGACTTAAAAAGTACAGAAACATCTGCCGTTCCTTCTCTGTCTAACATTACTAACTGAGTAACCGAAGTTCTCTGACGAACTGATTTAGGTTTTTTTCCTGCTTGAGCTCTTTCTAGGTTTTTAGGATTAGCGTTGTACAGAATGTAAACTACATCATTTTTCATCATTGAAGCAATTCCATAATATGGTACTTCATTTGCTCCAGGGTATAAGGAAATACCAGCAGAAGCCATCAGACCGTTAATCAAACTACCCGAAGAAGCAGCGTATTGATTTTTCTTAATAACAGAATACGTTTCAACTTCTCCTTCTGGACTTAAAAAGAAGACTGCTACATCACCGTATGTCCACTGTCTTCTTGTTACCTCTCCATTTTCATCTGTAGACTCTACATAAATATACTTTTCGGTAACAACAGACATTCCTCCATCTGCATGAACGAAAACATCTCTTACTAAGAAATTATTTAAAGATTTTCCCTTTTTCGCTCTTCTTTCCTTCATTACTTGAGCTAGAAAGTCTTTATCAAATGCACTTAAATTAGAAGAAACAACTTCTTTAGTATTTGCGTCAATTCTTAAGAAGAATAGACCTTTCATACCTGCATCAAAAAACTTGCTTTCTCCGTAAAACCCAGTACAAATTAGTTCATTATCTTTATTTACTCTAACGTTAGCGCTTAAAATTATCTCGTCTTTAAAGCCAATCTCATATTGCTTAAGCTCGTTCTCTTCGTGGAAATAAGAATAAATGTTTGTTACAAACCTACTTTTTGCTCCTTTTTCTTTCTTTTCTTCTCTGCTTAATCTTACCGTAGCAACCACGTGTATATTCCCGTTTTTATCTACTAAAAAGTTGTCTGCAGTAAAATTTCTACCTTCTTCATCAAATACAATGTCGTTTTGCCAAAGTGTGTTGTAATCCTTATCTACTACCTTAAATGCAAACCTTGCATTTTCTTTACTTTTGATTGGATAATTAGTTACGATTAAAATCTTTGAAGAATCTATACTATTAATAATACGAAACGGACGTTGAAATGAATTGAATTTATCATCTTGTACTTTCACACCTTCAAAATGCTCTTCGAATTTTCCGTTTTCAATATTGAGCTTAGATGCAAACATGAACATCTCGTCCGCTTTTCTATCAAAATGCTGAGAATAAAAATAGCTATTCTCTTTTGCCTGTTGTGCTTCTAAAAATTTAACTTTTCTACCATTTACCTCAGGCAACTCAATATCATAAGTTGCATCTATATCTAGTTCAGCATCTAACGACATTAATTTAAAATTTCTTCTTTTTTGAACTAAAAAAGTGAAGTTTTCTGGACTAGCATCAAGAATTGTGTTAATTTCTTCGTTGTTCTTATCCATTTTAAATTGCGATCCGTTTCTCACCTCAATATCTTGAGATAGAGAAGAAAAGGCAAAAGCTACCGATAAAAGTGTAGTAATTTTGTTTTTAATCTTCATAATAAAAATGATTGTTATTTTTACCAAAAATAACATATATAACAAAATGAAAAACTTATCACTTACTTTTTTAGTTGCATTGTTCTTTGCCAACCTTGCGCTAGCTCAACCTAAGGTAGTTGTTTTTAATGGTAGTAACGATACAGAAAAACCCGTGACCGACTATAGAAACTTGGTTAAGATCAGTGCGTTAGAGGTTTTTTCTGGAGACATTAGTTTTTACTATGAAAGAGTTATGTCTGAAAATTTTTCTATGGAATTAGGTTTAGGATTTACGATAGATGACTACTTAGACGGTTTATTTGACGACTCTTTTGACAATAATAATGACGATAGAATTTCTAGAATCGGTGTGAGTACCGCAATAGGTTTTAGATATTATCCATTTCTTGCTGCGGAAGAAGTTTACTTTGCACCAGAATTAAAATATAGATATTATCACAATGATTATAATGTAGGTACAGATGAAGAGCCTTCTATTTTAAAAGAAACTAAAACACTGGTGAACCCTCGAGTTACTGTAGGATACGTTTATTTCCTTGACGATAAAATTTTCGTGGATATGTTTGCCGGTATAGGAATAGGATTTCAAAATAGAAGCGATGTATCTAGCGTTTTTGACAACATAAATGACGAATTTATCTACTCTTTAACCGAAACAAATGGTCCAACCCCAAGATTATCTCTAGGTGTAAAATTTGGATTCACATTTTAAGAATAGAATTATTTTCAATTTGATCAAAAATTGAGTGTATCTTTTCTTTTGATATTTCAAGTAAAGTGGACTGAAAAAACGTTTTCTCTCCACTTTTTTTATGTTCGGTTGCGCTAAAGTGAATTGCTTCTGGTTGCACACTTTTTTTCAATTGAGCAATGTTTCCTGCGTTTACACCGCCTCCAATCATTAGCTCTAACTTTCCTTTTGTTTGCCTCCTGATAGCCTTAAGCGTTTCTATGCCTTGTACTGCGGAATTAGCCAAACCAGAGGTAAGTACTCGTTGAAAACCACAGTTAATTATAGATTCTAGATCTTGCTTCACATTTGCACTTGCATCTATTGCCCTATGGAAAGTAACTTCCATTTCTCCTACGGAATCAAGTAAATATAAATTCTTATCCAAATCAAAACGTTGCTCATCATCTAAAACCCCAAAAACAACTCCTTTACAACCTACAGTTTTACAAAATTCTATATCTGCACGCATCACTTCTAACTCTTCTTTATTGTAGTTAAAATCTCCAGATCGTGGTCTAATTAACACATGACATTCTGCTTTAACTTCTTTTAAAACCTTCACAATCGTACCGGCAGAAGGTGTTAATCCGCCAGATTCTAAACTTGCACACAATTCTATCCTTTTAAACGGAAACTGATTGGCTAATAAAGCAGATGTATAACTGCCTGCACATAATTCTAATTCCATGAAAATTGTATTTCGTCTATAAATGTCCACGGATTATTACCCGCACCATTGGTTCCTTCTGGGATAATATCCATTGGATTAATTCTTAACTTAATAAATCGAGTAGGATGCATTGTGTGTAAATAGATCATTTCCTCTTTCACTTGTTTTGAATTTTTTGCACTCCAAGTTATACCGTCTTCAGAGAAATACCAATCTATGGTTTTTGGTAAATAAATCCAACTTCCGTTTGCTTTTAAACAACTGACTTTAATTTGATTTAAACTTCGTTGTTGTTGAAAATCATAGACAATTTCAATTGTATCTCCAAGATAGCCTAGCCATTCACTCCCCTTCCATGGTCGCTGACCAGAAACTCCATCAACTAAAGTAAAGTATCCTGCGTTTGCAAACTTACTGTGAGGTTGTGTCATAAAAATTGGTTTCAAACCAACGTTTTCAGATAGCTCCAAGGCCAACGTAGAAACTCTACCTTTACCATTTAAGACAAATGCTTCTAACTCTACTTTTTGATTTATTCTGGGCTGCGGAATTGCAGTTGCCATTGGGATAAAATCCAGAAGCTCATTTTGACTAAAAAAATCAATACTATTCGACTTTATCGTATCTGATCGAACTCCGTTTCTTACGAAACAATAACCGACCTCTTCTTTGTTTGGAGCGATTAAATCTACAGTCAATTCTCCCATTTTTGTTGAAGACAAGCTAAAATCAACATCAAAAATAGCTTTGCTATAATTAACCTTGTTTTCACTTAACCATTTAAACTGCTCCGGTAATTTTTCTACAAAGTGCTCATAAGTCAGAGCTTCTTTGTTCCATAGTTTCTCTATTAATGCCAAGGCTCGTGGATAAGTCATATACTCTACTTGATCAAACGTAGAAATATATTCTGTCCATACATTTGCTTGTCCGCCAAGAATATATTTGTGTTTATCTTGTGAAAGTTGAGTAGGAATTGGGTTGAATTGATATACTTTTTCCAAAGGTAAATATCCGCCAATAGCCAGTGGTTCTTTTCTGTTTGAAGATTGATAGTAATCAAAGTAACAGAACTCGGTTGGCGACATTACGACTTGATGGTTTTGATTAGCTGCTGCGATTCCTCCTTCTACTCCACGCCAACTCATTACTGCAGAATTATCGGCTAAACCACCCGCTAAAATTTCGTCCCAACCGATGAGTTTCTTGCCTTTTTCAGCAAGATGCTTGGACATTTCTCCAATAAAATAGCCTTGTAACGCATGCTCATCTTTTAATTTCTTCTTTTTAATGTTGTTCTGACAAGTTTCGCATGCCTTCCATTTAGCAACCGGTGCTTCATCTCCGCCAATGTGAATATATTCTCCTGGAAACAGATCGCATACCTCATCAATTACATTTTTAAGAAACTTGATCGTTTTTTTATCCGAACAATACACATCGTCAAAAACTCCCCAAAGTCCGGGCACCGGAGCAAGGGTATCTGTACAACTTAGTTTAGGATACGCTGCCAATGCAGCACGAGAATGTCCAGGCAATTCAATTTCTGGAACTACTATTACTCCTTTACTATTTGCGTAGACTACAACTTCTCTAATATTCTCTTGCGTATAAAATCCGCCGTAAGCTGTAGAGTCCCACTTTCGAGGTTCATCATTGTAATGACCTGTCAAAGTTCTATTTCTAACTGCTCCGACTTCGGTTAATTTAGGATACTTTTTTATCTCAATTCTCCAACCTTGGTCGTCTGTTAAATGCCAATGAAACGTATTAAACTTAAAGTGCGCCATAAGATCGATATACCGTTTCACCTCATCTACTTCAAAAAAATGCCTTGCACAATCTAAGTGCAAACCGCGCCATTTATAATCTGGATAATCATGAATAGTACCTGTTGGTATCTTTACTAGACCAATTTCTTTCTCTTCTACTTTTATCTGGTCTAGCGTACTTAAGGCGTACAAAAGCGCAGCGGAAGAGCTGTAGTTAATTTGTAAAATGGAATCCGATATAAGTAACTCATAGCTATCCGGATGCTCTGAAATAGAATGCCGAATAATAATGTGCGTTTCGCCTGAGTGTACTTTAGTTGTTGTTGTGAAAAAACGTGAAACTTGCTTATTTAAGGTTTTAGGCAAAAGTATGTCGTCATCAAAAAGCAAATTGGGCTTACCTGAGAAAGTAAAATAAGCATCTTTATTTAAGTCTATAAGTTTAGGCTCTGGCACAATAGAATATTGAGCTCTTAAAAAGCAAGCGAGTAAGGTTATAAGAAAAACAACTATCAACTTCATAATCAAATATACAAACTTGTTATAAATGGCAGAGCCAAAAGGAAATAAACAAAAAAAGGCGAACCCTTATGGATTCGCCTTTTGTATTTTTTATCAAAAAATTATTCTGCTGCTGCTTCAGCACCTTCAGCACCTTCAGCACCTTCAGCTTCTTCCTCTTCTTCGTCTTTAACTGCTCCTCTAGACATTTTAACAGAAACAACTACTGCAGATGCAGGGTCTAAAACTTTACATCCTTCAATCTTTACTTCACCCACACGAATTGCTTTTCCGATTGTCAATGGAGTAATATCTAAATCAATTACTTCTGGAATTGCATTTGGTAAACCTTGAACTCTAAGCGTTCTAAACACTTGTTGTAAACGTCCACCATTTAAAACACCTTTAGATCTTCCTGAAGTAGTAACTGGAATGTTAACTTTAACTTCTTTCTTGTCGTTTAATTCTAAGAAATCAACGTGCATTGCAGTATCTTTAACTGGGTGCATTTGTTTTTCTTGAATAATTGCATTTACTTTTTTCCCGTCGATATCTAACTCAACGTTATAAACGTCAGCAGAAAAAATGATTTTTTCTAAATCTGTTCCCTTCACAGAAAAAGAAGTTTGCTCTCCTGATCCATAAAGTACGCAAGGTACGTTACCTGCTGCTCGAACAGCTTTCGCGTCCTTTTTCCCTACGTTCGATCTTACCGAACCGCTCAATTGTACTGTTTTCATTTGTATTTATTTATGAGATTATAAAATGTGAACTAATGGATTGGTTATTTACCAATCTCCTGATAACATCGGAGAATAATTCTGATGTAGAAAGTACTCTAATCTTATCGCTTTTACCTTTTAATGGAATGGTGTCTGTAACAATTAACTCTGTTAATTGAGAGTTATTGATTCTATCATAAGCTGGCCCAGATAAAACGGCATGCGTACAAAATGCTCTTACACTTTTTGCACCTTTGCTCATGAACAAATCTGCAGCTTTTGTTAAGGTACCTGCAGTGTCGCACATATCATCTACCAAAACCACATCTTTACCAGAAACATCTCCAATTACAGTCATTTCTGCAACTTCGTTGGCTTTCTTTCTTTGTTTATGACAAATAGCTAAACCAACATCTAATTTCTTAGCGTAAGAGTTTGCTCTTTTCGCTCCACCAGCATCTGGCGCTGCCATAATTAAGTTTCCGTTGTTCATCGCTTCAATTTCTGGAAAGAAAATAGTTGAAGCATACAAATGATCTACAGGAACTTCGAAAAAACCTTGAATTTGATCTGCGTGTAAATCCATCGTCATTAAACGATCTACACCTGCAGCCATTAACATATTGGCAACTAATTTGGCACCAATTGCAACTCTTGGTTTGTCTTTTCTGTCTTGACGCGCAAAACCAAAATAAGGAATAACTGCAATAATTTTACGAGCCGAAGCGCGTTTTGCAGCATCTACCATTAAAAGTAATTCAAACAAATTATCGGACGGAGGCATAGTAGATTGTACAATAAATACATCCTGACCACGAACGGTTTCTTCAAATGATGGTTGAAATTCTCCATCACTAAAATCAGACACCTTAACGTCTCCCAAAGAAACACCATAGGTATTGGCAACTTCTGTTGCTAACTTTAAAGATGCTCTGCCCGAAAATATTTTAACTCCTACTGACATAGTTATTCTGTTTGAAGAGCGCAAAGATAAATTAATTTTATGAAAATATTGAGTCTATTATATAATATTAAAGATTCTAGTCTTTAACACTTTTTATTCTCACAGAATTTGTTGATTCTATAGTTGATTCTAGAATTAACCATTCACCAAATATTTGGCTAAAATCTGCGGTAGTTGGACTCAAAACTCATTCTCCAAAATTTGAGGGGATTAACGCTTTTAATCTCCGGAGAATTATTGTCATATTATAATTTGTAGGTTTTCAATATATCGCTTCTAAGTTATTAAACAAAAAAAGTCTGCAATCAAAAAAGAATGCAGACTCAATATTTCGAGCTAACTAATTAAGAGCCTAACTCCAAGGCTGGTTATCGCTGTACAATCTTGGGTTTTCAATTTGTTTTTCTATGAATTTGATAGAGTAATCCTCTAGCTCATTCAAAATTGGGTTGTAGATTTCTTTGTAAATTGGTCTACGAACACCTTTCAAACTAATCTCATTGTTAAGCATCATTTTACCACAAATACCCGCTGGTAGGCCCACCGTATTGCTCATGGATGTATAGGTTTGATCTTCTCCAATATTCACCATTTCTGAAGTAATCTCGTGGAATTGATTGTTTTTATGGTACACAAATTTATGGTACATCACAATCATATCTTTATCTTCTGGTTTGAGCGACCATTTTTCTTCTAAAATCTTCTGTAAAATTTGCGCAGGAGTTGCATCTTTAAACCCTATTTTTTTATCGTTTTCAAATATCCCTAGCCATTCTAGTTTATCCCAAAGTGTGTCATCCAAATCTATTTTTAAATAATGACGTAACTTCAATTCAACTGAATCATTTTGATTATAAGGCAAAAATGAATTAATAAAATCTCTTTTAGTCATATTTTCAGATCCTTCTAACACATAAGAATCATCTGTACAACCTAACTGAACAAACACATCCCACGCCCTAGAAAACCCTTTTCTTCTTAAGGTTCCTCTGTAAATTGTCGGAATATCCTCTAATCCATACACATCTCTATAAGATAAAGAATCTCTGTTGGCATAGCCTTCGAAAAGTCCGTAATTTTCTACTTTAATAATTTCTGTTCTTCTAAAGAGTTTATTGTAAGGTATATATTTATACTGATTTTCTTGTATAAACTTAGCAGCACCTCCTTGACCCGCCAACACCACATTTCTCGGGTTCCATGTAAACTTATAGTTCCATGGGTTATCGTCAGACTCTGGTGCAACTAAACCTCCAGTGAAAGATTCAAAAATGTGCATCTTTCCACCGATTTCGTTGATGTGATCTAGCACGCGCATAGCAGACATGTGGTCAATTCCTGGATCTACACCAATCTCATTCATAATTAGAATACCTGCTGCTTCGGCTTCTGAATGAAGCGCTTCCATCTCTTTAGATACGTAGGAAGGTGTAATCACATTTTTCTTTAATTCTATACAATCTTTAGCAACTTCTACATGAAACCTCGCGGGCAACATACTTACCACTAAATCTGCTTTTTCTATTTCTGGTCTGCGCTGAGCAGGGTCTAATGCATTAAAATCTAATGCTACTCCATTTTTGTGTCCGTTTAACTTAGATTTAACCAAATCTAAATCTCTATCTGTAACTCTAATTTTCCAATTGTTTTCGTCTGAATGTTTTAAAAAGTAACGGATTAATGATGATGAAGATAATCCGGCTCCTAGTATGAGAATTGTTTTCATAGTTTAAATTTTAACTTTTGAGCTTCTGAGCGTTAAAAGTAAGGGCTATTTTATAGATTCGAAAGAAATTTAGCTGCTATCTTTTGACAGAATTGATAACCCAATGACACAACAATAGTTAGATTCAGGTGTTCTATTCTAAAACTGTATAAAATGAGATTATTTTCAAAAAAGACACCAATAGAAAAACTAGAAAAAAAGCACAAACAGCTTTTGAAGGAAGCGTTTAATTTATCAAAAACCAACCGCAGCGAAGGAGATAAAAAATATGCTGAAGCAGACGCTGTTTTAAGAGAGATCGAAAAATTATCTAAAAGCTAGTATTTCACAATCCATATATCGTAAACCAACTTAGGTACTACTGCGCAAAACAACCATATAACGACCGGAAAATGAACTAGAGAGCTAAGCGCGCTCAAGGTTGCTACTAAGGCTAAGGTTAACAACCAAGCTCTTCTTCTTAATAAAGTATAGGTTTTGCCAGTAAAATTGCTTTGCTTTTGCTTGGTTAGGAAGTCATTTTTATACTGCATATACTTTGGAAGCAACACTAAAGGCAACAAAACATATACCTGTGGAAAAGGCATAAACTCTTCCTCGTACATTAAAAATTTCCAAAACTCCAGTTTTACATCCATTTTTGGATATATATTGGGTATAGCGAAATGAACTAAAAATGTAATTATAATGAAAAGAATCAGCTGTATACTTCCATTCAGCAACCAAACTGATTTATCTTTTTGTTTTCTTCCATGAAACGCATAAATTGTTTTCATTTCTACATGAAAGAAAATTTCATTGGCAATTGTATCTAGTAAATAATACAAGGCAATAAAATAAAGCGACCACTCTAGGTAGAACATTCCTATCAAGGGAAACGCTAACTCTCCTAAAGACTGGATTAGCTTTTGTTGTTTACTCATTTACTTGAGCAGCTTTATTGCTTCTTTCGTTGGCTCGTATTCTGGTGCTACGCGCATTACATTTGAAAAGGCTCTTGCAGCATCTGACTTTCTATTCTGATCAATATACGCCAGACCTAAATTATGCCAACCTTGTACAAAATCAGGATTGACTGCCAAAGCTAGATTATAATAATAAACGGCACTGTCAATCTCCATTTGATGAAACTGCTTTATATACCCGCTATTAAAATTAGCAATATAAAATAGAGAATCGATTGAAAGTAAATCCCTATACCCAGCCAAAGCTTCTTGGTTTCTTCCTAAATCTTGCTGTGTTTTAGCAATTCCATAAACTGCACGCATTAAAAAATCTTTTTTTACTGGCTTCAAATCGTACGCCGTTTGATAATATTCTAGTGCGATTGGATTTCCAATCTCAACGTAGTAGTCTGCAACATTCAAATACGTTTCAATGTTTTTAGGATCAACCTGAATAGCAGTTTCAAAGCTTGATATTGTTAAATTGGTATCTCCAATAACTCTGTAGTTAGAACCTTTTAAAACATAAGCATCTCTATAATTTTTATCAATTCTTAACCCTTCGTTAATGTATTGAAAGGACTTTTTAAAATCTCCTTGTAACGAATACGTATTTGCTAAGTTTACATAGGCAGCAACATCTTTCGGCTTTTTTTGTATGATGTATTTAAAGTGTCGTTGTGCATTTTCTATGTCTGTTAGTGTTCTGGTTGACTTATTAATCAGCGTCCAGGCATAAATATCGCGTGCTTCTACATTGCTACTATCTAACCTATACGCCTTTGCAGCCGTTTCTAGTGTGCAACTGAAGTCATAGCTTTCTTTGCATAACTTTGCTTTTTTGATTAAAAGACTTAGGTCATTTTCATTTTCTGCCAAGGCTTTATCTAACGTTGAAAGTTCTTTATCAAAAGAATCTGCGGTTACCTTCTCTTCAATAAATTGAGTAAGTTCTGTTTCTTTTGTTTCTTCACAACTCACAAGAAGTAGAAAAAATAAAGCCATACAAGTATAATATCGAATCATGTAACAAAAATAAGGATAGAAATTAAAATAACCTTTCTTCAAAGAGCAAAGCGTAGTTTTTATTTATTAAGGTAACTATAAAGTGTTTTGGATATTGTTTACATCGCACCCAAATATCTTTCTTTTAAAATTTTCAGATGGTGTAAATCATGACCAGCAATGGTCCACCCCAACTCTCTTACAGAAATTTCTGTGCCGTTTGCATTTCCCATATTATCCAATTTTTTTTGATCGATATTTTTAAAAAGCAGTTGCGTACTTTTTCTAACAGCTTTATATTCTTCTAACAATTGTACAATCGTTAGCAATTCGCTGTCATCGTTTTCCGCAAAAACATTCTCATCAAAACCCGGTAATACACTCTTGTCTTTTCTTGCAAAATACAGCGCTCTTGTTGATAATATTCTTTCTGTATCAATTAAGTGATTAAGTAGTTGTTTGATTGTCCATTTCCCTTCTTGGTACTTAAAACCACCTTGATTTTCTGAAAACTCTTTGTATTGCTCTTCTACTTTTTTTGCAACATTTTCTAGAGCATCTATTAGGTTTTCTGCGGTAGACAAAGAAATATAATAGCTAAAATAAAATGGATTTCCTCTTTCTTTTGGTTTTGTAATCATGTGCTTAAGTTAAGCAAATAGATTTTATTCCAAAGCGAATCTCTTTACATATCTTTAGTAGCTTTGCAATCGTAAAAAAAAGTGATATGATTTCTGTTAACGGTTTAAAGGTTGAGTTTAGTGCAAGAACGTTGTTTGAAGATGTAAGCTTTGTTATTAATGAGCATGACAAAATTGCCTTGATGGGAAAAAATGGTGCAGGTAAATCTACGATGATGAAAATTATTGCAGGTGTTCAACAACCAAACAGTGGTTCTATTCAATGTTCAGACGATACTGTTATTGCTTACTTACCGCAACATCTTTTAACAGAAGACGACAGTACCGTTTTTGAAGAAACCTCTAAGGCTTTTGGTGGTATTTTTGAAATGAGTAACGAAATAGAATCTCTCAACAAACAACTAGAAACCAGAACAGATTATGAATCTGAAGCCTACATGAAAATCATAGAACGCGTTACAGAACTTGGTGAAAAATTCTATGGTATTGAAGAAACCAATTACGATGCAGAAGTTGAAAAAGCACTTTTTGGTTTAGGTTTTAAACGTGAAGATTTTGACAGACCAACAAAGGAGTTTAGTGGAGGTTGGCGTATGCGTATAGAATTGGCCAAAATTCTACTGCAAAAACCAGATTTAGTATTGTTAGATGAGCCAACGAATCACATAGATATAGAATCTGTAATTTGGTTAGAAGACTTTCTGAAAAACAAGGCGAAAGCAGTTATAGTTATCTCGCATGATAAAACGTTTATTGATAACATTACCAACCGAACTATTGAGGTTACAATGGATAGAATTTACGACTACAAAGCAAATTATACACACTACCTTACACTAAGAGAGGAACGCAGATTACAACAAATAAAACAATACAACGAACAGAAAAAAGTTATTGCAGACAACAAACGTTTTATTGAACAATTTAAGGGAACTTACTCTAAAACCAACCAGGTAAATTCTAGACAACGCATGCTAGATAAAATGGAGATTGTTGAAATAGATGAAGTAGATAATTCTTCTTTACACCTTCGATTTCCGCCTTCTCAACGTTCTGGAGATTTCCCGGTTGTTGCTAAAGATTTGTGTAAAACTTACGGAGATAATGTTGTGTTTAAGGATGCAAACCTTTCTATTGCAAGAGGAGAAAAAGTGTGTTTTGTTGGAAGAAACGGAGAAGGAAAATCTACGATGATTAAAGCCATTATGGGCGAGATAGATTTTGATGGGTTTTGTGAGTTAGGTCATAACGCTAAAGTGGGTTACTTTGCCCAAAACCAAGCTTCTATGCTCGACCCAGAAATGACTGTTTTTGAAACCGTTGATTACGTTGCACAAGGAGAAATTAGGAAACAAATTAAGTCTATATTAGGTGCTTTTATGTTTTCTGGCGATGCGATTGATAAAAAGGTGGGCTTTCTTTCTGGTGGAGAAAAAACAAGACTCGCAATGGTTAAATTGCTGCTAGAGCCCGTAAATGTTTTAATCTTAGATGAGCCTACAAACCATTTGGATTTAAAATCTAAAGATGTACTTAAAGAAGCTCTGTTAAAGTTTGATGGAACGTTAATTCTTGTTTCGCACGATAGGGCTTTCTTAAAAGGATTATCTGAAAAAGTATTTGAATTTAAAGATCAACGTGTGATAGAGCATTTTGAAACCGTAGATGAATTTTTAGAAAGAAATAGAATGGAGCAATTGAAGCATTTAGATTTAGGATAGAGGTTGTTTTTTTGGAGAGTTGTGTGATTTTGGGGAGTTATGTTTTTTTGAAATTGTGTTGTCCTCCCTTTTCAAGGGAGGTGGATTTAGCGTAATGAAATGGAGCTAAATACGGAGGGTTATTCCCAAGCCAAGATTTTAATTCATCACGTAAAATCTCTTCTTAAACAATTCTTTTAGGCATCAATCCTTTTCGGCCTTCAAACAATCTATAGCCCAAAATATATTCCGTTTAAGATCATCCAAATTACGTATTTTTGTAACATTAGTGTGATACTATAAGGCATTGAGATTATAAATAACTTATACGGAACTTAATTATCTTTTCTATACTTAATACTAGTTATTGGTCAAGTCACATGCTGTAAGAAGTGTTCTAATAGAGAAGAGTCAATTGCAGATGAAGTGCATCATAATCCTCCGACTTTTAATCGGATAAATCCTCATAAAAACCACCTCCCTTAGAAAATGAGGACAAGCCAAATAAAAAAAGGCACTCATTTCTGAGCACCTTTTTCAAATCTAAAATCAAATTTTATTATAATCCTAAAAGAACTTCATACGGATCTTTTGCTCCGAAAATCATTCTTTCTGGGTTCTCTAACATTTCTTTTACCTTCACTAGAAAACCAACAGACTCTTTACCATCGATAATACGGTGATCATAAGATAATGCTAAGTACATAATTGGTCTAATCTCTACTTTACCGTTAATTGCAACTGGGCGCTCAACAATGTTGTGCATACCTAAAATTGCAGACTGCGGTGGATTGATGATTGGTGTAGATAACATAGAACCGAAAACACCTCCGTTAGTAATTGTAAATGTACCGCCAGTCATTTCGTCAGGAGTAATTTTACCATCACGCGCTTTTATAGCTAATCTTTTGATTTCTCTTTCGATTTCTGCTAATGTCATTTGCTCTGCATTACGAACAACTGGCACCATTAATCCTTTTGGAGAAGAAACGGCAATACCTATATCTGCATAGTTGTGCAAAATCATTTCTTTACCTTCTATCTGTGCATTTACAGATGGATATAAATTCAATGCTTCTGTTACTGCTTTAGTAAAGAAAGACATAAATCCAAGATTTACTTCGTGGTACTCTGCAAACTGCTTTTTGTACTTTGTTCGTAAATCCATAATTGGTTTCATGTCAACTTCATTAAACGTAGTTAACATTGCTGTATCGTTTTTAACAGAAACTAAACGCTCTGCTATTTTACGACGCAACATAGACATTTTCTTGTTCTCAGTATCTCTTGTACCACCCCAACCATTAGTTGCTTCGGTTGCAAAACCTCCAGCCATGGCTGCAACTACATCTTGTTTGGTAATTCTACCATCTTTACCAGAACCATTTACTTGATTTGCTTTGATTCCGTTTTCTGCCATTTTTTTAGCAGCAGCTACAGATGGTGTACCAGATGCATAGCTTTCTTTCTTAGCAGGAGAAGGAGAAGGCGCAGTTTCTGCTTTCTTCTCTTCAGCCTTTGGAGCAAGTTTCACTTCTTCTTTCTTCTCTTCTTTTGGAGCAGAAGAACCGGCTGGAGCTTCTGCCGAAGTATCAATCAAACAAACTACTTGTCCAACGGCTACTGTATCTCCTTCTTCAGCTTTTAAAGTAATAATACCTGCTTCTTCTGCAGGTAATTCAAGTGTTGCTTTGTCAGAATCTACCTCTGCGATAGCCTGATCTTTCTCAACATAATCTCCGTCAGATACCAACCACGCTGCGATTTCAACTTCCGAGATTGATTCTCCCGGGCTTGGTACTTTCATTTCTAATACTGACATTGTTTTTTCTTTTTATAAATATGTTTTTGCTTAAGCCAAAGTAGCCTCAAACAGTCTATCAAATAATCTATTTAATCTTCTTAAATGCGTTTCTTTAGAACCTGCTGCCGGAGCTGCAGACCTTGGCCTTGCAACCACATCTAAATTTAAACTTCTTAGTTCCATTGCAATAAAGTGCCAAGCACCCATATTTTCTGGTTCTTCTTGTCCCCAAACAAATTTCTTGGTATTCTTATATTTTGCCATAACAGCTTCAACTTGTTTGTGTGGGAAAGGATAAAGTTGTTCTATTCTTACAAATGCAACGTTGGCTACACCTCTTTTTTCTGCTTCTTCAATGAAGTCGTAATATACTTTCCCTGAACAGAATACGACTGCTTCAGCGCTGTTGTGAATTGCTTTTGGATCATCTAACACTTCTTGGAATGAGCCTTTGGCTAAATCATCCATGGTAGAAACTGCCTTTGGATACCTTAGCAACATTTTAGGAGACATAACAATCATTGGCTTTCTAAAATCGCGAATAACTTGTCTTCTTAATGCATGGTAGTGATTGGCCGGAGTAGTTGAATTTACAACTTGTACATTCAAATCTCCTGTACTTTGTAAAAAACGTTCTAAACGCGCTGAAGAATGCTCTGCTCCTTGACCTTCATAACCATGAGGCAAAAGCATAACTAAACCAGACTGAATTCTCCATTTATCCTCTGCTGGAAAAATAAATTGATCAATCATAATTTGTGCTCCGTTCATGAAATCTCCAAACTGCGCTTCCCAAATAGTTAATCCTTTTGGTTGAGCGAGTGAATAGCCATAATCAAAACCTAAAACGCCATACTCCGAAAGAAGTGAATTGTAAATTGTAAACTCAGCTTGCTTTTCATCTAACAAGTTTAAGGTTCTAATTTCCTCTTCTGTATCTTCTGTTTTTACTACGGCATGTCGGTGAGAGAAAGTTCCACGTTCAACATCTTGACCAGAAATACGAACAGGATGCCCTTCCACTAAAAGAGTAGCGTAAGCTAACATCTCAGCAGTTCCCCAGTCTAAGCTGTCTGTTTCGATCATGTTTTTACGATCTCTAAACAGTTTTTCGACTTTTCTGAAATATTTTTTACCCTCTGGTAGTGTTGACAATTTTTGACCAAGTTCAATTAATTTCTCCTTGTCAAAACTTGTGTTTGGACTTTTATCAAAATCATCGAGTTTACCGTATCTATAACCTTCCCAAGCATTACTTAAGAAATTAGTAACTACTGTAGTTTCTTTTTTCTTAGATTCATCGTATCTAACTTGTAACTTCTCTGTAAACTCTGCTCCAATTTTTTTCCCTTCATCACTTGATAAAACGCCCTCTTCAATCAGCTGTTTTAAATAGATTTCTCTTGGATTTGGGTGTTTAGCAATTTCTTTATAAAGTTGAGGCTGGGTAAATTTAGGTTCGTCTCCTTCATTGTGTCCGTACTTACGGTAGCACAACAAATCAATAAAAATATCTTGATGAAACTTTTGTCTGTATTCTATAGCAATTTCCATTACTTGAGCAACTGCTTCAACGTCGTCTCCATTTACATGGAAAACCGGACATAAAGTTGTTTTAGCGATATCTGTGCAATACGTTGAAGTTCTTGCATCTAAATAATTTGTAGTAAAACCAACTTGATTATTTACTACGATATGAACTGTTCCGCCGGTTCTGTAACCGTCTAAACCAGCCATTTGAATGGTCTCGTAAACAATCCCTTGCGCTGCAATTGCAGCATCACCATGCACTAAAACGGGTACAATTTTATCTTCTGACTTTAAATAATCGTCTATTTTCGCTCTTACAATCCCTTCAACTACAGGATCTACGGCTTCTAGGTGAGATGGATTTGGAGCAAGTGTTAATTGCACTTTTTTTCCATTTACTTCTACATCATTCGTTTGTCCTAAGTGATATTTTACATCACCATCGAAAGACTCATCATGATCAAACGCTTTACCGTCAAACTCTCCAAACAACTCTTCAAAGTCTTTATCAAAAATATTTACGAGCGTGTTTAGTCTACCACGGTGCGCCATTCCCATAATAAACTCTTGAGCTCCTAAATCTGCACCTTTCTTAATTAATCTGTCTAAACCAGCAATTAAAGCTTCTCCTCCTTCTATTGAGAAACGTTTTTGTCCTACATACTTCTTTTGTAGAAATTGCTCAAATAAGGTTGCTTGGTTTAATTTATTAAAAATTTCTTTTTTCTGCTCGGCTTCGTACTTTGGTCTATTTTTAATTTCGACCTTGTTCATGAACCATTTTGTTCTTTCCGGATCTCTCATGTAAAAGAACTCTATACCTATTGACTGGCAGTAAGCTTCTTGTAAATGATCAATAATTTCCTGAAGCGTTGCAGCTCCAATTCCGATTTCTTCTCCAGCTTGAAAAGTAAGATTAAGATCTTCTTTGGTTAAACCAAAATTTTCAATATCCAGAGTTGGAGCGTATTTTCTTCTTTCTCTTACTGGATTGGTTTTGGTAAATAGATGTCCGCGAGAACGGTATCCATTTATTAAGTTAATGACTTTAAATTCTTTTTGGAAATTTTCTGGAATTTCGCCGTTGTTTTCGAAATCTGTTTGTGCAAAATCAAAGCCTTCAAAAAACTTTTGCCAACCTGCATTTACTGCGTTTGGGTCTTGTTTATAGGTTTGGTAAAGCGCATCCATCGCGTTCACATCAGCATTTCCTACGTATGATACCTTATCCATGTTTTATGTACAATTATGGAATAACAAAGCTACAACTTTTGTCTAGATAGGCATGCTAAATTGATTATTTTTTAGTTGTTTTCGTTGATTAGGAATACAATTTTACGTTTTACTCTTTTTTAGTTTAAAAAGTGAAACGTATTCAACAAAGTTAGTCTGCTCTATCAATTAATTTAAAGCCCTTTCCGTGCACATTCATAATTTCTATTGCGGGATCTTCTTTTAACAACTTTCTAAGTTTCGCGATGTAAACATCCATGCTCCTTCCATTGAAATAATTATCGTCTCCCCAAATAGCTCTTAGCGCTGCTTGCCGATCTAACACTTCGTTTTTATTTTTCACTAAAAGCTTTAGTAATTGATTTTCTTTAGTAGTCAACTTTTTAGGCTCTTTGAGATTTAGAATTCGTGCTTCTGGATCAAATTGAATGGTACCAACTTCTAACATTGTATTTGCTCCTCTTTTCTCTATACCTGATCTTCGCAAAATAGCTTCTATTCTTGCCAAAAGCTCTTCCATACTAAAAGGTTTGGTCAAGTAATCGTCTGCACCAATTGAGAAACCTGCTAATTTATCTTCTTTCATACTCTTGGCTGTTAAGAATAAAATTGGCACTTTTTTATCCACCTCCCTTATTTCTTTAGCCAACGTAAACCCGTCCATTTCTGGCATCATAACATCAAAAATGCAGAAATCATATGTACCCTGATTAAATTTTTCTAAAGCAATTTTACCGTTTCTTGCCAGATCTACTGCAAATCCTTTTGCTTTAATAAAAGAGTTGAGCAACATACCAAGGTTGTCATCGTCTTCTGCTAATAATATTGTTAACTGATTACTCATATCTTTTCACTTTTAATGATTCTAATTGTGAAAGTTGACCCTTCACCAAATTTACTTGAAACACCCACTTTCCAGCCTTCCAAATCCGCAATGGCTTTTACATAACTTAAACCTAAACCAAAGCCTTTTACATCGTGTAAGTTTCCGGTTGGAACTCTATATAATTTATCAAAAATTTTATCCAAGTGTTCTGCTTTTATACCTATCCCGTTATCTTTTACCTGCACAACTAATGCATCAACTTCTGTGTATGTTTCTACCTTTATTATTGGCGCTTTTTTGCAGTATTTTATTGCGTTATCAACTAAATTAGAAATAATATTTTGAGTATGCATTGCATCACCAAAAAAAGAAAGTGACTTAGGTGAAAGTTTTAACTCAAATTTACCTGATTTAGCTGCTACTCTCAACTTGGCGTTTTCTACAACCGACTCTACTATTTGGTTTAACTCTAAGGTTTCCTTTTTTAAATTAAGTTCTCCTCTATCGATTACAGCACTTTGTAGTATTCTTTCTACCAAATTAGACAAACGCTTGTTTTCTTCGTTAATCATATTTACGAACGGACTCATTTCAGGAGGTGCTTCTTTCAACATATCTTTATCGCCTAACGCTTCACAAGCTAATGAAATTGTGCTTATGGGAGTTTTAAACTCATGGGTCATGTTATTAATAAAATCATTCTTTACTACAGATAATCTGCGTTGATTAACAATTGTTCTAAACATCACAAAGAAAGAAACCACAATAAGCACGATAAGTAAAAAGCTGATTAACAAAGTAAACCACATTTCACCAAATAATTCTGATCGTTTTTGTGTAAAATGTATCCCAATAAATAATTCATCTTCGAAAATGTTAGAGGGGAAAAGTTTGGCTTTAGTAACGTCTTGGTTTCCTAAATCTTGATTATAGTGTGCAGTATAGGCCGGAAAAGTAACCACATCACTGCTTTTATTGTAAATGGCATAATCAAAAGAGGTAGTTATCCCGTTTTCTTTAAAAACCTGATTAATAATACTATCCAAAAAGGATAAGTCAATTCGCTGTTGAGGCGTTAAATTGGTAGCATTCCTAAACACATCTACCATTTTTTGATTCACAAACTTTGCTTTGGTGATTAGCTGTGTTTTTACTTTTCTATCTAGTTCATAAGCTAAGTTGGCAGAGTCTTTACTAGAAACAGAATGATTAACTAAGGCGTTAACTTCTCCTAAATCTTTAATCAATACACTGTGTGACGCAGAGACTCCTGAAAGCGAGTCGTATGATTTTCCTGCTACATAATAATATTTGTTCGGCATTCCATTTTCAAAAATCGTAGTATCAATTATAGAAACTGTTTCTTGAACAGGAAATACGTTTCGGAACTCTTCTTTTAAAGCCATTTTATATTGGTCTTTAAACTCATTCCCAAATATCGGCGCGTAGGTTTTAATGTCTGAAACTCGCTCGTGTTTAAGCGCAATACTTGCAACCAAATTATTAACCTTCTCTACGTACGCATCTGATTTCTGATTGTACAGCTGCTTAGCCTGGTACAATTGCAAGCCAACTAAAACTAAAAGTGCTAGACTAATAAGAACTACGATATACCGGATACTAATTTTTTTCAATAGAAAAGTATTTGTTCGAAATTAACGTAAGTATTTATTAATCAATTTATGCTTAACTTTTTTTAACACAAGATGAAAAGCTTAAAATGAGACAACTATTTTAGGCCTAAAAACGACTTGTAAAAGTCAGCACATTTTTAAAAAACATTTACGCTTAAAACAGAGGATCAAAATCTAGGACTTTGCACTGCTCTATATCGCTTAACCGTGAAATTAAAATCTTTAGGATATTTAACAGTAAAAGAAATTTGAACGGTTTTAACCTGATTTGGAGCAACTGATAAATCCCACTTTACCTCTCCATTCCCCTCTGTTAAAGTACCTTCTGAAATAGTACCAACACTAACACTGATATCTCCATTTCCAGATACAGGAATTTGATCAAAAACATCGATAACAGTAGTTTGCTCTCTGTTGTTTCTTATTGTAATCTCAAATGTATAGGTATCTTTTCTATTGTTACCCACTGTGCTTCTTTGCGTAAATTCTTTTTTCAAATCTCTTGTAACCAAAACTTTACTATCTCTTCCGAAGGAGAGGATTAAGGTATCATTTACATTTCTTGTGTTAATTTCAGATATACCTACGTAATTTCCTCCGAAATAAACATTGGTAGGGCCAGGAATTAAATCCAAATCTTGCCAACCTGTTACTTTTGCTAAAAGAAACGCTCCTTTGTCCATTTTAGGAACGGCTATATGACTAAATACTGCATTCAGCGTAAGGTCTTTTACTCCTACGGTATATGGCTTGGCATCTGCAGGAACAGAAAAAGGTATATCAATAACAAACTCTGAAGACAGCTGTGATATCTCTATCATTTTTGTTTCTACAACTGGCTTTTGATTCATTTGAAGAGAAGCCAAAGAAGCATCATCACTGTAATAATTAAAACTACCGTTCGTTATAAATCCATTATTTTTGACACCTTCTTTATCTAATACCACCTCTTCGTAAACACGCTGATTCATTTGTTCAATGTTTGACTGAGCCTGTGTTCTGTAGTCTTTATTCTGACTGAATTTCAACTCGTTCTGTTTGCCCAAGCCATCTAATCTAGACATACTCTCATTGAAGAACCAAGTTCTTAACTGTGGATGAGAAGCACTCAAATTTGGATCTCCAGTTGTGAGTACAAGTTGAACTTCTTGCCAATCATTTCCTGTATTGTTAAACACTTGCGCTTTATAATTTAAGGAAATTGAATCATTTAAATTATCCGCAGATAAGTCGTAAGTTGCTGTCCACCCACAATCAGATACCATATAACTTAAATCCACCTTTAATTTTTGCTTTTTATCAGAGTCTAATAACACCACAATCTGATTACTGCGTTCATTTTCTCTAAAGTTAAGTTGGGCGAGTTCGTTTTTAATCTTCCCAATAACCAAGTTATTATCAGTTATATTGTAGTCGAGTAAACTTTGATTGTATCCAATTTCTCGCATACGTAAGCGGTAAAAATCTGCTGCTTTTGCAAGTTCTTCAACTGATACATTTTCTGAATTACCGCCCAAATCATAGTTAGATTCTAAAAGTCTTTTTTCTGCCAAGTATGCTCTTTTATCATTATTAAGCTTATCATTTTCTCTCTTTAAAGAAGATAAACTATCTCTTAATTCAACTATTCTTGGATTAAAAGCTTCTCCGGCAAAGAAGTCCATTTCTGTTGAAGTAGAAACAAGGTTAACGGAGTTGTTTGTTTTAAACTGAATGCTTTGTGGGTCTGCATATGCTGAGATACCTTTGAAAACAATTCTATTTCTTCCTGCATTTACATTTACCTGAATATTGCGCTGAATTTCTCCAGCTGTTAAATACAATTTCACCCTATTTATGTCGGAGGTAACTTCTATTCTATTTTCTAACTGAGAAAAGAATGATAAGGGTAAGAAAAGGAAAGCAAACAAACTATTTTTCATGTGACATATTTAAGTGAAATACAGTCAAATATACACAAGGTTTTACCTACACCCAAATTTTTCTACCCTCTGAACAATTTTTACAAATATCTATAGATTCTCTTGAAGTAAAAACGGCTTTTCTAAAAGCGTAATATTTTTCTGAATTCCAGATTTGTTTAAAGGGTGTTGAAGTTGCACAACCCAGAACGTGCTTAGCATCTTTATCAAAACAACACGGCACCACTTTTCCATCCCATGTTAAAACGGTAGAGCTCCACATGCGCCAGCAGTTATTCTTTTGCTTGTATTTGGATTTGTAAGTTCCATTTTTGGTTCTAACGTATCGGCTGTATTTTTTATTATCTGGCATTAAATCATTCCCATTTTCAAAATCATAAAGCTGGGCTGTTTTTAATCGAACCTCATCAATATTCATTTCTTTAGCCAATTCAAATACTTGCGGTATTTCGTGTTCGTTTGGTTTAACAACTAAAAACTGAAAGATAAGATGTGGAGTACTGGATTCGAGCTCTTTTTTCGCTTCTACCATCGCTTTTGCGCCTTCAATTACTTTATGTAACTTCCCTTTTACTCTATATTGCTCGTAGGTTTCTTGCGTTAAACCATCAATAGAGATAATTAATCTATCTAGTCCAGAATTTACAATTTCTTTAGCTTTTTCTTTATTTATGAAATGTGCATTTGTACTGGTAGCTGTATATATTTTATGCTTTTTAGCTTGTGTTATTAGTTCTAAAAAATCGGGATGTAAAAACGGTTCTCCTTGAAAGTAATAGTTAATATAAAAGAGTTGTTTACCCATGTTGCGCAGCAGCTGCTTGTGCTCATCAAGTTTTATTTTCCCCGTTTCTCTGGTAAACTGCTTTAACCCACTTGGACATTCAGGACACCCTAAATTACAGGCTGTTGTTGGTTCTATACTAGCAGCAAATGGTAAGCTTTTCGTTTTGAACGACTTAAAATGTTTAGCCCTTAAATAAGAGACATAGAGTCTAGCCAAGTTCACACCCCGCTTAAAAGTAAGGTGCTTGGCAATATTTAAATTATCTTTTAGCATAACCGTAACAAAGAAAAGAAAATCTTAGTGTACCAAAACAAAAAATACTTTAAAGTGTTTGCAGAACACAAATTTCTTTACGGTTTGTCATTCTTAGACGTTTTTCTTGCTGTTATAAATTAACTGTAAAGCTTAATTTGTACGTAAGATTCTGATCTACATATGGTGAAGCGTAATTCCCGTAATGATAAAAAACACCCGCTCCTAATCCGGTAAGACCTAAGTTCAAAAGATGATCTATAATTAAACCAGACTCTTTATACCCTTTACTGTAGTCTTGAAAAACCAAATTTTTATGCGCTTCACGGTCAGACAACTCTCCAAATCCAACAGCTGTATGTAATCCAAATTGTGGACTAGTCCATTCAAAATTTGTTTTAATCTTGTTAAAGGTAAATCTAAAAAATAAGTCTGTTTTTCTGTCTGCGAAGAAAGCCGAAGGCAACATTGTTTCAAAAGAGTTTTTAACAGATAGATTCCAATTACCTCCAGTTCCAATCGGTTGTTGCGCAAAGGATAGTGGTGTATCTCCAATTGTAATTCCTGAGTTTAAAAGTACTAACAAATTTCCCCAACCTCGTATGGAAACATCTTCTTCTAGTTGTAAGTTAAAACGTGTAAAATCGTATTTACTCTCAAAAACATTCGTAACTCCTTGTTCAAACTTAAATTTAATTCTTGGAAATTTCGTGCCCAAACTAACACGACGCGTACCGAGCAACATTACCTTTTCTCTTATATTCCAATTCACCTCTGCTCCAACGATTGTTTGGTCAAAATTATCTTGCATAGCAAATATAAATGGATTGGAAGCTAGATATTCATAGTCGTCCAGCATCCATCTTCTTTGATAATTTCCAAAAACACTTATTTTAAAGTTGGGTGTAAGCAAACCAGAAACAATTACTTCCCCCAACCGTTGTCTTTCCATTTGGTTCATATAAAAGTCTCTGTAGATCTCATTTGTGCTTAAGTCAAAGGTTCTATTGTAATACTTATCAACCGCTCTAATTTCTACATCCTCCTGATATTTTAGATGGAGTTCTATTTGCCTTCTTTTATACAGGCTAACCGTGCTGTATCCTCCCCATTTCCATTCTTTATCTCTAAAACCATAAGCAGCATACGCACCTACGTTAAAATGATTAGAAAATTTATCACTAGATTCTAGTCCAAGTCCTACTCTATAACCTTCAAATAAATTAAAATCGAGCAAGCGCTCTAATGGAAGATTTATATACCCCAAAGGAATTTTACCTTCTGCAAGAGCAGAAAGCAATTCTACTTTTGTTTCAATATTTTCTGCTTTGGAAATTGAATCTATTCTAAAATAAGTAAGCGTATCTCGTGGTGTTAATTTTGAAACCCGCATCGTATCTAAAACTGCTACTTTATCTACTGCTTCTTCTTCTACCTCTAGTTTCACAGCATTAAACCCTTTTTGTTTGGGTATGTCAAAATTAATATTAGAGGTGTACATACTGTTTCTAAAAACTACTTTTGTACTATCATTTATAGATACATTGTTTAAATAAAATTCGGCATTAAGCTTGTCTGGAAACCATTTTTTATCATTAACAAACTTATATTCTTGTGTGATTTTTACTTCAATAGTTTTTCCTTCAAACGGTTCTGCAATTACTTTTTCGATTGCCCAATTGTTGGTATTGATATAAAGCAAACCTTTGAGGCCTGTAAAATTTTTTCCTTTTCTGGGTTGGAAACGGATAATAAAGGTTGAGTCGGAATTTACCACCGTTGTATCTTCTAAAATGAACAAATAGCGTCTTAACCCACCTTCTGCTATTGGGTTTATATAGTCATCACCAAGTATACTAAACTGATTATCGTAAAAAGAAAAGCTTTGCATTTGGTTTCCGATAGATGCAAACATAGGATTTTTGAATCCTGAAGTTTTATAGGACGAAATAATGTCTTTCTCATAAACAGGTGGGTAAAATGTTTTGGTTCCTGTAGCTTCTGAAATAAAAACGTGTTGCTTTGAGAAAAATTCTATGGTGTTTTTTTGTGATTCCGTTTTAGCTCTTGTGGTGTCAAAATTAAAATCATCGGCATTGGTTACAAGAAATTTGTTGTAGAAAGAACAAGTGAAACCAAGCTCCTTGAGCGGATGATTTTCTTTCCGCTTGTCAATTACGTTTCTTATTATTCTGTGGGCTGGATTTTCTCCTGGTAAAATTACAACTTCGTCGTAAGATTGAGCATCCGTTTGCATGCGTAAAAATCGATCTTTTTGATTTGAAATTATTTGGTAAGCAGTATCTCTAAAACCAAAAAACCGAAGTTCTACAGACCCAGTGTTTTCTTGAAATTCTATCTTCCCGTCAATGTCAGAATAATATATATTTTTAAGATTATCTATTGCTTTAACAAAAGCAATGGGTGTTTCTGTGTCTTGATCGATAACTGTGTAGGTGTTTTGACCAAATAGAAGTGTTGTACAGAAAAGAGCGAGCAGTATAATTATTTTTTTCACTTCATAAACATACTATAATTTTTCCTTACAAAAAAAGGCTAACAACACGGTTAGCCTTTTTTCTGAATTACCTTCATTTTTTATTCATTAACTGAGATAATTTCAATTTCAAAAACTAAATCTGAGTAAGCTGGCATCCTACCCGCACTTGAGCCATAAGCCAAATAGTAAGGAATATATAAATCTATCATTCCTTCCTGTCCTGTCAAAGCTAAACCTTCATTAAACCCAGAAATAAGTGGATTTACTAAGTATTGAAAATCAAGTGTTCTGTTTCTGTCTCTAGAAGAATCAAATTTACCTCCGTATAAATGTGTTCCTACATAATGTAAAGCAATGTTATCTTTTTCTTTAATCAAGTCTCCTTTATGTTTCTTTTTAATTACATATACTAAACCTGATTCTGTTTGAATTGCGTTAGGCTCTCTTTCTTTTACTAAATCAAAAAAGTACTTTTTATATTCTGGAATTGAGTAGTTATCGGCGTTTTCTTTTCTGATATCGTCTTTAAATTTCAAAGCAGCTAATCTTTCTTGTTCGGCTAATACCTCTACTTCTTTTTGCCTATATACCTCTTCAAAAACTTTTGTAGCTTTAAAACGCTTGGCTTTAAATCCTTTTCTAATAATTTTAATAGTAAGAATTAAGTCGTCTTGTTCTATTTGATCTACAACTGCCTGACCTTCAATAACTCTCCCGAAAACAGTGTGTCTTCCATTTAAGTGAGGTGTTGCTTTGTGGGTGATAAAAAATTGACTTCCATTTGTATTTGGGCCAGCATTCGCCATGGATAAAACACCAGGACCATCATGTGGCAAACCGTTGTTCGCTTCATCCCAAAACTTGTAGCCCGGTCCGCCAGAGCCATTTCCATCGGGATCTCCGCCTTGAATCATAAAGGAACTAATTACTCGGTGAAATTTTAAACCATCATAGAATGGAGATTTAATTTTTATAGAATCAAAAACCGTTAATTTACCTTCTGCTAAACCAATAAAATTGGCAACCGTTAACGGAGCTTTTTCCTCTTCTAGCTTTAATAAAATATCTCCTTTAGAAGTTTCTATTTGTGCATAAATACCTTTTTCCAATTTAACTTTACGTTTCCCTTCTTTTGCGAATCCCGAAAAAACAATGGTTAATATTGCTAAAACTGATACTATTCTATTCATCATAATTTTGTTAAGATTTGTCTTAAAGCGATAAAATTATCCTTTTATTCTTTTTAGTACGGATAAAAAAGACAAATTTTGTAATTCATTAACAAAAGTAATACCAAATGGTAGTAGAACAACTTTATACAAAATGTTTAGCTGAAGCAGCATACTATATAGAAAGCGAAGGAGAAATAGCCATTATTGATCCAATGAGAGAAACATTACCTTACACTGAAAAAGCTAAGGCAGCAAACGCAAACATCAAATATATTTTTGAAACTCATTTTCATGCAGATTTTGTTTCTGGACATATTGATTTAGCAAAAAAAACAGGTGCAAAAATCGTTTATGGTCCAACAGCAAAAACAAACTACGAAGTAATAGTAGCAGAGGATAATCAAGTATTTGAAGTAGGTAATGTAAAAATAAAGGTTTTACATACACCTGGTCACACACCAGAGTCTTCTACCTACTTATTAATCGATGAAAATGGTAAAGAAACGGCAATTTTCACCGGAGACACTTTATTTTTAGGCGATGTAGGCAGACCAGACTTAGCCATTAAAGGGGATTTAACACAAGAAGACTTAGCCGGTTTATTATTTGACTCGTTACGAAACCGCATCATGCCTTTGGGAGACGACGTGATTGTTTACCCTGGACATGGAGCTGGATCTTCTTGCGGGAAAAACATGAGTTCTGAAACAATTGGAACACTAGGAGAGCAAAAAGAAACAAACTATGCACTGCGCGCAGATATGACGAAAGAAGAGTTTGTAAAAGAATTAACTACTGGAATTTTACCTCCTCCTCAATACTTCCCAAAAAATGCCATGATGAATAAAAATGGCTACAAGAGTATAGATGAAGTACTTAATCAAGGTACAAAAAACTTAACACTAGAACAATTTGACCACGCTGTTGACGGCGGAGCTTTAATTTTAGACGTAAGAACCCAGTTCGAATATGTAAAAGGTGCGCTCAAAGACGCTTTATTTATTGGACTAAACGGAGCCTTTGCTATGTGGGTTGGAGCACTTATTGAAGATATTAATCAGCCTATTGTTTTAATTTGTCCAGATGGCAAAGAGGAAGAAGCTGTATTGCGTTTAGCCCGCGTTGGCTACAACAACTGTTTGGGCTATCTTTCTGGCGGTATTGAAACTGCTGTAAACACCGGTAAAAAACTAGAAAGCATTACAAGTATTTCTGCCGATGAACTAGAACAAGTATATGCATCTTCAAACGTAATTGATGTGCGTAAGCCAGGAGAATGGGAAGCTGAACATTTAGAAGGAGCAGCTCATTACGCACTTGACTTTATGAATACTGATTTAAATGTTCTAGACAAAAACAAAACGTACCATATTCATTGTGCAGGTGGTTACAGAAGCGTAATCGCTATATCTCTTTTAAAACAAAATGGTTACACGAAACTTATTGATGTTGCAGGAGGATATGGTGCAATTAAAAAAACAAACTTGGCTAGAACTGCATTTGTTTGTCCAAATAGCTAATTAATTTAGAATAAGAGTTGTATCAAAAAATACAACTCTTTTTATATGGTACATAAAAAAATAAAAAACATTATAGTAAACCGCCTTGCTCTATCGCTTGGCTTAGCGGTGATAGGTATGTTTGTTGCTGGTCCGGCTATATCTTTTCTTGTTAAAAACACAGATGCGTACGTTGCCTCCGGAGATATTGCAGCAGGTTTTAAAATGCGCATTTGGGTTGCGTTTGCTTTCTTTCTTTTTCCATGGATAATAGAATTTAACCTCTGGTGGTTCCAATTTAAATCAAAACGCTTTCAACGCTTGTCTTTAGTAATGCTTTTTGTGTTTAGCATTAGCTACGCCATTATTCGGTTGATATTTGCCGTACAGTTTTACGACTTTTGGAAAATAGACGGTGTAATTCAATATATTAACCTAAGGTATTTTAATCTGGGAAGACATTTAATTGTTGGAGCAATACTCGGTTTTGTCTTCTCAATGGCTTCAGGAATATTTAAACGGTATTCCACTTCAAAAAAATCCTCTTAAATTTGCCTTCTTGACACTTACATCGCAAATAGAGGTTAAAAATTTAGTCGTTCGGCTGAAAGCAGGAGAGAAAAGCGCTTTTACAGACCTATACACTCATTATACTGATGCGCTTTACGGTGTTATAAAAAAAGTGCTCAGATCGGAGGAGTCTGCCGGAGATGTATTGCAAGATAGCTTTGTTAAAAGCTGGAAAAACATAGATAAGTACGTCGAATCCAAAGGTTCTTTTTTCACATGGATGCTTAATATTTGTAGAAATACATCTATAGACAAATTAATGATAAACCACTAATAAATAAAAGTTTAAATGAAATATTTAGCATTAATACTGTTTGCTTCTTTATTTGGATGTAGCAATGCACAAGAAGGAGGTTTGAAAAACGAACTAGTTTCTAACACCGAAGAAACGAACAAAAAAGAGGTGACAAATAAATTAACAGATAATGATAACTTACAAGAAGCCTATTTTGCAAGTGGATGTTTTTGGTGTGTTGAGGCTATTTTCCAGTCTGTAAAAGGAATTGAAGATGCAATTTCTGGCTACTCTGGTGGTAAAGCTTCTACGGCTAATTATAGAGCTGTTAGTTCTGGTTCAACGCAACATGCAGAGTTTGTTAAGGTTATTTATGACCCTGAAGTAATTGATTATAAAACACTTTTAATGATATTTTTTGATTCTCATGAGTATTGGACACTCAACCGTCAAGGACCGGATGCAGGAACACAATACCGTAGCGCAATTTATTATCAAACAGAAGAAGAAAAAGAGTTAATTGATGCTTACATTAAAAAGTTAAAAGAAAGCGCTAAGTCGAATGTAACGACGGAAGTTGCAGAGTTACAAGCATTTTATGAAGCAGAAGATTATCATCAAGAATACGAGCACAATAATCCAAACAATTCTTACGTCAAGGCAGTTTCTGTACCAAGATTAAATAAGTTTAAAAAGAAGCATCCGGAGTTGTTGAAGTAAGGAGAAAAAATAATCAAGCGAATACTAAGTATGTCTAATTTTACTCAAGATGTTAGTGGTGCTAAATCCATCTTCTAGGTCTATTGTTTTGACCTCGCCATTCCATGTTTTAATCTCTTTGTTGCCAACAATATACTTTGGACTAGACTCGTCCATTTCCGTGGCGTCGTAATCAGCACCTTTTGTTAATACATCTGGTTGAAGCGCTTTTATTAAATCTAACGGCGTATCGTCATCAAAAAAAATAACTGCATCAACAAAACCTAAGGCAGATAGAACTTTTGCTCTTGCATCTTGATTGTTTATAGGCCTATCATCTCCTTTACCTTGCCTTTTTACACTTGCATCCGTGTTTAAAGCAAGAATTAACTTATTGCCAGTATCCGCTGTTTTAGCTAAATAAGTTACGTGTCCTTGATGCAAAATATCAAAACAGCCATTGGTAAATACAACTTTATAGTTTTTCATTTGCCAAATCGAAACAAGCTGCTTTGCTTTTTCTAAAGAGACAATTTTATTCTGTAATGCTTGATATCTGCCCATTCTCTTCTTTTTTGTGATTATTCGGCATTAAAGCTAAAGAAATTAAACCTAAAATAATCATCATTAATGTCTGAGAAGACCAAATAATCATACCCAATGCCATTCCTATACCCTTAGCTTCTCCTGCTCCAAGGGTGTCTTTTAGAAAATAAGTAACCACTAAGCCAACTAAAACAGGATAGGCTCCAATTCCTCCATTCGTAAACATAATACCTAAAGTACCTGCAATAAACCCTAAAAGAATTCCTCCAATTGGGAAGTCTGCAGTTTCTGGTAATGCATAAAAACAAATACCAAAAAAGATGATATAGTTAATCCATATAAAGATCGTATGCCCAATAAAGGGTAATGGATTCTTTGATTTAAAAATTGCAAAAACTCCTGTAATTATATCTTTCACAAAGTTTTTAAATTTGTTTCTAAATTTCTCAGCTTTGAACCAAAGGATAACGAATGTAAGCGCAACAAAGGCTAGAACAATATAAATTACATACTTCCACTGAAAACCGTCAATTTCTCCTGCCGAATTGGTTTTGGGAGATAAAATTTGATCTTTAATTGCCATTAAATCATCAAAACTTAGTCCTAAAGCAACAAGCACAACAATTCCTAACATCAACAAATCAAATACACGTTCGGCAATTATCGTTCCTAAAGTTTTAGAAAAAGGTATTTTATCACTTCTGTAAAGCATAGATGCTCTTGAAGCTTCGCCCGCTCTAGGTATAAGATAATTGACTATATAACCTATCATTAAAGCATGATAGCGATTCCAGAAACTAGCCTGATATCCAATCGGCTGTAAAACATATTTATGTCTAGCTGCTCTACTGGCATGACTTAAAAAACCAAAAACCAAAGAGAGAATAACCCAAAAATAATCTACTCTATAAAGCGTTTCCATAAAGATATCCCAAGAAGACTTATTAAGTTCGTTTCCTTGTTCATCAATAATGGGTGCTTGCATTCCATCATAGAAATACCAAAGAAGATAAACGCCAATAAATAAAGGCAGTGTTATTTTTAGAATATTTATAATTGTTTTTTTCAATCCGTTTAATCTAATAAGTTGGTTTGTTCGTTTGGAAAACAAAGCATAGGTTTGAATGATTTAGCTTCTTCAAAATCCATATAACCATAGCCGATAATAATAACTAAATCTCCAGGCGCTACTCTTCTGGCTGCCGGACCATTTAGACAAATAACACCTGATTTTCGCTCGCCTTTTATCACGTATGTTTCAATTCGTTCGCCGTTATTTATATTCACAATTTGCACTTTCTCCCCTTCTATTAGGTTCGAAGCTTCCATTAAGTCTTCGTCTATCGTTATACTACCTATGTAATTAAGGTCTGCTTGTGTCACCTTAACTCTATGTATTTTAGACTTAACAACCTGTATCTTCATTCTTTGTTTTTTCTAAATGATAGCGCAAATTTAAGCATAGTTTACAAATATGGCTTTCTTAACACATGATTATACACAAGAGGGCTTTTTTGATTAAGAAACATTATTTATCCGTTTAGCTTTTAAAGTTATCTTTGCAGAAAAAGTAAGTATGATTCTATATAATGTAACCGTAAGTATTGATGCACAAACTGCTGACAACTGGTTAGATTGGATGCGAAAAACGCACATCCCTGATGTTATGGCAACAGGCTGTTTCAAAGAAAGTAGAATTTCTAGAGTACATGGTGAAGAAGAAGGTGGAGTTACTTATGCCATTACATATTTATCTCACTCTAGAGCAAGTTATAATAGCTATCAAGAACTCCATGCTCCAAAATTACAACAAGAACACACGGCTAAATTTGCAGGAAAATTTGCTGCATTCAGAACTATTCTAGAGGTAATTGAAGAATTCAACAACTAAAACAGCATGACAGTTAAAGCAAAAAAACACCTTGGTCAGCATTTCTTAACAGATCTAAGTATTTGCAAGCGTATTACAGATCAGTATCAAAAACATCAAGACTGCAAAAGGGTGCTGGAAATAGGACCAGGGATGGGTGCTTTAACTAATTTTCTGCTATCAAGAGGAGATTTAGACATTCATGTTATGGAAATTGATAAAGAATCTGTAGATTATTTATCAGAGAATAAAAAAGAACTTAACGGAAAAATATATCCGGCTGACTTTCTAAAGGTAAAGCTAGAAGATATTATGGGAACTGCTCCTTTTGGAGTAGTGGGGAACTTTCCGTACAATATTTCTTCACAAATACTTTTTAAATGTATTGATTATAGAAATCAAATCCCAGAAATAATGGGAATGTTTCAGAAAGAGGTAGCTGTTAGAGTAGCTGAGAAACCGGGTAGTAAGGCATACGGAATTATTTCAGTATTACTTCAAACTTATTACGATATAGAATATTGCTTTACCGTAGATGAACATGTTTTCGATCCGCCTCCGAAGGTAAAGTCAGGCGTAATTCGTTGTGTTCGTAATGAACGTAAATCTTTACCATGCGACGAAAAACTATATAAGCAAGTTATCAAGGCTACGTTTGGAATGAGACGAAAAACGATTCGAAATGGGGTTAAACAATGGATTAAGGGGAAAAATATTGATCACCCACTCTTTGATTTGAGACCAGAACGCCTATCTGTAGAAGATTTTATTACGCTAACTCAAATTGTTGAGAAAGCAATAAAAGCCTAATTATATGCAAAATGTGTTTGTTATTTTATCTGCCAGCACATCACTCAATTTATAGTAACTCTCTTTTGTCCACCCGCCAACATGTGGAGATAACAGTACTTTATCTGAATCCAATAGGGCTTTAAACACAGCTGGAATAGCAGCTCCAAACATATCTTCAAAAGAAGCTTTTTCAAACTCTAAAACATCCAAACCAGCTCCAAGTACTTTGTTTGAATCTAATGCTTGAACCAAATCAGTGGTTTTCACAATTTTTCCGCGCGATAGATTAAGCACGTAAACTGGCTTCTTAAAAGAAGAAAAAAACTGTGCGTCTGCCATAAAAATGGTTTCTTTATTTTGAGGAATATGAAAGCTTACCACATCTGCTTCTTCAAACAATTCATCAAGTGTGCTTTCTTTGACAAATTCCGTTGAAAAATTGTTTTTATATTTATCATAGGCAAGAATTTTGACATCAAAACCACGTAGTTTTTTTGCAAAAGCAGCGCCATTATTCCCGTACCCAATAATTCCAACCGTTTTACCATCCAATTCTATTCCTCGGTTTCCTTCTCTATCCCATTTACCCGCTTTAATCTCTCTATTGCCTTTATTCAAATTGTTGAACAGAGAAAGAAGCATTCCTAATGCGTGCTCGCCAACAGCATTTCTATTGCCTTCCGGTGCATTGAACAGTTTAATTTCTTTTTCTTCACAGTAGACCAAATCTATATTTTCCATCCCCGCTCCTGAGCGAGCAATAAATTTTAAATTAGGCGCATTTTGCAAAAAATCTTTATCCATGGCAAAACGAGAACGCACTACAATTCCTTCAGTGCCCGACTGAAGAATTTCTTCACATTTAGCTTTATCAAACTGGGTGCCGTCAATACATAAAAAACCATTTTGCGCTAACCGCTCTTGTAGAATAGAATGAACCGAATCAATAAACAAAACTTTCATTATCCAAAAGTACAACAATGTGAATTTTTACTACTTAAAAAGTAAAAGAATCATTTTTTTATTAACTTAACCCTTATAAATCAAAACGCTATGAAAAGAAATAAATTATTTTATCATTTGTTTTTTGCAACATTAGTAGGTGTAAACGTTTTTTTATTTTTTACTTTTAGAAGAGTAAACGCAGAGTATTCTTCTCTTTACGCATTAATTGGCGCAACACTTTCTTTACTCGCTACTTTATCCTTTACCAAGTTTAAATATAAAGTCAGAATAAAATCGCATATCAAAACTAAATAACAGATTTCACTTTTAAAGGCTTATTGCTCTGGCTTGTTACCTTAATTTATATACCTTTACGGGTCTAAAATAAGAGTGATAAATGTGGTTTAAACTTTCTCAAATAATTCTTAGAAATAGAATTATCATACTTTCTTTATTGTTTATTGTTACGGTTATAATGGCTTTTTTCGCCTTTACAAGTCTAAAACTAGACAATAAATACGGTAACATGTTACCTAAAGAGAGTCCTTCTCAAAGTAGTTACTTGAAATTTAAAAAAATGTTTGGCGAAGACGGAGGAACGCTTGTTTTTGCAATTCAAACAGATAGTCTTTATACCGAAAAGAACTTTAAAAAATGGAAAGAACTTGGCGACAAGATATTAGCCTATGATGGTATCGAATCTGTTGTATCAGAAGCCAACCTTTATACCATTGATAATAATACTGAAGCTTCTAAGTTTGAAGCAAGAAAAATATTTACAGATACCACTTATGCAACAAAATCGATCGACTCTATTAAAAGAGAAATAAGAAACAACCCACTATACAACGATCTTTTATACACCATTGAAGGAAATGTTTCTTTAATGATGATTGGCGTTTCAGAAGTTTACCTAGCCGATCCCAAAAAAGCACAAGTTGTTGTAGAAATCGAATCTATTGCCAATGAGTACGAAAAGTATTTTGGTCAAATTCATTATGCCGGACTTCCGCACATTCGTGTAATTATTGCCAAACGCGTAATGAGCGAAATGTACATTTTCATTGCCTTAGCAATTGCTGTAACCTCTTTGTTACTTTACATCTTCTTTAGAAGTTTACGCGTAGTCATGTTTTGCAATGTTGTGGTATTCACAGCCGTAATCTGGTCGCTCGGAATAATAGGCATGTTAGGTTTTAAACTCTCTATTTTAATGGCCTTGATACCGCCGTTAATGATTGTAATTGGAATACCCAACTGTATCTTTTTACTTACCAAATTTCATAGAGAAGTTGCCGACCACGGAAATAAAACGAAAGCACTATCTCGAGTTATTCAAAAAATTGGAAATGCAACCTTCCTAACAAACCTTACTACAGCACTAGGCTTTTCTACGTTTATCTTTACCAACTCAGAGAAGTTGATAGAATTCGGTATCATTGCATCAGTAAATATAATTATGGTCTTTATTCTGTCAATTACCATAATTCCTATCGTTTTTTCACTGGCTAAACCTCCAAAGAATAGACACCTTCGTCATTTAGACAGAACCTTTACTCAAGGAGTTGTAGATAAGCTAGTTAGTATAACATCAGGACATAGAACAAAGGCTTACTTAGTTACAATTGGGATTATTGCTATCTGTGTTATTGGTTTATTTAAAGTTGAAGCTACGGGTAATTTAACAAGCGACTTACCTGCAGATGATCCGATACTTTTAGATGTAAATTTCATACAAGATAATTTCAAAGGAGCCATTCCATTCGAAATTATGATTGATTATAAAAACGACGGAAGACTTTTAAAGAAGAGTACATTACAACGCGTAGATGAAGTGCAAGACTACCTTAAAGCGGATAGTGTTTTTTCTAAATCTATCTCTTACGTTAACGTAATTAAAGTTATTAATATGGCTTATTACGGAAACAATCCTGAGAAATACGATTTAATAAATTCCAGAGATAAAAGAAGATTAAAAACGTATTTTGATAACTTGGATCTATCGAAAACTACAGGGTCTAACATTACACTAAATGAATTAGTAGATACAACGAACACAACCCTACGCGTAAGAATGCAAATTAGAGATTTGGGATCTTATGAAATTGCGGGAAAAGTGGATTCGCTTAGAAAAGATATTGGACGCATATTAAACCCTGAAAAACAAGAAATAGAAAGGTTATTTAATGCAGTTAAACAAGGGGATAAGGCGTATATAGACAGTCTTATATTTAACTATTCTGGAATTTACAATAACCTTACTGCCAACTTATCAAACGGAGATGCACAACAACAGTTTGCATTTGATAGTGATACAGAATTAATCAAAACCTTTTACAATAAAGAAAACTTTTTACCGAGTTTAAGAACTGCAATCAATGAAGAATATCTAGACTTTGAGATAACTGGAACATCTGTTGTTGCTGCTGAAGGAACGCAATACCTCGTTAAAAATTTACTCACTAGCTTGATCATTGCAATTGTGATTATTGCCATCTTAATGTCTTTCCTTTTTAGATCTTGGAGAATGGTAATTATTTCGCTTATCCCTAACTTTATTCCTTTATTGGTTACCGCTGCAATTATGGGGTTTTTTCATATTCCTGTGAAGCCATCAACAATTCTTGTATTTAGTATTGCTTTTGGTATTTCCGTTGATGATACCATACATTTTCTTGCCAAATATAGACTAGAGCTAAAGCATATGAAATGGGACTTAAAAACATGTGTGTTAACTGCTTTACGCGAAACAGGGTTAAGTATGTTTTACACGTCAATCGTTCTCTTTTTTGGATTTTCAATGTTTGCCTTATCTCAATTCGGAGGAACTCAAGCACTCGGACTACTGGTTTCATTAACCCTTGTGGTTGCAATGATTACCAATTTAGTTGTGCTTCCATCACTACTCCTTACCTTAGAAAAGAGAGTTGCTACAAAAGCATTTCAAGAGCCATATATCGATATTTACGATCAAGAAGAAGATATAGAGTTTGATGAGCTTCAAATTGAAAGCAAAGAAATTAAAGCGCAAATAAAAGACCGAAATCATAAAGAGGATTAAGTTGACATCTTAACGGGTATGTTTATATTTAGGTCAAATTAAAAGACAATGAAAGGAATTATTTTAGCTGGAGGGTCAGGAACACGTTTACATCCATTAACACTGGCTGTTAGTAAACAACTTATGCCTGTTTATGACAAGCCGATGATATATTATCCTTTGTCTATTTTAATGAGTGCCGGAATTAAAGATATTTTAATTATTTCAACTCCTCATGATCTCCCTAATTTTCAAAAGCTACTTGGCGATGGTAGCAATCTAGGCTGTAACTTTCAATATACGGTTCAGCAAGAGCCAAATGGATTAGCGCAAGCATTTGTTCTAGGAGAAGACTTTATAGGAGACGATAAAGTAGCGCTTATTTTAGGCGATAATATTTTCTATGGAGTTGGAATGGACGAATTGTTGACAGAAAACAATAATCCAGATGGTGGTGTAGTTTATGCCTACCACGTTTCAGATCCTCGTAGATATGGTGTAGTGGAGTTTGATAAAAATATGAATGCCATATCAATTGAAGAGAAACCAGAAAATCCTAAGTCTAAATACGCCGTTCCTGGCTTGTATTTTTATGACAATGATGTTATTGAAATTGCAAAGCAATTAAAGCCTTCTGCAAGAGGAGAATATGAAATCACAGATGTCAACGCAGAATATCTAAGACGAGGAAAACTAAAAGTAGCCGTCTTAAATAGAGGTACAGCTTGGCTAGACACAGGAACTTTTCCTTCATTGATGCAAGCCGGACAGTTTGTTCAAGTAATAGAAGAAAGACAAGGTTTAAAGGTTGGATGCATTGAAGAAGTTGCCTACAGAAATGGATTTATTACGCGTGATCAATTAAAAGCCTTAGCCGAACCCTTAGTTAAAAGTGGATATGGTAAATATTTACTCGACTTAATTACCTGAACATCTAGCAACTAAAATTGCACTTATTCGTCTTTTAAGAAAAGATTAAATGAAAACGATTGTTACTTATCTAGTTAGTTTTTACTTTTTCTGTCTTGGTTTAAGCCAAAATACAAACGCGCAGTGCCCCAATCCAACTGTGTTATTTACTGAAGATTTTCAGAATACACCTATCACTGGCGCAATTACTTCTGTTATATATGGACAAGGAAATTGGACGAACGCGAGTTACACATTAAGCGGAACTGCACACGGATGGTTTAATATAATTAACAACGTTGGAGATGTCGATTTTTACGACAGGCAAGTCTCAAATCTTTGTGTTGGTGAAAATGTAGAAGCAACGTTTTGGACCCGACATTCTTTTGGTAACACAAACGTTACTTACAGCCTCATTGATAATTTTGGTGTCGCAATAGCATCTACAACCCTAAGCTTAACTACTGTTTATCAACAAATAACATTAAATGCTACGGTAACCACTCCAGACCTTCGTTTGGTAATGCACTTAAATAGTATTGGAGGTAACGGAAACGACGTAATTGTTGAAGACATTGTGATGAGTCAATGTTCTAATTTTCCAACAGAACAAGTAGATTACTTGATTTGTAACGACCTTAATCCAATTGACCTCCGCTCGTTCTTCAGTGCAAATATTCCAGCTGGCGGAAGCTGGTCTGGTCCTACGGCACTCAGTAATGGAGACTTAGGTACATACACACCTTCGGTAAATACGTCTGGAGTTTATGCTTATACACCTCCAAGTGGAGCAACTTGTGCATCAGTCTTAAACTCTACAGTTAACGTAACATTTGTGCCCGGATTTGATTTAGGAAATGATACAACGTTATGCAATGGAGCCAACTTTGTTATATCTGCACCTACAATATTTGATTCTTATACTTGGAACACTGCAGCTAGCACGCAAAGCATAACTATTTCTAACGCAAACACTTATTTTGTTGATGCAACAGTCAACGGCACTCCAAATTGCACACTATCCGATACGTTAGTTGTGAACATAGAAACACCCTCACAAACGTTAACCGTTACTCCTCCCGTTTGCAGTCAAGATGCCAATGGTACTATCGCGGTTGATAATCCAGATGCAATCGAATTTAGTATTGATAATGGCTTAATCTGGCAGGCGGATTCTTTCTTCGTTAATCTACCCAACGGTTTCTATACAGTTTGCTCACGTTCTAGTTTAGGCTGTGAAATTTGTGAGACAGTCCAATTAGACACACCTCCCGTTTCAATTACAGTTAGTGGAGATACGATTGTTTGCGAAAATGGAACCGTAAATCTAGTAGCAAGTGCCAATGGCGGAAATTCATTTGAATACAACTGGAATTTCACCACCAACTTAGATGCTTTTCAAAACGCTAATCCTCAGAGTTCTCAAACTTACACAGTTTTTGCAGAAAATGAATTGGGTTGTACTTCAAGTTCTGAAACCACTAACGTAACAGTATTACCACCTTTAAGTGGATCGCTTACTCCTAATCTATTTTTATGTGAAGGTGATATGGGTACGCTGGTAGCAAATGCAAACGGAGGTTCTGGCTTTGATTATAGTTTTAATTGGAGTACTGGGGATACTCAAACAGGTCTGAACTCACATAGTATTTCTGTTAATCCAACTAGCTCTGAAGTAATAGACGTTACTCTTTCAGACAATTGCGAGAGTACACCAGTAACATTTACTACAACTATCACTGTTAACCCTCTTCCTAATCCTGAATTTGCCTTAAATGGCAACTTATTTTGCGAACCAGCAAGCATAATCATAAATGATGCGACCACAAATGTTACTGTTCAAAATGTAGATTGGACTATAGCTAATAATCAGATCTTTTCTAACCAAAGTACGATTACAACTGCTTCCTTATACGCAGGTAGCTATCCCATTAGTATGACAGTAACCTCTACTGAGGGTTGCGTTAATACAGCAGACTTCATTGACGTAATACTTGTAGAAGCTCCTCCTACGGCTAATTTTAGTCACAACCCAGATCCCGTTACTATGTTTAACACTACTGTTAGCTTCACAGAAAATTCCTCGGGTGCAGAAAACCATCAATGGTATTTCCCTGGAGCAGTCCCAAGTATATCAAGCCTAGACAATCCTATAATAACTTATCCTGACGGAATAGCTTCGGATTATCTAGCTACGCTAATAGCTATTTCTGCAGCCGGTTGCACAGATACGATTACTGAAAAAATAACTGTATACCCCGATCTCATTATTTACGCACCGAATACATTTACACCCGACGCAGACGAGTACAACCCAACCTGGCGCGTATTTATGCAAGGTATAGATATCTATGCATTTAATCTAACAGTCTATAATAGATGGGGACAATTAATTTGGGAAAACAACGACATTAATGTGGGCTGGGATGCAACCTACAACGGCAAAAAAATAGAAGAAGGAGTTTATTTATGGCGTGTAAAAGCCAAGGAAGTTTTGACCGATAAAACATATGAGTTTAACGGACATGTAAATGTGTTAAAATAATAAGCCAACACCTTTCTGACCTTTTCTTTTTCTAAAGGATTAGCTCAACTCACCTTAAAATCAAAAAATATTAATAAAATTGCAGTTAATTTAAACTAACATCGCGTTTAGGTGTTCAGATACAAACACGCGTAGTAAAAGTAAAATCAAATGCAGAAGTTAGCAGAATACCAGTCGATATTAGAAGAAAGAATTTCAAAAATTTCTTTTCCAGAGCAACCTAATAATTTGTACGAGCCTTTATCTTATTTTATGACTTTAGGAGGGAAAAGAACACGCCCTGTACTATCTATGCTTGGCTGTAACTTGTTTGGTGTACCTGGTTTAAAAGCTGTTAATGCAGCTATGACCGTAGAACTCTTTCACAATTTCACATTAATACATGATGATATTATGGACGCAGCTCCATTGCGACGTGGGAAAGAAACTGTACACCAAAAATGGAACGAGAATGTAGGCATTCTTTCTGGTGACGCTCTATTTGTTATAGCCTATCAACACCTCGCCAAACACGATACAGATGTTTTACCACGTCTTTTAGAAATATTCTCTAAAACAGCTCTAGAAGTATGCGAAGGGCAACAAATGGACATGGATTTTGAAACACGAAAAGATGTGAGTATTGAAGAATACTTAGAAATGATTCGTTTGAAGACTTCTGTTTTATTGGGAGCAGCATTAGAAATGGGTGCAACAGTTGCAAAGGCAGATGATAGAAATGCTAAATTAATTTACGACTTCGGTATGTATATTGGGTTGGCTTTTCAAATTAAAGATGATATTCTTGACCTATACGCTGATCCAGAAAAATTTGGAAAGCAAGTAGGTGGAGATGTTATGGCCAATAAAAAAACTTATCTTCAAATAAAAGCTTACGAATTAGCTAGTCCAAGTCAAAAAGAAGAATTAAAAGCGCTAGAATCAGAGAAAGACCTAAATAAAAAGGTAGCAGAAGTAAAGGCTATTTTCAATTCAATCGGAGTGAAAGAACTTGCTGAAAATAAAATGCAAGAGTATTACACACAGGCCAAAAAGGCAATGGAATTAATTAAAGTCGAAGAAGATCACAAACAAGATTTACTGGGCCTAGCCAAATATTTAATGGGAAGAGAAAATTAATTTACCTCCCAATATTAAATTGAATTCCTACGGAAACACCAGAAGACAAAATATAATTCAGTTTAGCGCTCACAGCAAATTTGTTAAATAAAAAGTATCCAAAGTTTGGTAAGAGTCTCATTGAGGCGAACCTCCCACTTATTAATCCTCAATCCGTTTAAATCGGTTCAGAAATTCGCATACCAAAATTAACGTTATTTTAAATCCTTTTTTTAGATTTTATCGCAATAAAATCCTTTAAATAAAAAGGTTCAAAGTAAGCCACATCTTCAAATGCTTGCTCTTTGTACTTATCAAATGCAATTTCTGCTTGTCCGCCCGCAGAAGATTTAATACCCGTTTCAAAAACAAAATCTCTACTCTTCCATACGTCCTGTAGTTTTTTTGCGCCGTCTCCACAAATGACTAAATTGCTATACTCTGCGTATGAATTCTCTTCGATTACATCTGCTGAAATCGCTTTAATAATTTCATTTTTTGTGTCTGTTATCAAAGAAAAAACTTCCATTCTCCTAGCATCAATAACCGCACAAATAAATTTATTGTTATGCTTTACTCTCGCTTGCGCTGTAATACCTTCTAAGGCATTTACTGAAATTAACGGAATATCTAATGCATAACACAAACCTTTGGCGGTAGACACTCCTATTCTTAATCCTGTGTAAGAACCCGGACCAGAAGTTACCGAAACAGCACTTAATTGACTTAATTTCCAACCTTGATTGGCTAGAGCTTTTAATATGAATAGATTTAAACTTTCTGCATGAGAAAACCCTTCCTCTTCATTTTCAATTAATTGAACTATACAACCATTCTCGGATAAAGCCACCGAACAGACTTTCGTTGCTGTTTCTATATGCAGTATTCTTACCATCGCTACAAAAATAGATTTTATCTCTGTATTTGAAGGCAAAATATGTGATAGTGACTAAGATTTATTACATTAGCGCCTTGTAAAAATTTAAAGATTAAAACATGCCATATTTGTTTACATCAGAGTCTGTCTCTGAAGGGCACCCAGATAAGGTTGCAGACCAAATATCTGACGCGTTAATAGATAATTTCTTAGCGTTTGACCCAAATTCTAAAGTTGCTTGTGAAACACTTGTTACAACAGGGTTGGTTACATTGGCTGGAGAAGTAAAATCAGATACGTATCTCGATGTGCAAGAAATTGCCAGAGAAACAATTGCTAAAATAGGATATACCAAAAGTGAATATCAATTCGATGCTAAATCATGTGCCGTAATTTCTGCAATTCATGATCAATCAGACGATATCAACAGAGGTGTAGATAGAGAAAATCCAGAAGAGCAAGGTGCAGGTGATCAAGGTATGATGTTTGGATACGCTACCAACGAAACAGAGAACTACATGCCTTTAGCTTTGGATTTATCACATAAAATCTTAATTGAGCTTGCTGCGCTGAGAAGAGAAATGAAAGACATCACTTACTTGCGTCCGGATGCTAAATCTCAAGTTACCATTGAATACTCTGATGATAACGTACCGCAAAGAATTGATGCTATAGTTGTTTCTACACAGCATGATGATTTTGATGCAGACGATACAGCAATGTTAGCGAAAATCAAAAAAGACATAGTTGAAATTTTAATTCCACGTGTTAAAGCTCAATTGAAACCAGAAATTCAAAAGCTCTTTAACGACGATATCACTTACCACATTAATCCAACTGGTAAATTTGTAATTGGTGGACCACATGGAGATACTGGACTTACAGGAAGAAAAATTATTGTTGATACCTACGGTGGAAAAGGAGCCCATGGTGGTGGAGCGTTCTCTGGAAAAGATCCAAGTAAAGTAGATAGATCTGGAGCTTACGCTACGCGTCATATCGCTAAAAATTTAGTTGCTGCAGGACTTTGCTCTGAAGTATTAGTTCAAGTTTCTTACGCAATTGGAGTGGTAGAGCCTATGGGTATTTATGTTAATACATACGGTACCTCTAACATTGATATGAATGACGGAGAAATAGCAAAACACGTTTCTAAAATCTTTGATATGCGCCCAATCGCAATTGAAAGAAGATTGAAGTTACGTGAGCCAATTTACAGCGAAACTGCAGCTTACGGCCATATGGGACGAAAGTCTGAAGTAAAAACCGTAACCTTTAAAAATGCAGGTAGACTAGTTTCTAAAGAAGTAGAAACCTTTACTTGGGAAAAACTAGATTACGTAGATAAAGTAAAAGCGACTTTCGGTTTATAACAAACCAAAACACTAAATATACTTTACAGAGCAGCCTTTGGTTGCTCTTTTTTTTGCTCAGCTCTAACGACACCATAGAGTATGTAAAGAACTAAAAAAGTCGACGATTTTGCAAGAAATTGAGTAATACTATCTTGACTATAGTGTAATGCAATTATCAACTAAAACATTTTTGACCTACTTATTAATCTCTTTAATTAGAGAATAGGTTACCATAGAAAAATGTAACTTCGTAGCTCTTTTCTATGCTTTAGATTGAAAACAACTACGTGATACAAGAAGAAAATACAAAATGGACAACTTGCACTGTTTGCCTTGGTAGGGGTAGAAAAAGGAGTCGTGTTCGTAAAAAACGAATGCTCAATTACGAGATAGAACTTCAAAAATTTAAAGAAATTGGAGAAATTGGATCACCTCCTACTCCACCAATCGGTCAATTATCCGCTTGCTTAAATTGTAATGGATCCGGTTTAGAAAAGTCTAAAGAATTTCCAGAGATTAACCCAAATTATCCACATGTTGCTATTATTGGCGGAGGTATCGGAGGAACAGCACTGGCAGTAGCTTGTCTTCATAGAGGAATTCCGTTTACTTTATTTGAACGCGACAAGAATTTTGATGCGCGATCACAAGGGTACGGCTTAACCTTACAGCAAGCAAATAAAGCCATGAAAGGATTTGGCATCCTTTCTTTTGAAGAAGGAATTGTATCACAGAGACATCTTGTACACAACACAAATGGTGAACTGCTTGGAGAATGGGGCAATAAAAAGTGGAATAGATCGGAAGCAAAAACATCAGAAGTTAAAAGCAATATACATGTTACCAGACAAGCATTAAGAATGCGCTTACTCCAGCAACTTCCAATCAATGTAGAAATAAAATGGGGACATGCGTTAACGGCTATTTCTGCCGACAATACATCACTCACTTTTACGGTAGAAGGAAAAGAAAAAAGCTATTGTGCAGATCTTATAGTAGGAGCTGATGGCATACGAAGTACGCTAAGGAATCTCGTTTTAGGGAATAATTTTATGCCGTTAAATTATCTTGGACTAGTTGTAATTCTTGGAATTTGTCCATTCAATCATTTGGATCAAAAAGAACACGTCTTGTTGGATAACGAAACTGTTTTTCAAACGGTAAACGGTAAAGAAAGAATGTATATGATGCCTTTTACTCAAGATACCATCATGTGGCAATTTAGCTTTCCTCTTTCTGAAAAAGAAGCCATTGCGTTAAGTAAAAAAGGTTCGAAAGCCTTAAAAGAAAAGGTCATAACTCTTACTAATGAATGGCATTCACCTATTCTTGATATTGTTTCAAAAACCAAACTTTCAAAAATATCTGGTTATCCGGTGTATGATAGAGAACCGCTTAATCCAAAAGATTTAGAAGAATACGATACTGTTACATTGTTAGGGGACGCAGCACACCCAATGAGTCCGTTTAAAGGTCAGGGCGCCAACCAAGCCTTGTTAGATGCCTTAGATTTAGCTAGAGAAATAACCATTGGCTGCAGAACAAATTATGACTGGAACGCTAAAGGATTGAGATTAAATGTACTTACTTCTTTTGAAGAAAAAATGCTGAAACGAGCGGGTAAAAAAGTAAAAGACTCTGCCCAAGCTGCAAAAGTACTTCACACACAGGTTGTTTTACAAAAAGGAGATAAAACAAGAGGAAGACTAAAGCTTAATAATCAAAATTTATCTTAAACAAAAACCAAGTACCTCATCTAAAAACTCTTTTGGAGCTTCTGCATGTATCCAATGACCAGCTTCTTCAATTGTATGGATTTCAGAATCTGGAAAATGCTCTCGTAACGAATCAAAATCTTCATCTAAAATATAGTTAGATTTTCCTCCGCGCATAAATAAAGTCGTCACAAACGACTCTTCTTCGTTAAGTTTTGCAAGTATATTTGACATTTCAGCTTCAAGCACAGGAATATTAATACGCCAAGCTAGAACTCCTTTTTCTTTCCAGTACAGATTTTTAAGTAAAAACTGCCTAACCGATAGATCTTCTATGTAAGGTTCAATTTGTTTTTGAGCTGCACCTCTTGTTTTCACAACCGATAAATCTATTGCATTTAAACCTGCTAAGATGGTCTGGTGATGCATTGGATATTGCTTTACCCCAATATCTACAACAATTAATTTTTCTAAATAGTCTGGATATTTTTGAGCGAAAGCCATGGCCGTTTTTCCTCCCATAGAGTGCCCAAGTAAAATAAATGTTTCTAGGCCTTCCTCATCTACAAGGTTTTTTAAGTCTTCTACCAACAAGTCATAGTTAAAATCATTGCTCCATGGCGAATGCCCATGATTCCGTTGATCCACAAGATAAACCGTAAAATAAGCTGCTAGTCTGTTAGCATGCGTTTGCCAATTATCCGACGAACCAAATAGACCGTGTAAAATTACCATTGGCTCTCCTGTGCCTTGTTTCTTGAAATGAAGCTTCATACAACAAATTTAAAAGTATTCGTAAAAGTATAGGAAATAGTAGCTGTCTTCTTTGAACGCAACACAAAAAAAGCGCAATTAAAAAATTGCGCTTAACTATCATAATCGATTTTATTGAAAAAAGTTTACATAACTATTGTCTACATCTAAATGAACAGGTTGTGGAAATTCTGCGTGCAACACAAGTGTATTTTCATGGTGTTGTTCTAACTTTTCAAGCTTATCCCTATTCAATAAAATAACCGTAGAATGTCCATGATGATCTAACTTATCTGAAATTATTTCTCCGTTGAAATCACACTGCCAATGTGTTTCTTCCATTTCTTCTTCGTACTGAACAAAAATTGTTGGCATTTGAAAATAACTGATGTCTTTCACTTTTTCAAAGTCAAACACTAAGCGTAATAATCCGCCTTCAAAAACTAAGCTTTCCTTTTTTAATCCTAATTCAGCAAAAGAAATCTTACCTTCTTTTACGGGTGTTTCAAACTTAACTTTAACCTCTCCTTGATTTAACTCTACTGTCTCGCTCATCTTAATTTGTTTTATTTGATTACCCTGCCAAAGTACAAGTAATATAAAGTAAAACAACTGATAAATATTCCCTTAAACCATGAGAAAAATCAATTACACCAACAGCCTTTTATACATTTGAACGGTATTTTCTAAACCTAGATAAAGTGCATCAGAAATTAAAGCATGACCTATAGAAACTTCTGCCAAACCAACGGTGTTTTCTTTAAAATATTTAAGGTTGTCTAAACTTAAATCATGTCCTGCATTTATACCTAAGTCTAACTCTACAGCACGTTTAGATGCTTCAAAATAGGGTTGAACCGCTTGTTCTTTGTTTACTTCAAACACTTCTGCGTAAGGTCCAGTATACAATTCTATTCTATCAACACCGGTTTTAGCAGCGTATTCTATATTTACCAAATTGGTGTCTACAAAAATTGAAGTGCGAATACCAAGTGCTTTTAGCTTAGAAATTATTCCCCTAAGCTCTTCTAAATGTTTTTTTGTATCCCAACCCGCATTAGAAGTTAACACATGCGGAGGGTCTGGAACCAAGGTTGCTTGCTCCGGTCTTGTTTCCTCGCATAATTGCATGAAACGCTGGTCTGGATAACCTTCAATGTTAAATTCTGTGGTTACTACTTTCTTTAAATCGTATACGTCTTGTGTAGTAATGTGCCTTTCATCTGGCCTTGGATGTATAGTTATTCCATCCGCTCCAAACTGCTCACAATCTTGGGCTACTTTTACCACATTTGGGGTGTTTCCTCCTCTTGCATTTCTTAAAGTTGCTATCTTATTGACATTTACACTCAATTTGGTCATAATTCACACTATTTTTGTGGTTTCAAAGTTATATACATTGAATCAATTTAACTACTTTGGCAGAAGACAATGATAGCATTAGAATTAATAACTGACGAAATTCCTCCCCTTAAGCATTCTGATACGGGAGAAAGAGCCCTGCGCTGGATGGAAGAATTTAAAGTAGAACACCTCCCCGTTTTAAAGGGAGATAATTTTTGCGGGTTAGTATCTGAAGACATTATTTACGACAGAGATACGCCAGAAGATACTTTAGACAATTTGTTCGACCATTTACCTAGACCTTATGTAAAGCCCAACGCACATATTTATGAAATCTTAGCCAAAATATCTGATGAAAAAATAACGGTTGTTCCTGTTATAGACAATGAAGAAAATTATTTAGGCTGTATTGATATTAAACGATTAATGCAACACATAGCAGAAACAGGATCAATAAAAGAAGTTGGGGGAATTATCGTTTTAGAAATGAATCAAATTGATTACTCTTTGGTTCAGATTGCACAAATTGTTGAATCCAACAACGCTAAAATTTTAAGTGTTTATATCTCTTCTCCGAAAGACTCGAACCGATTAGAAATTACACTAAAATTAAGTGAAACAGACTTAGGCAGGATACTCAGAACATTTGAACGCTATGATTATAGCATTAAAGCATCCTACCAGAAAAATGATTACCATGACGACTTAAAAAATCGGTATGACGAATTAATGAATTATCTAAAATTTTAGCGATGAACGTAGCAGTTTACTGCAGAAAACTGGTTAAACAAAATGTATCACAATACGCTGAATTCTTTAACATTTTAAATGAATTTGGCTGGAAACCAGTAGTAGAAAAAGAATTTAAGTCTCAACTCATTAAGAAAATGGATATGGGACACAGTTTTCAAGAGTTTTCTACACATAGAGATTTGGCAGAAGGTATAGATCTGGCCGTTAGTATTGGCGGAGATGGTACTTTTCTTAAAATGGTAGGATATGTTCGAAACTCCAAAACACCAATTTTAGGAATAAATACAGGTAGACTCGGATTTTTAGCTAACGTAAGTAAAGAAAGACTTGAAGAAGCTATGCACATGGTAAAGCAAAAAAATTATGTACACCAAAAGCGATCATTAATACGCGTAAACACAGAAGAAAATCTGTTCGGTGAAGATAACTTTGCAATGAATGAACTTACCTTACACAAGAAAGATACTTCATCCATGATTACCGTACACGCTAGTTTAGAAGACAAATACCTTAACTCTTACTGGGCAGATGGTTTAATTGTGGGTACGCCAACAGGTTCTACGGCTTATTCTTTGAGTTGTGGAGGGCCCATTATTACTCCTGGTTGTCAAGTACATATTTTAACACCGATCGCTCCACACAACTTAAATGTTAGACCTATGGTTGTTCCGGATCATATGCCTATTAAACTACAAGTAGAAGGCCGAGAAAGAAAATACTTAGTTTCTTTGGACTCTATCTCAAAGCCGATAAAAAACGGATCAGAGGTAATTGTAAACAAGGCAGAGTTTATGATAAATGTGATTAAATTTGAAGAAAATAATTTCTTAGATACCATTAGAGCTAAAATGATGTGGGGACACGATAAAAGAAATTAAACACAATATTTAATAAACGAAACCGTTACAAATTTCATGCTTAATTTTTTGAAACAGATTGTTATTTTTTGCTGCCTTTTCATCAGCTTAAGTGGGATGAGTCAGTTCGATAATTTTCTATCAAAATCATCTATTAGTTTCAATGCAGGCGGTAGCTATTATCTGGGAGACCTAAACAAGGTTGGTCATTTCAAAAATACCAACTTGAGTGCTGCACTTCTTTATAAACACAATTTTAATTCAAGAGTTGCATTTCGTGTTGGGTTGTGCTACGGTAAAGTAGAAGCTTACGATGAAGATGCAACCAGTGATTTTCAACAAAACAGAAACCTTAGTTTTGAATCTCCAATTTGGGAACTTGCATCCGGGTTTGAATTTAACTACTTCAACTATAAAATTGGTAATAAACAATACTACGCTACACCTTTTTTATTTGTTGGATTAGGCATTGCCCGCATCAACCCACAAACAGAGTTTAACGGAGAGTTAGTAGAACTTCAACCACTAGGTACAGAAGGACAAGGTACCAGCTTATCCGGAAATAAACTCTATAATCTAACACAAATAGTTATTCCTTTTGGAGTTGGATTTAAAGTAAATTTAGGCGAAAAAACAGCCTTTAATATTGAATATGGTCTGCGCAAAACATTTACAGACTATATTGACGACGTGAGCGGTTCTTACGTTAACCCAAACCAACTTGCATTAGAAAATGGAAACATTGCTGCAGCTTTATCTGACAGAAGTTTAGAAGGAGAACGTTCTTTCGGTGCCCGCGGAAATGACGCAACCAACGATTGGTACGCGTTGTTTAATCTTGGCATCACATTTCGATTAGGTAAGGAAACACGCTGTGCATTTCGATAGGCGATTTGTTCATTGCCTAAATTGTAAACCTTACAACCGTTTTTAGCCCGCTTATTTTTTTAGAATATGGATGGTTTTGCACCTTTCAAATTTGTACTTTTACACCTTCAAATTTTCTATAATGACAAGAACTAAAATTGCAGCCGTTTTAACTTCTGGCGAAGTAAATACAGAAGTACTCGTTAAAGGATGGGTAAGAGCCTTTAGAAACAATAGTTTTATTCAGATAAATGATGGTTCTACAATAAACAACATTCAAGCAGTTATAGAGTTTGAAAATTTTAACGAGAATGAACTAAAAAGAATAACAACAGGTGCTTCTGTTGCAGTTAAGGGTAAATTAGTAGAATCTCTAGGAAAAGGCCAATTTGTAGAAATTCAAGTTGAAACTCTTGAAATTATAGGTGATGCAAATCCGGATGAAATTGCTAAAACCGTTATGCAACCAAAAAAGCATAGCTTAGAATATTTAAGAGAACAAGCACATTTGCGTTTTAGAACAAATACCTTTGGAGCCGTATTCAGAATAAGACATGCTGTTTCTTACGCTATCCATAAGTATTTCAACGACAAAGGTTTCTTCTACCTACACACACCGATTATTACAGGTTCTGATGCAGAAGGTGCAGGTGAAATGTTCAAAGTTTCTACTTTTGAACCCAATGAAGCACCCTTAGACGAAAACGGAAACGTAGACTACAAGAAAGACTTTTTTGGTAAACCCGTTAACTTAACCGTATCTGGTCAACTAGAAGCAGAATTAGGTGCATTAGCGCTTGGACAAGTATATACATTTGGACCAACGTTTAGAGCTGAAAACTCAAATACTTCTAGACACTTATCAGAGTTTTGGATGATAGAACCAGAAGTTGCATTTAATGATTTAACTGACAACATGAACCTCACAGAAGATTTCTTGAAGTACGTTACGCATTATATTTTAACTAACTGCAAAGATGACCTTAACTTTTTAGCTCAACGAGAAGAACAAGAGCAAAAACAAAAACCACAAGCAGAAAGAAACGAACTTGGCCTAATTGAAAGATTACAGTTTGTAGCTAATAATAATTTTGAACGCATCACTTACACGCGTGCAGTAGAAATTTTAAAGAACTCTAAACCATATAAAAAAGGTAAATTCAAGTATGATGTTGTTTGGGGAACTGATTTACAATCTGAACACGAACGCTTTTTGGTAGAAAAAGAATTCAAAAAACCCGTTATCATCACTGATTATCCTGCTTCGTTTAAAGCCTTCTATATGCGAAATAACGACAATTGTGAGGAAGGTAAGCAAACAGTTGCTGCTATGGACGTACTTTTCCCAGGAATTGGAGAAATTGTGGGAGGCTCACAAAGAGAAGAACGACTTGACGTTTTAAAGAAAAAATGCAAAGATTTTGATATAGATGAAGAACATGTTTGGTGGTATTTAGATACACGAAAGTTCGGTTCAGTGCCTCATGCCGGATTCGGTTTAGGGTTTGAAAGAATGGTAATGTTTGTTACCGGAATGACCAACATTAGAGATGTAATTCCTTTCCCTAGAACTCCTCAAAATGCAGAATTCTAGTTTTTCATTGAACAAATAAACTAAAAAAAGAGTACCTTATACTACAAATTATAATTGCATGGCTTTAAAACAATATTTATCTCAAAAGTTAGATCAACGTCTATCGCCTCAGCAGATTCAGCTCATGAAGCTGTTGCAAGTTCCTACTATGGAATTGGATGCAAGAATAAAACAAGAAATTGAAGAAAATCCTGCGCTAGAAGAAGGAAAAGAAGTAGATGAAGAAGATTATTCAAATGAAGAGGAATATGATAGCTCTGATGAAAATTCAGATGAAAGAGATTTTGAAATCAGTGATTATTTAGACGACGACTCTCCCTCTTATAAAACTTCTGCAAATAATTCAAGCGCGGATGATGAAGAAAAAGCAATACCCTTATCTTCTGGAAAATCTTTTCAAGAGCGCTTAAAGGAACAGTTGCACCTCAGAAATTTAACCGATGATCAATATAATATTGCAGAAAATTTAATCGGAAATTTAGATGATGCAGGATATCTAGAACGCGATCTAGAAGCAATTGTAGATGATTTGGCGTTTTCGCAAAACATTATCACAACTGAAGAAGAACTAGAAAAGCTTTTAAAAGTAATTCAAGATCTAGAACCAGCAGGTGTTGGTGCCAGAAACTTACAAGAATGCTTACTCATTCAAATAAATAAAAGACAAGACGGTGATATTACTGCTTTCACAGCTAAAAAAATTTTAGAAAATCACTTCCAAGAGTTCACAAAAAAACACTACTCAAAAATTCAAAAAAAACTAGAAATATCAGACGAAGATTTAAAAGATGCAATAGAAGAAATTATTCGCTTAAACCCTAAACCAGGAGGTTCTCTAAAAGCTTCGTCAAAAAGTTTACAACACGTTACGCCCGACTTTATGATTACCGAGCAAGACGGAAAGTTAGAACTAACATTAAATGGCAGAAACGCTCCAGAATTAAAAGTGAGCAAAGGATATCAAAACATGCTTAGAAGTTATGCAGACGGCGCAAAACAAACAAAGTCAGACAAAGAAGCAATGACTTTTGTTAAGTCTAAATTAGAATCTGCAAAGTGGTTTATTGATGCTATCAAACAAAGGCAAAATACTTTGTTTACAACAATGAAGGCTATTATGAATTACCAATATGATTATTTCTTGACAGGTGATGAAACAGAGCTAAAACCAATGATTTTAAAAGACATTGCAGAAATTGTTGATTTAGATATTTCTACCATTTCGCGCGTAGCCAATTCTAAGTATGTACAAACTCCCTACGGAACAATATCACTTAAATATTTTTTCTCAGAATCATTAAGCACAGATTCTGGAGAGGAAGTTTCTACTCGAGAAGTGAAGAAAATTTTGATGGATGCAATTGAAGCTGAAACAAAAAAGAAACCCTTAACCGACGAAAAACTGGCTACTTTACTTAAAGAGAAAGGCTACAATATTGCCCGAAGAACAGTAGCAAAATATAGAGAACAGCTGAATATACCTGTAGCCAGATTAAGAAAAGAACTTTGATGAAAGTACTTGCCCAAATCATATCTCTTATTTTTCTGCCATTACTAATGCCGGTTTACGGGTTAGTTATTGCATTTTATTCTTTTTCTATTCAGAAAAGTCCCTTTATGTTGGATAATCTCTATGAAAATCCTAACAAATCGTCTTTCCTTTATCTCTTTGTTATCTTTTGTTTTCTTGCCCCAGGTCTATCTGTGCTTATGCTTCGCTTTAATAAATCGGTAAGTTCTGTAGAGTTGAATATACGAGAAGAAAGAAGAACACCAATTACAATAACCGCAATTTACTTTTTTATCTTATACCTTTTCTTACTTTATCAAGATTCGGGTTTAGTACCGTTAATTCTTTTAGCAACTAGTCTTGCCGGAGGTCTATCATCTGTGTTCGCACTTTTAATTAACACAAAAACCAAAATTAGTCTACACGCTCTTGGTGTAGGCTCTCTACTGGGTTTTTTAATCGCCTATTTTGAAACACAAACGTATTTTAATTTCAATTTTATTTACGTAACAATAGGTGTAGGACTGCTGGCCGTTTGGGCAAGACTATACCTCAACAAACATAGTTTAAAACAAATTGGCCTCGGATATTTAATTGGATTATTAACACAAATCATTACTATTGCAATATATTTTAAATTAAAAACAACATGAAAATCACATCGAAATTAGTGCTGTTTAGTTTTACTTCTGTGCTTTTGTTGGCAGCTTGCTCAGGAAATGGTAAAAAACTAAATTTCAACACTTTCACCGTTCAACAAGACAGAGAATTAGGCGCACAAGTAGCCGCAGAAATTGACGCAAATCAAACAGAATACCCGCTTTTAGATAGCGCTTCTAATACTGAAGTTTACGCCTACCTCTATGCTATGCGCGATAAAATTCTAAACTCAGGGAATGTTGTGTATAAGGACGAATTTCCTTGGAGATTAAGAATTATTCAAGACGACAGTACATTGAACGCATTCTGCACACCTGGAGGATACATCTATGTTTATACTGGTTTAATGAGATATTTAGACTCAGAAGATCAACTTGCCGGAGTTTTAGGTCATGAAATTGGACATGCAGATTTAAGACATTCTACCAGACAAATGACAAAATCAAATTCACTTTCAATGCTTTTAGCAGTGCTTGCTGGTGATAGAGCAATGCTTCAACAACTTACTTCAACTATTGTAAATCTGAAATTTTCTAGAAACCATGAAACAGAAGCAGATGAAGCTTCCGTTCGTTATTTATGTCCAACAGACTATAATGCAGACGCAGGTGCTAAATTCTTTGAAAAAATCCAGGCAGAAGGCGGTGCTGGTCAACCCGAGTTTCTTTCTACTCACCCTGCTCCGGCAAATAGAATTGAAAACTTTAAAAAAGTAAGAACCGAGATGGGATGTACTGGCGAACAAGAATATAAAAATGAACACCAAAGAATACTTAGCCTGTTACCTCGTTAACAGAAAATAGCAACTTTTCAAAACCGTTTCATAAAAATGAAACGGTTTTTTTTATACCCTCAAGTTTGATTGAAAGAGATTACTGTGTCTCAAAAAATAAATGGCGCTGCACTATGGGTTTTTAAAAGCAGAATACTATCTTACCAACCTATTGTTGTGATATGATTTTTACCGATGAAAAAGGAAGAAAAGTAGATTTTTCTTCTCCCATAGATATATCAATTCCTTTGTCTAATGACAAAAACAATCCACGTGCTTGGTACGTAAACCCTCCTATTTTTGAACCCGTTAGAGAAAATGGCTGGATCGGGTCTGTTAAAGAAGGTGGTTCTGTTAATTTTAGAAACATCATTTTTAACCCGCACGGTCACGGAACTCATACAGAGTGCTTAGGACATATTACGAAAGAAGTATACTCTGTAAACCAACGACTTAAAAACTATTTTTTTACATGTGAGCTCATTTCCGTTACACCTCAAAAAATAAAAAATGGCGAGGAAGAGGACTGGGTTATAACTACAACTGTTTTAGAAAAAGTGCTTAAGAACAAGAAAACAGAAGCACTTGTGGTAAGAACAGTACCCAATCATTTAGACAAAAAAAGAAAAAATTACTCTGCCTCCAACCCACCTTATTTTGACGTTGCGTGTGTTGCGCTTTTATTAGAATTAGGTGTAAAACATCTGTTAATTGATTTACCTAGTGTTGATAGAGAGTCAGACAACGGTGTTTTGGCTTTTCACCATGCATTTTGGGAGGTTCCAAATCATCCCAACCACGAAAGAACAATAACCGAAATGGTGTATGTTCCTAATACTGTAAAAGATGGTACTTACCTACTCAATTTACAAGTTGCACCATTTGAAAATGATGCAGCACCAAGTAGGCCCGTACTTTATTCAATGTCATAATGTATTTCTTAAAGCGCAATTTAGTTATACTCGGAATGAGTGCGTTTTATTTAGTGAGCGGACTTATTTTTATTGAATATAATTCTATTGCCGGCGACGAACCCTTTAGTATTTATTTCTCTGGACAAGCGTATTCCAAAATTTGGACAGAGTTATTTAGTGGAAATAATCCACCACTCTATGAAATTTTCTTAAAAACCATTCATCTAATTTTTGGTGAATCCGTACTTGTATTTAGATTGCCATCTTTACTGTTTTCTGTAGCAACATTGTTCTTATTTTTTCAATTTTTAAAAAAGAACTTTTCTACGCAAGCTGCTATCATATTTGGTTCATTCTACTGTTTCTCTGATTACTTTATCACTTTTAGTTTAGAAGCACGTGGATATCCAATGCTCAACTTTCTAATTTGTATAGCCGTAATAACCTATTTTAGAGCGTTTCTAGAAAAAAACAAGAAAGCTAAAATTTTTCTTATTCTCATTAATTGCTTACTGCTTCTAACCCATTACCTTAGTGCTCTATTTATTGTTGTTCAAGTTATATCGCTTCTTTTTTCTTCTACAACAAAAAACAAGGTAAAAACCATTTTTACTTACTACGGATTAACGGCCTTAATTATGAGTCCGCTGATACTTAATGTACTTCTTAAGATAAAAAATCAAAAACAAATTAGTGCATGGCCAGGTCCGCCAGAAGGTATCAACGACATCTATAATATTATCTGGCGTTTTTCAAATAAACCGATTATAGCTGTACTAGTCATTGCAATTCTATTTGTTGTTCCTGCTATAATTATTTATCGAAAAAAAAGAATATCCATCTCTTTTAAACACCTCTTTTTCTTTTTTTGGTTTCCAGTTTTATTTATTTTCATGTACTGTATATCATTCAAAGTACCCATGTTTGTAGATAGGTATTTGATGGTTCTAGCTTTAGGTTTTTATGGTACACTATCTATTTTAATTACCCATATATTTAAACAAGTAAGGCTAAACTGGTTTGTTGGTTTTAGTCTTGTTCTACTATTTGCCATTACACACCGCTGGGTTATAGACAACAAAAGACCTCTGGATAAAATAGCAGCCTGGATAAAAGATAACCAAAGTAAAAACACAACCCAAACAATATTATCTGATTATCAAATGCTTCATGGAATGGCTTACCACACTAATCAAAAAGCCTTTTTTCAATTTAGCTATAAAAGTGCCGACACCCATCTATTAAACTGCTTATCCGAAAAAAAGATTGGATTTGATTTCTCGAGTGCTTCAACTGTATTGGTTGTTGAGCAAGGTAAACACATAGCACCTGAGATACAATCAAAAATTAAACCTACAATTTACAAACTAACAAAAGAAGATTTTATGCCTGAGTTTTACAGGCTCAAAAAATACAGTAAAGAATAAAACTTACTCCTATACTCTTTACTTCAAATAAATTGATTACATTTGCACAAGTTTTATTGGAAAATATGTAGAACGAGGGGACGAAAGTCCCCTCTTTTTGTATCGAGATGATTAGTAAGGAACACATACAAGCATTAGCACAAGAGAGAATTGATGAGCTAGACAAAGGCTTATTCATAGTTGATATTTCAATTAGCACATCAAACGCTATTAAAATTGAAATAGACAGCGAACAAGGAGGTGTTGCTATTGTAGATTGTATGTCTGTATCTCGTAATGTAGAGCACAACTTAGACAGAGAAGAAAATGACTTTGAGTTAAGTGTTACTTCTCCGGGCATTGATAAACCGCTTAAACTAACCAAGCAGTATATCAAAAATGTAGGAAAAGATGTGAAAATAAAATTAAATGACGATTCTAAGTTAGAGGGACTGTTGAAAGCTGCAAATGAAGAAGGAATTGTGGTCGAAACAACTCGAAAAGAAAGAATTGAAGGAAGAAAGAAGAAAGAAACTATCGTAGAGGAGCACCCTCTAGGATATGATCAAATAAAAGAAACAAAAATTGTAATTTCATTTAAATAGAAGCAAAATGGACAGCTCAAATTTGATTGAATCGTTCTCTGAATTCAAAGAATTCAAGAATATAGATAGACAAACGATGATGACCGTTCTTGAGGACGTGTTTAGAACGATGTTAAAGAAAAAATTTGGAACAGACGAGCACTGTGACGTAATTATTAACATCGATAAAGGTGATTTTGAAATTTGGGTAAACAAGGAAATTGTGCCTGAAGGAGAAGTTGAAGACGAAAATATAGAAATTGCCTACCCAGAAGCAATTAAAATCGAACCTGATTTTGAGGTTGGAGAAGAAGTTTCTGAGGAAATGAAGTTTTTAGATTTTGGAAGAAGAAATATTCTTTCTCTACGTCAAAACTTAATTTCTAGAATTTTAGAACTAGAAAAAGATCAACTTTATAAAGTATACAAAGACCGTATTGGTGACATTGTAACCGGAGAAGTTTATCAAGTTTGGAAAAAAGAGATCTTAATTTTAGATGATGAAGGCAACGAATTGTTGCTGCCTAAATCTGAACAGATACCTTCTGATTACTTCAAAAAAGGAGAATCAATCAGAGCTGTTGTGGCTAAAGTTGATATGAGAAACAGTAATCCTGTAATTATCTTATCAAGAACAGCTCCTCAGTTCTTAGAGCGTTTATTTGAATTAGAGGTACCTGAAGTGTTTGACGGATTAATAACGATTAAAAATATTGTAAGAATGCCTGGCGAACGTGCTAAGGTTGCAGTAGAATCGTATGATGATAGAATTGACCCTGTTGGAGCATGCGTAGGTATGAAAGGTTCTCGTATACATGGTATCGTTAGAGAATTAAAGAACGAAAATATTGATGTAATTAATTTTACTTCAAATCCACAACTTTATATACAACGTGCTTTATCGCCTGCTAAAATAACTTCAGTAGAAATTAAAGAAGAAGAAGGTAGAGCCGATGTTTATTTAAAGCCAGACCAAGTTTCTTTGGCTATTGGTAGAGGTGGTCACAACATTAAACTAGCAGGAAAACTAACAGGTTACGAAATTGACGTGTATAGAGAAGGTGCTGTAGATATTGAAGATGTTGATTTAGAAGAGTTTGCAGATGAAATAGACAGCTGGATTCTTGATGAATTAAAAGGAATTGGTTGCGATAGCGCGAAGTCTGTATTGGAATTAGACATCGCAGATTTAGTTAAAAGAACCGATTTAGAAGAAGAAACAATTAAAGAAGTATTCAAAATTTTGAGCTCAGAATTCGAATAGGTGAAGAACACTTCTTACATTTGTAATAATATTGATGGTATCCGTAACATTGAAACGGAAAAACGTGCAACTTAATTTGCACACTTAAAGAGAAAAAGAAGGACTTTTTATATGGCCGGTAAAGTAAAAAGATTAAGTAAAGTAGCAAGGGAACTCAATGTAGGAATTTCTACAATAGTCGAGTACATGAGTACGCAAGGTGTAGAACTAGATTCTAATCCTAACACTAAAATTGAGTCTGATCATTTAGATATTCTAAGTGTGAAGTTTGCTGCAGACCAATCGTTAAAAGAAGCAGCAAAGAAAACTGCAATTAAGCGTGAAGAGCGCAAAACTATCACGCTAGCAAATCCAGATCCCAAGAAAGAGGATGAGGAAACTACTAGCGTAGAGGAAGAGAAAGCACCCGAACAAGAGGTAGCTAAAAAAGAAGCAGAACCAATTGCTGAAGATACTCCTACTCCGGCCGAGAAAGAGCAAACTCCAACAAAAGAAGAAGCTCCTGCAGAGAAAGCAATCGAAGAGGATAAAAGTCCGAAAATAGAGAAGGACGACTCGAAAACCTTAGGAGATGGTGATGTTAAGGTACAAGTTTTAGGGAAAATAGACCTCAGTTCTATCAACAGTAAAACGCGTCCAGACAAAAAGAAAAAACCATCCAAACAGGAGGCGAAAAGTAAAAAAACGAATGCGCCAGATCCAAAACCGGTAATTACTCCCAAACCTAAGCCAACACCAGCTAAGGAAGAAGTTAAAGTAGAAAAGAAGCCGGAAATTGCAGAAACTCCCAAAACAATTGAAACTATCCGTGTAGAAAGTAAAAAACTATCCGGACCAACAGTTGTAGGGAAAATAGTTCTTCCTGTTGAAAAAACGAAAAAAGACGAGCCTAAACGCAAGCGTAAAAGAATTAAAAAGGTAGATGGTTCTAAACCTCAACCCAAAGGGACTGGAAATGCAAATAACCGTTCTGGTGGTAAAAACTTTAAAGGCGGACCAAAAGGAAAACCAGGAGGAGCAAGACAACCCAAACCAGAAATTACCGAAAAAGATATCCAGAAGGAAATTAAAGACACTCTGGCAAGATTATCGGGCGGTGGTAAGTCGAAAGGTGCTAAAAACAGAAGAAATAAAAGAGAAGACAGAGCGCAACGTAGAGAAAGAGAGCAGATGGAAGCCGAAATGGAAAAAGGCATCCTAAAACTGACAGAATTCGTTACCGTTTCAGAACTCGCAACGATGATGGATGTGCAGTCTACTCAAGTGATCTCAGCTTGTATGTCTCTCGGTATATTTGCCTCAATTAACCAACGTTTAGATGCAGAAACGATTTCTATCGTTGCTTCTGAATTTGGATATGAAGTAGAATTTGTTTCAGCCGAAGTGCAAGAAGCAATACCTGTAATTGAAGATAAACCGGAAGATTTAATTGATCGTCCGCCAATCATTACGGTAATGGGACACGTAGATCATGGTAAAACATCTTTATTAGATTTTGTACGTAGTGCAAATATTGCAGAAGGTGAAGCTGGTGGAATCACACAACACATTGGTTCTTATTCAGTAACACGTCCAGATGGAAGAAAGTTAACCTTCCTTGATACTCCTGGTCACGAAGCCTTTACAGCAATGCGTGCCCGTGGTGCTCAGGTAACGGATGTTGCCATCATTATTATTGCAGCAGACGATGATTTAATGCCTCAAACAAAAGAAGCTATATCTCACGCTCAAGCAGCAGGAGTTCCTATGGTATTTGCTATAAATAAAATAGACAAGCCAGGCGCTAATCCTGATAGAGTAAGAGAGCAACTTTCTGCTATGAATTTACTCGTAGAAGAATGGGGTGGAAAATATCAATGTCAAGAAATTTCTGCGAAAAAAGGACTGAATATTGATGAATTATTAGAAAAAGTTATCCTTGAGGCCGACTTATTAGAGTTAAAAGCAAACCCTGAAAAGAACGCGTTAGGAACTGTTATAGAATCGTCTTTAGATAAAGGAAAAGGATACATAACCAACCTTATTGTTGAAGAAGGAACCATGAAAATTGGAGATATTATCCTTGCAGGAAGATACTCTGGTAGAGTGAGAGCAATGGTAAATGAACATGGTAAAAACTTAGATACTGCAGGACCAGCAACACCTGTTTCTATCCTTGGTATCAATGGTGCGCCATCTGCGGGAGACAAATTCCATATTATGGATGATGAAAAAGAAGCCCGTAACATTGCAACTAAAAGAGAGCAACTTTACAGAGAACAAGGTTTACGTACTCAAAAACATATTACTCTAGACGAAATTGGTCGTCGTTTAGCAATTGGAGATTTCCAAGAATTAAACGTAATTGTAAAAGGAGATGTGGATGGTTCTATCGAAGCCTTATCAGATTCATTAATGAAACTTTCAACAGAAGAAATCCAAGTAAACATCGTACACAAAGCAGTTGGTGCAATTACCGAAGCTGATGTAAACTTAGCTTCTGCTTCTGATGCAATTATTGTTGGTTTCCAAGTAAGACCAACAAACCCTGCTAGAAAAATGGCAGAAACAGAACAAATTGATATCCGACTTTACTCTGTAATTTACAAAGCTATTGATGAACTTAAATCTGCAATGGAAGGAATGCTTTCTCCTGATATTGAAGAAGAAATTATAGGTTCTGCTGAAGTAAGAGAAACATTTAAAATATCTAAAGTTGGCACAATTGCTGGTTGTTTCGTTGTGGAAGGAATCATTAAACGTAATTCTAACATTAGAGTAATTAGAGACGGTATAGTTATCCATACAGGATCATTAGGTTCTCTTAAACGTTTCAAAGACGATGTAAAAGAGGTTAAAAACAACTACGAATGTGGATTAAATGTAGACCGCTTTAACGATATTAAAGAGGGAGATATAATTGAAGCATACGAAGAAAAAGAAGTTGCTAGAAAGCTGAAATAATCAGAAAAATAGTATAGCATACTACAAGGGATTACATTTTATGTAGTCCCTTTTTATTTTCACACTAAATTGGTATAATTTGTGTTGAATTCTACTTAACTTAGTAAACATAATTCTGGAATATGAAAAAAATACTATTGAGCTTATTAGTTACAAGTTTTTTATTGGCTTGCAAAGATGCAGAAGTTGAGAAATATTTAGCGCAAATCAATAAATTAGAAGCAAATCTAGATAGCAGTAGTGCCTTGCTAGAAGCAACTCAGATAGACTCAACAGGAAGAGTTATTCGAACTGTTCGAGATAGAATTCTAATTGTTAAAAATCACTACAAAGGCGGTGATACGATTGACATAAAAGTCGGTAATCTAGTTGATGGTTACAAATCAATTCGAAAAACACTTGCTCGAAACGGTAAAATTCCAGCAAAACTTAAAGAAGCTATTCCGCAAGCTAAAGAAGATTTAGCCAACCTGAGACATGATATTTCTAATGGAATAAACGAAAGAGAAGAATACCCGCTCTTTGTTCAAAATGAAACCAATAAAGTAAGCCAAATCAACAGCCTACTTACTGAGTTTATTAACACGCAAGCAAAAGCATTGCACAAATTTGATTCTTTACATCCAATAATGGTAGACTTCACAGATAAAATGATCAAGTAATGCGTTACGTTTTTGCACTCTTATCGGTATTTCTATTTTTTTCGGTTAATGGTCAAAATAACGATCAGCAGCTTGCAGAATATTACTTCGAACAAGGAGAATTAGAAAAAGCGCTACCTTATTTTGAAAAAGTATATAACACAAACAAAAATAGAAGCATTTTTAATAAATACCTGAGTTGCGTAGAAGAATTAGAAGGAGAAAAAGCAGCAATTAAACTAATCAAAGAACAAACTAAAACCTTTCCTAGCGATTTTAACTATCAGGTTCTGTTAGGAAAAACATATGAAAAATACGGCAACAGCTCAGACGCAGAAAAAACGTACGAAAACCTAATAGAGGATGTAATTCCAACAAGCGCTAACATTATAAACCTAACACAAGCTTTTAAAGGATTAGGAAAAACAAATTACGCACTCCAAACCTTAGAAAAAGGAAGAAAAGCGCTTAAAAATAATTATCCTTTACATTTTCAATTTGCAGAAGTATATGGCGACTTAGGTCGAAAAAAAGATATGATAGAAGAATATTTAAGTTTGATAGACTATAACGCTTCTATGCTTAGCAGTCTTAAACGAATAATGCCTAGGTACGTAGATTTTGAAAATGAGGAAAGCGAGGAATACGCCATTTTAAAGTCGAAATTACTTCAACGAATTCAAAAAAATCCAAATGAAACAGCCTATGCAGATATGCTTATTTGGACGTTTATACAAAAAAAGAAGTTTAATGCTGCGCTTATTCAAGCAAAAGGCTTAGATAAAAGAACCAGCAATGATGGAAGAGAAGTTTATAATTTAGGCTTGATTGCTGTAAATAACAACGAGTTCACGGCTGGGAGAAAAGCATTTAAGTACGTAGTTGATTTGGCAACAGAATCGCCCTACTACTACTCGGCAGAACAAAAACTACTCAATACCCGTTTCATTGAAATTACAAGAAACAGAAACTACTCCAAAGAAGAGTTAGCCATTACAATCCAAGAATATAAATCTGCATTATCGCGCATTGGAGAACGTGCAAGTGCCGTTTCTATAGGATTAGAATTAGCACAAATACAAGCCTACTATGCAGGTCAACCAAAAGAAGCTGAACAGTTGCTTGAGCGTATGCTTAGTTATACGAACTTAACCGATAAACTAAGAGCAGAAATAAAGGTAGCACTAGGTGATGTAAAAGTTATCTTAAATGATATCTGGGAAGCTTCATTGCTTTATATGCAGGTAGAAAAAGATTTTAAATATGAAACTATTGGGGCAGAAGCAAAATTTAAAAATGCGCGCGTCTTTTATTACGATGGAGATTTTATTTGGGCGCAATCGCAATTAGATGTGCTGAAAGCTTCCACCTCGAAACTCATCTCAAATGATGCTATGAAACTGTCTATTTTAATTACTGATAATCTAGGTTTAGATAGTAATTATACTGCCATGTATCAATTTGCACGAGCAGACCTTCTTTTAGCTCAACATAAATATAACGAAGCATTTGTACTGTACGATTCAATTAACACCTACTTACCTTTCCATGGTTTAGCGGACGAAACCTTAATGCGCAAAGCAAAGGCAATGGAAGAGCAAGGTAAGTGGTCAGAAGCTATCAGCTACTATGAAAACGTAATTGATAAATATAGTACCGATATTTTAGCCGATGATGCCGTTTTTAATTTAGCAAACATCTATTATTACCACCTTTTAGATAAAGAAAAGGCAGCAAAGTACTACTTTAAAATTATGAAAGAATTTAAAGGTAGCCTGCATGTTACAGAAGCCAGAAAAAGATACAGAGAACTAACAGAAGATGTTTAGTTAAAAACCGTTTATCAATATCAACAGTAAGTTAAACTAGTGCTTCAACACCCTCGAATCGCTCCTCTATCAAGGCTAATGTTTCGTATATTTCGTCTAAGTCAAAAGAAGTTACGAGTTTAGACTTATACTCTTTAAAATTTGGAATGCCTTTAAAATAATTGGTGTAATGGCGTTTCATCTCAACCACAGCTAATTTTTCGCCCTTCCATTTCACACTCATATCTAAATGCTCTTTGGTTATGGCTACGCGCTCTTTAATTCTCGGCTTGGGCAAGTGTTCTCCTGTTCTAACGTAATGCTTGATCTCATTAAATATCCAAGGATACCCAATACTCGCTCTACCCACCATTACTCCATCTACTCCATAGATGTTTTTATATTGTAAAGCTTTTTCGGGAGTATCAATGTCACCATTCCCAAAAACAGGAATATGCAAACGTGGATTATTTTTAGTCTCAGCGATTAAACTCCAATCGGCTTCTCCCTTATACATTTGCTTACGCGTTCTTCCATGTATAGATATGCCCTCTATCCCAACATCTTGTAAACGCTCGGCAACCTCTACAATATGTTTTGAATTATCGTCCCAACCCAATCTCGTTTTAACCGTTACTGGTAAATTGGTCATCTTAACAATCTCTGCTGTCATTTTGACCATTTTAGGAATGTCTTGAAGTATTCCGGCACCTGCTCCTTTACAAGCAACTTTTTTTACCGGACAACCATAATTTATATCAATAATATCAGGATTTGCCTGTGCTGTAATTTCAGTAGCACGTTTCATAGATTCGATGTCGTAACCAAAAATCTGTATACCTACAGGTCTTTCGTACTCAAAAATATCTAGTTTTTGAACACTTTTTACTGCATCTCGAATTAACCCTTCAGAAGAAATAAATTCGGTATACATTAAATCAGCGCCATTTTTTTTACACAAGGCTCTAAATGGAGGATCACTTACATCTTCCATAGGCGCCAAAAGTAAAGGGAAATCACCTAAATCTATGTCTCTTATTTTTGCCAAACTATTTAAATCAGAGTACAAAGATACACGATACTTTGATAAGAAAGAATTAATTAAAGAGACTTTAAAGTGGTTTTAACTGTCTACTTTAAATTTCAGTAACCATTCTCTTGCCTTGGCTTCGGTTCTAAATATTTTTGTTGGTACTTCTGGTTTGTTAAATTTTAAGTAAAAATCGGCTATAATTCTTTGAGGTAAACCAACAACAACAATTGCATCTGCCAATGTATGTTCATATCCTGGAGGACTAGCAGCAAAATTCTTAACCTCGGAAGAAACATCTGCATAAGGCTCAAATATGAAAAGCTTTAAATATTTCCCTCCACCTTGTTGTTCTATAAAATTCAGAATGGTATGAACAGTTTCCATCGTTAGCTCTTGCCCTTTATAGATGCGCATAGAGAGTATTCTATCGGCTGTAATTTCAACTTTTCCGATTTTTATATCGCATGTAGCAACTACTTCTGTTTGTGCATTTTTTTTAGATTCCATTCTTATTTCTTTATTAAACAAATAAGCTTTCTTGTAAAAAGAAGCTTAATTGCCATTGTTAGGAAACAAACTTTTGTGGAGTAAAACTCCATTATCTAATGATTTAGACTTATGTGTCTTTTAGGTGCCAGCCAATGTAACGAGGGTTTATAAAATAACTCTTGTTCTCTACAAAGATGAGTATTTTTATTTAGACCAACACGGTTTTTTCATCGATTAGTTGAAAGATTAAACAAATAGTATAAAATTTAGGAGAGTTCCTTATCTTCGTCGATACCAAAACACATACAATGCGTACAATAGAGAATTATATAGAAGGTAGATGGACAGCTGGAAAAGGAGTTGAAACAGAAATTTTTAATGCCATTACAGGAGAAAAATTTGCTGAAGTTTCTTCTGATGGATTAGATTATGCTTCAATACTTCAGTACGGTAGAGAAAAAGGTGGAAAAGCATTAAGGAAAATGACTTTCCAAGAGCGTGGAAGAATGTTAAAGGCACTTGCCTTGCATCTTATGAAAAAGAAAGAAGCCTATTATACCTTGAGCGCTGCAACCGGAGCTACGCGAGTAGATTCTTGGATAGATATTGAAGGTGGTATTGGGAATTTATTTGCAAATGCTTCTCTAAGACGTCAGTTCCCAGACTTACCTTATTATGTAGACGGAACAGCAGCGCCATTATCTAAAAACGGAACTTTTATTGGACATCACATAATGGTACCAAAACAAGGTGTTGCTATTCATATTAATGCCTTCAACTTTCCAATTTGGGGAATGTTAGAAAAAATTGCTGTGAACTTAATGGCCGGTGTTCCTGCTGTTGTAAAACCATCAGAATACACTTCTTTTTTAACTGAGTTAATGGTTAAAGATATAATTGCATCTAACATATTACCAGAGGGTAGTTTACAGCTAGTATCTGGTTTGGGTAGAGGTATTATTGATAGTTTAACGAATCAAGATGTGGTAACCTTTACTGGTTCTGCTTCTACAGGAAGAAAAATTAAGGCAGACCCAAGAATTTTAGAAGAATCTGTTCCTTTTAATATGGAGGCTGATTCATTAAATGCATGTGTGTTAGGCAAAGATGCTGCTCCAGGGACACCAGAATTTGATCTTTTCGTAAAAGAAGTTAGCCGAGAAATTACCGTAAAGTGCGGACAAAAATGTACGGCTATCAGAAGAATTATGGTGCCAGAAGAGTTTGTTGAAGATGTACAAAAAGCTGTATCTGCTCGTTTAGCTAAAACTACTATCGGAGATCCATCGGTAGAAGGAGTTAGAATGGGTTCTTTGGTAAATGCCGTTCAGGCTCAAAAAGTAAGAGAAAATGTAGAACTACTTCAAAAATCTCAATCTATCGTTTATGGAGATTTAGACACCTTTGACGTAACGGGAGCAGATAAAAGCAAAGGTGCTTTCTTCTCTCCTATTCTTATGTTGAACGATAATCCATTTAAAAATACAGATGTTCACAACGTAGAAGCATTCGGACCAGTTTCTACCTTAATGCCATACAAAGATTTAGACGAAGCAGTAGAATTAACCAAGTTAGGAAAAGGTTCTTTAGTAACTTCAATCGTAACAGCTGATAATAAATTAGCAAGGGAATTTGTAGTAGAAGCTGCGCACATGAACGGTAGAATTTTAGTACTTAACCAAGATTGTGCTAAAGAATCTACGGGTCATGGTTCGCCAATGCCATTATTAACGCATGGTGGACCAGGACGTGCTGGTGGTGGAGAAGAAATGGGTGGTAAACGTGGAATTTTACACTATTTGCAAAGAACTGCAATTCAAGGTCACCCAACCACAATTTCAGAAATTACACAACAATTTCAAGTAGGTGCAGAGCAGCCAGAAGCAAATCCGCATGTTTTTCGTCAGCATTTTGAAGATTTAAAAGTAGGCGACACTGTTTTTACGGCAAAACATACCGTTACTACAACAGATATAGTAAACTTTGCTAATGTTTCTGGAGATAATTTTTATGCTCACATGGATGAAACATCTTTAGACGGAACAATTTTCGAAGGCAGAGTAGCTCACGGATACTTTATACTTTCTAAGGCAGCAGGTTTGTTTGTAGATGCTAAAAAAGGTCCGGTTTTATTGAACTACGGTATAGACGAAGCTAGATTTACAAAGCCTGTATATCCAGGAGCAACTATTGGTGTGAAATTTACAGTTAAAGAAAAAATAGACCAAGAAAAACGCTCTGAAGATGATGTTGCAAAAGGAATTGTAAAATTCTTAGTAGATGTGTATGACGAAACAGGGGAAACAGTAGCCTTGGCAACCATTTTAACAATGGTAAAGAAGATAGACCAAAGTAATTAATATGATTTTACTTTGTTTAGACCTTCGTTTTAAACGATTCGTATTTTAGATTTAAAATGGAAGCTGAGCTTCCATTTTTTTTTGCTTGAAATGAAAAATTTGAACTTAAAGATTTACAAAATTAACCTTGTTTCAACAAAGGCATTATTAAAAACAGAAGAGATAATAGCTTGCATTATAAACCCTGATGGTCGCATAAATACATTTCAAATTAAACTAAGATTAGTTTGCCTAGGCTACACCATAAAAATAGTATCTTTGTTCTACGATGATGTCTGTAAAAGAAATAAAAGCACCCATAGAAGCTGAAATGAAAGAGTTTGAAGCTCGTTTCAGAACTACTATGAAATCTAAGGTGCCGTTATTAGACAAAATAACACATTACATCATAAAACGTAAGGGTAAACAAATGCGCCCCATGTTTATTTTCTTAACGGCTAAAATGCTCGGGAAAATTGGTGATGACACGTACAATTCTGCTTCTTTAATAGAACTTTTACATACCGCAACACTTGTACACGATGATGTTGTAGACGACGCCAACGAGCGTAGAGGTTTTTTCTCTATAAATGCTTTATGGAAGAATAAAATTGCAGTTTTAGTTGGAGATTATATGCTTTCTAGAGTCTTGTTACTTTCTATAGAAAATAAAAAGTTTAGAAGTTTAGAAATTGTTGCTAGAGCGGTAAGAGAAATGAGCGAAGGTGAATTGCTTCAAATAGAAAAAGCAAGAAAGCTAGACATTACAGAAGATGTATATTTTGAAGTAATCAGACAAAAAACAGCCAGCTTAATTTCGTCTTGTTGCGAAGCCGGAGCCGTAAGCGTACAAAGAGAAGACGAAGCCCAAAACATGCGTAAATTTGGAGAACTAATTGGTTTGGCCTTTCAAATTAAAGATGATATTTTTGATTACGGTACACCAGGTAAAATAGGTAAACCAACAGGTATTGACATTAGAGAAAGAAAAATGACCTTACCCTTAATTTATGTTGTGAATAATGCCGATAGAAAAGTGAGAAATGAGTTAATCAATATAGTTCGGCGACATAATGAAAATCCAAAAAAAGTAAAACGTGCTATTGAATTGGTAATTGAACATGGAGGTATTGAATATGCTTATTCAAAAATGCTTTCCCTCAGAGATGAAGCACTAAAATGTTTAACACATATACCCGAATCTGAATCAAAAAATGCTATTTTAGGGCTAGTTGAATACACCATCACAAGAGAAAAATAATGAAAACACTTTTTATTTCGCTCATTCTTGGAGCTTCTTGTTTGATTGCTTGTACTAGCAATAAAAACAGAAATGACAAAACAAAGGAAATTAAAGTAGACAAAGTTCTTGCCTTAATAGACACCACTGATAATGGTATGATTACGGAGTACTATCCTGGAAGAAAAGTAAAAAAAGTAACAGGAAGGCTAGATCAAGACCAGAAAAGGCATGAAACCTGGTATTATTTCAAAAAAGACGGTTCTACCGGATCCGTTACCACTTATTTCCACGGCAAAAAACACGGACACACCATTGTTTATCATCCAAACGGAGCGCTTCATTATAAAGGAGAGTACAACATGGATAAAAAAATTGGAGAATGGAAATTTTACGATACAAAAGGAAGTCTAGTTCAAACTAAGCGCTACGAGTAAAAACGTATAAATTGGGTAGAATTCCTCCACATATTATTGACGAAATAATGACTACTTCTCGCATAGAAGAAGTAATTGGAGAATTTGTACACCTCAAAAAAGCAGGTTCCTCTTTAAAAGGATTGAGCCCGTTTACAGACGAAAAAACACCGTCTTTTATTGTTTCGCCAGCCAAACAAATTTTTAAGTGCTTCAGTACCAGTAAAGGAGGTACTGTGGTTACTTTTTTAATGGAACACGAACACTTTTCGTATCCAGAAGCGCTAAAATGGCTAGCAGATAAGTACAATATAGAGATACCTGAAGATAAGCCATTAACGCCAGAAGAGCAGGCGCAGCTTACAGAAAGAGAAAGTCTACATATTGTAAACAATTTTGCAAAAGACTTTTTTGTAGAACAACTACATAACTCAGACGAAGGTAAAGCCATTGCACTCTCTTACTTCTTGCAAAGAGGACTGAGGAAAGATATAATCGAAAAGTTTCAACTGGGTTATTGTCCACAAAACAGCAAAGGCTTAACAGAAACAGCCTTAGAAAAAGGGTTTCAACTTAAATATTTAGATCAAGTTGGATTAACCAAAACAAAGGATGGCCGGAATTTCGATTTCTTTAGAGGTAGAGTAATGTTTCCTATCCACAGTGTTTCTGGTAAAACACTTGGCTTTGGAGGCAGAACTTTAAAGTCCGACAAAAAAATAGCCAAATACTTTAACTCTCCAGAGAGTATAATTTATAATAAGAGTGAGATTCTCTATGGTTTGTACTTTGCTAAGTCTGCCATAATAAAATACGACAATTGTTTTCTTGTAGAAGGTTACACAGATGTAATTTCTATGCACCAATCGGGTATAGAAAACGTAGTTGCATCTTCTGGAACATCACTTACTACTGGTCAGATTAGATTAATAAAGCGCTATACCAACACCATAACCATTTTATATGATGGAGATGCAGCAGGAATTAAGGCGTCTTTTAGGGGAATTGACTTAATTTTAGAAGAAGGACTAAACGTACAGGTTGTACTTTTCCCTGATGGAGATGATCCCGATAGTTATTCTAAAAAAGTTAGCTCTACAGAACTTTCTAATTACATTGAAGAGAACAAACAAGATTTTGTTTCTTTTAAAACAGATATTCTTCTTGGAGAAACAGGTGGAGATCCAATAAAAAAGGCAAAGTTAATTAAGGATATTGTTTCTTCTATAGGTTTGATTCCCGATAGTATTACCCGTCAAGTTTACTTACAAAACACTGCCGTAAGGTTTGATATACCCGAGCAAACACTTTTAATTGAGCTAAATAAGATTCGTAATGCAAACTTAAATAAACCGAAGTTTGAACCGCGTAAACCACAAAACCAAACACCACAACCACAGTCTACTGCACAAAAAAACACGCAAAAAACAGAGAATCCTTCTACCCCAACTGATTTTCCGCCTGCAGATTTCTTTGAAGCTCCTTTTGATATACCCGAAGAATATCAATCCGCTGGAGAAGTTATCGCTCCAACAAAAAAACTAGAAAATAAATATTATGCCAACGAGTTTGACGTAATACGTATTCTAATGAAATTTGGCGTAAGAGCAATTGAAACGGCGATCAAAAATGAGTTAGGCGAAGTAGAAAACGTAGAAACATCTGTTATCGAACTAATCGTACACGAAATGGAAAGAGATGAGCTCTCTTTTACAGATATAACGCTACAAAATATTTACACTATTTTTAAAGAAGGTGTTGAAGAAAATATTTTGTACGGTTCTAAAACATTTATTCAGCATGAAAATCAAGATATCGTAAAAGTAGTAACCGACATAGAAAGTTCTCCGTTTGAGTTGAGTAGACATTGGTTTGATACACACAACATAGACATTAGCGGAGAATTAGATAAATTAAAACAAGCCGTTTTTGGAGCTCTTTATGCCTTTAAAATGGCAAAATTAGAAGAAAGGATTGACGAAATTAGGGCGCAACTCAACACAGAACATCCAACATATAAAGAAGAAAATGTTGTAGATTTGTTGGCAGAACAAATGGCTTTAGAAAAAGTAAAAACAGCCTTTGCTGGCAAATTGGGTAGAACTGTATTATGACCGTATTTTCTATTTTTGATTGGACGTTTAAATTGGGTCCGTACAACGCAAACATCTACATGGTGCTGCTCTGGATTGCCATTTTTGGCGTTGGTTTTCTGATCAATAAAATCATAAAAAAATACCTTAAACGCTTTCTAAAAAATACAAATATTAGAATAGAAGGTAAAAAAATTGCCTTCTTAAAACTCCTCACACAAGGTTTACTGCTCATTACCTTTATCTGTGCCTTTCAAGTTTTTAAATTGGGAGATATCAACACGGATGTTGCATTAGGCGACTTTTTAGACTATAAACTGATCAACCTAGAAAACATCAAGGTAAGTGTGGTTGACGTGATTCTTATTATCCTCATTTTTATATTTGCTAGAATAGCTGTAAACTTATTTAGACTTTATTTTAATAAACGATTTAAAGATACCGACGGATATGATGAAGGTACAGAATACGTTTACATTCAAGTTACAAAATACATCATTTACACCTTTGCTATCATTTTTGTTCTAAAAATAATTAGTAATGATGTTACTATAATCTTAGGTGGTGCCGGTGCGCTTTTAGTTGGTATTGGTTTGGGTATGCAAGATATATTTAGAGACTTTATCTCTGGTATAATCTTACTATTTGAAGGAACAATAAAAGTGGGCGATGTTATAGAAATCGAAGATCCAAATGCTGGCATGCCATTAGTTGCCAAAGTACTTAAAATAAATGTGCGTACCTCTAAAATTGAAACAAGAGATGGCAACGTGTTAATTGTACCCAATTCTAAACTTACTCAAGATAACGTAGAGAATTGGAGCTTTGGAACAGAGCTTACACGTTTTAATATTTGTGTGGGCATTGCTTATGGGTCTAATACAGAATTAGTAAAAGACTTATTAAAACAGGCTGCTTTGTCGCACCCAAAAGTTAAAAAGACCAAACCGGTATTTGTGATGCTTAGAAATTTTGGCGACAATGCCCTAGAAATGGAACTTTTCTTCTGGGCTGATCAAAATTGGGCTATTGAAGTATACAAATCTGAAATTAGATTTGAAATAGACAGACTTTTCAGAGAATACAAAGTAGATATTCCTTTCCCACAAAGAACCGTGCATTTGCCGAAAGAGAAGTAGAACAGATTATCATCTCTGAATCAATCAGTTAATTTTAAACAATTTGTTTAATACGCTGTTCTTCTTGCATATCTTAATCTAAAAATACGCTATAAAAACATTATGCTTCACTCTATTTATCTTAATTAGTTCAATTACGCTTTCTCAATTTACTCTAAATAATGAGAAAGTTTTTGGAGGAACTTTAGATGATGGAATCTTAGCAAAATTTAGAGTTAATGATACATTTTACTTGTTTGGAAATAGTAATTCTGATGCTAGTGGTACAAAAAGTGATGATAGTTTTGGAGATCGAGACGCTTGGTTGGTTTGCACAGATCTAAACTATACAGTTTTGTGGGACACTGTCTACGGCGGTAATGACTTTGACCAGTTGTTTGCTGTGCAACAAGATTCCAATGGTTTTTATTTAATCATACAGTCCCTATCTGGGGTTAGCGGAAATAAAACAACTGGTTCTATTGGATCTGCTGACATTTGGGTGTTAAGTATAGATCTTGACGGTAATATTCTTAATCAATATACGTATGGAGGAACTAATTCCGAGCGTCCGTTGTCTGCAACTTTTGACAACAATCAGCTTTTCATATTATCTTCATCGCAATCGGGTGTCTCAGGCAATAAAACAACTTCTAATTTTGGAGGTAACGATTATTGGCTCATTCAAGTTAATACAATTAACGGCATAATTGATTATCAAGCTAGTTTTGGCACTTCTAATGATGAATTTTTTAATGCACAAATCATTAAAAATAGTTTTGGTAACATAATTTTAGCTGGAACGGCGTATGGAAATGATGGAAACAAAACTGACCCTGGTTATGGAAGCAACGATATGTGGCTATTGGAACTAGATCAAAACCTAAACATAATAAATGAAAAATGCTTTGGTGGGGATTTTGAAGAAAGGTTGAGTAATATTATCGAGCATAATGGACATTACTACATTGCTGCAGAAGGTAACTCGCATATTAGTGGAAATAAAACATCACCTTCATTTTCTTTTTTAAATGGAAATAATCCAAATTGGTACTTTTTAAGTGATCTTTGGTCGCTCAAAATTGACAATAATTTTAATTTGATTTGGGATCGGAGTTATGGAAGTGGTGCAGATGAAATTTCTTCTAGTGTTTTCTACGCAGAGCATGATAAACTAGTTTTAAGTTGCACATCAAGATCCAACGAAAACGGTGCAGGAAACAAAACCACTCCAAATTATGGCCAAGAAGACGTTTGGGTAGTAATTACAGATTTGGATGGTAATATTTTAACGCAACAGAATTTTGGTGGTACTGGAGAAGATTATGGAAGTGTAAGTCCAGGAAATTCTCCAACAGAACTATTTTTAAACGTGTTTACAAACAGCTCAGCTTCCTCTATCGGAAACATGAGTGTAGCCAACAACGGTAATTTTGATGCGTGGATTGCAGATATAGATGTACAAAATTGGTTAACCCTTGCAGAAGAGAATGCAAGTAAATCAATCAAGGTATATCCCAACCCAACAGAAAATAGTGTTTATTTATCAGAAACTGTAGAGCGATTAGAAATTAGGGATGCCCAAGGCAAAGTGGTGCAAACATTACAAAACACAAATTATACAGATTTGCAGCAACTTCCATCAGGTTGGTATATCTTAGAAATAAAACACAACGGAAAAATAGAGCGAAATAAACTGGTGAAAAGGTAAGCGGAAAAAGATATTGTATTAAAATGCTTTATAATTCATTCTCATTTTTACTTCTGCATTCTTAAATTAGATATAAACTGTATCTTTGAACTCGTTATGCAGTTTGAGTTAACCAGAGAATATCTTGATGAAATTAGAGACGCCATAGATCGTGAAGATTACGCTGCTGTAGATTCTAAAGTTTTAGACCTACATGAGGCGGATATTGCAGATATTCTGGATGAACTTAATAATGCTCAAGCAAAAGCCGTTTACTACCGTTTAAGTGAAGATTTACAGGCAGCTGTTTTGATGGAGTTAGAAGAAGAAGTGCGCGAGCGTTTCATAAAGTCCTTAACTCCTATTCAAATTGCAGAACAATTAGAAAACTTAGATTCTGATGATGCCGTAGATATTTTAGGAGAACTTACACAAAAAGAGCAAGTAGAAGTTATTGCAGAAATGGATAACGATGATGCTGCAGAACTAGTAGATCTTTTAAATTATGACGAAGATACGGCGGGTGGTTTAATGCAAACCGAGTTCATTACCGCTAAAATGGACTGGCCTGTAAATCGCTGTGTGATAGAATTAAGAAAACAAGCAGAAGAAGTAGAGAAAGTGTTTACCATTTATGTAGTAGATAATAAAGAACATTTTGTTGGTGTTCTTTCTTTAAAACGCTTACTTTTCGCAAAGCCCACCACACTCATAAAAGATTTATACCAATCAAAAAACCTCATCTCAGTTCCTACCGGAATGGATAAAGAAGATGTAGCGCGAGTGATAGATAAATATAATTTAGTTTCTGTACCCGTTTTAGATTTGCAACAGAAATTAGTAGGTAGAATTACCATAGATGATGTTGTAGATATTATAAAAGAAGAAGCAGATAAAGATTTTCAAATGGCATCTGGTATTTCTGAGCGTATTGAATCTACCAGTTCTGTTTGGCGTATTTCTAGAGCACGCTTACCGTGGTTATTAATTGGCTTATTAGGCGGAGTATTAGGCGCGCAAGTAATTGGTAGTTTTGAAGGTACAATAAGTAAAATACCAACCTTAGCCTTCTTTATTCCTTTAATTGCTGCAATGGGTGGTAATGTGGGTGTACAATCTTCTGCAATAGTAGTGCAATCTTTAGCAAACGGTTCTTCTCAATTTGATTCTATTTTCTCCAAAGTTAAGAAAGAAGCAATTGTAGGCTTGCTAAATGGTTTTATTTGCTCTATCATCATTTTTGGAGTTACTTTACTACTAGAAGATATTACTCTAGGCTTAACGGTGAGCTTATCTCTATTTACTGTAATTATGTTTGCTGCTATGTTTGGTACTTTGGTTCCGCTGGTTCTAAACAAATACAAAATTGATCCAGCTCTAGCTACCGGACCATTTATCACAACTGTAAACGACGTTTTAGGTTTATTTATTTATTTCACTATTGGCATAATGTTATACGGTATTTGAATTTACCGTCGCCTTATCAAAACAATAGTTCTCCTCATAATTTTACATAAAAAAGACGCACCCTTTAACAGATACGTCTTATCCACATCTTGCGATATGTGCCGTTTATACAATTATGCGGATTTTAATTTGTTTAAAAAAGCTTGTGCCGTATCTAAATGGTGGTTTAGTTTTTCGTCTGACATCTTGTCTAAGTGCCAAGTCATTCTTTTTGCTCTCGGATTTTGTTCAAAGAAATCTCTGTGTTTAAATAGAAACCTCCAATACAAGGCATCCCATGTCTCGCTCCATTCTGGATCTCTTTTTAACCCTTGTTTAGACAAATAGTTAGAAGAAGAAATATAAGGCTTGGTTGTCATTAATCCGCCATCAGCGTGTTGACTCATACCATATACATTTGGAACCATAACCCAGTCGTAAGCATCAATATAATACGTCATAAAATAGTTGTACACCTTGTCTGGATTAATTTCTGAAAGTAAGAAAAAATTACCTAAAAGCATTAATCTTTCTATGTGATGTGCGTAGCCATATTTTTCTACCTTTTCATGTACTTGTTTTAATGGTAGAAGCGCATTTATTTCTTCTAAATTCACATCGTTATCAAACTTCCATTGATTGGTGGTTCGTTGTTTAACTCCGTGTCGTTCATAAATTGCTCTAATAAATTCTCGCCAACCAATTACTTGCCTTATGAAACCCTCTATACTTGAAAAGGGTATTTCTGGATGTTCTTCATAATACTTTAATACTTCATCTATCACATAATCTGGTTGCAATAATCCAATGTTTAAAGCGCAAGAAAGTAAAGCATGATTTACAAAAGGTTGGTCAAAATTAAGTGCATCTTGATACGGTCCATACCCACTCATTCTGTATTCCAAAAAATGTATAAACGATTCTCTGGCATCTTCAAAGTTTACAGGGTAAATAAAGTTTTCAAAACTTCCTGGGTTATTTGGAAAGTTATCTAAAACATATTCTTTTGCCTTTTCTATATATTGATTCTTGTGGGTTGTCCATGGTGTTGGAGCAACATAATTTTTTGGTAAAGCCTTTCTATTTTCGGCATCAAAACTCCACTTTCCGTGCAATGGCTTATTGTTTTCTACTAAAATCTGAAGGCGTTTACGTTGCTTTTGATAATAACTTGCCATTAAATAATTATCGCTTTCCTCACCTAACATTTCCTCGTTTTGCTTGCGCGTAGTAAGGAAGTTTGGGTTTTCGTATTGCACAATTTTCAAATCAAATTTCGCTGCATACCGCTTAATTCGCTTGCTTAACAAAAAGTCAACAGGGTCACAAAAATGAATTTGCTTCACGTTTTCATCGTACAAATTCTTCTTAAAAAGGTTTTCAATGCCTTGGTAATCCGACTGCTCTATATAGGTTACCCGTAACCCTTTGTTCTGTAAGTAATCTGCGTAAAACTTCATTGTTGCTCTATGAAGCACTAATTTCTGCTTATGAAAAGGTTGTTTTGTAAAAAACAAATCATCTTCTATTATAAACACCCTTCTCGATTTATCTAAGCATGGATTTTCCTCGTACAATTGATGTGGAAAAACAAGTGTAATATTTTCTGTCATGATTTCTTTAATTTCTTAACCATACTTTTTCGTGTTCCCTTTCAGGGTCGTATCTCTCTTGTTGCCAGTCAACATCAAATTTTCTTCCCCCTTTCGGGTCATTCCCTACCCCAACAATGTATAGCCAATTTCCATAATTGCTATAAACATCGTAATCTACCAACGTGTGTTCAAACCATGCAGCACCATATCTCCAATCTATTCCCAAATCATGAAATAAAAAGCTAGCAACATTTTGTCTTCCTCTATTGCTCATGAATCCTGTGTGATTTAGCTCTTTTAGATGTGCATTAACAAAGGCAGAAGTTGTATTACCTGAGCACCAATTTGAAAAAACATCCAGCTTTTGTCTGAACCTGAGCGATTTGCCATTTAATCCAGAAATAAAGAATAATTTATCTCCATTCTTCTTACCTATGTATCTAAAGAAATCGCGCCATAAAAGTTCAAACCACATCCAGTAGGTGCCGTCATTTGCTTTTACTTCATTCTCAAACCTTCTTATCTCTTTCATAATTTGGTTTGGACTTAAACTACCATTTGCCAGCCAAGCGCTAAATTTCCCCGAGTAATCTATTCCCACAGAGCCATTGCGTTTTACTTTGTAATTTAAGAGCTCTTTAGACTCAAACAGATAGTAATTTAACCTTTCTAAGCCTTGCGTTTCTCCTCCTTTGAATTTAAATGCAGCACGCGTATCGAGTGTTCGGGTAGACATTTTAATCTGCGAAAAAACCTGTGGAGGTTTAGGTAAAGTTTCTGGCACCGGCAATGTAGCAAAGGTTGTGTTGTCTCTTTTCTTTTCTATTTTATTTCTAAATGAACTAAAACCATTCGGAAATTTTTCGAACGGAAAAGGTAAAGAAGTAGGATGAATCAGAAATCCTCCTTCATAGGCATCTACATCCTCAATATTCAAAGCCTTGATTACATTTCTTTGTTCCTCTTTCTCTTCGGTTGCATAGCCCAGCTCAAAACTTAACGACACTTGGTTCTTAGTAACCAAATCTTCAATAATCTCGGCTGGGTTACCTACTCTAACAAGTAAGTCATTCCCTCTTTTGCGCAAATTCCGTTGTAAATCGTACAGTGTTTCTCTCAAAAACTGTAATCGATTTAAGCCTTGTTTTCTAAAACCTAATGCTTGGTTATCCCATTGCACATACTGAACTTCTTTTGGGTTTAAAACATAAACGCAAACTAACGTATCGCATTCATCCAATTTTTGTAAAAAAGGCTGATCATGCAAACGAAGATCGTTTCTAAACCAATGAATATGTGTTTTTTTATAGTTCATCTTGATTAACATGTATTTTACTTATCTGACTTGCCATATATCGCGTCTGGGTTTGTTGTTTTACTGAATGAATTAGATCTCTGGCTATTCTACCGTCTTTTTCAACATCACAAATAGGTGGAAAATAATCTTCTTCTAAATCAAAATCTTCCATTAGCGCTTCCATTGGAGTCATTTTCCAAGGCTCAATTGCTAAATGAGGAGCTAGATTATTCAACTCTGGCACCCATTTTTTTATAAATTTCGCTTCAGCATCATGGTCAAGTGCCTGCTTGGTTGGATTATAGGTTCTTATGGTATGATAACCTACTGTACCTGCTTGCATTTGGAGTTGTGGATAATGAATACCAGGTTCAAAATCTAAAAACATATTTGCCAAATGCGGAGCGATAGCTTGCCATGGTTGCAATAGATGATGTGTCCACATAGAAACTAACATCGCACGCATTCGAAAGTTGATATATCCGGTTGCATTTAAACATCTCATGTTAGCATCTACAAGTGGTATGCCTGTTGTTCCTGATATAAATCTTTGCAGATACTCTTTGTTCAGAGTGTGCCGAATACCATTATAGGCTGGGTTATGATTTTCAAATTCTATTCTAGGCTCAGACTCTAATTTTTGAATAAAATGACAGTGCCAATATAAGCGCGATTTAAAATTTTGTAAGTCGCGTTTATTCGAAGGGTTTGTTTTGGCCTTTTTATGGATAGACTGCACTATTTCTCTAACTGAGATAGTTCCCCAAGCAATATGCGCTGAGAGTCGGCTACAATAAATTCTACTGGTTGCAGGCTTAGAAATATTTTTTGAATATCTTTTGTATCGATTTGTTAAAAATGATTTAAGTAAGTCTACAGCATGGGTTCTTCCACCTTCTTGCATAGAAATATGCTCATTAGCTAACTCAAATAAAACGGGAAACTGCTTTACTAATTTATCTGGCAATTGACCTACTACCATTTGAGAGAGATTCGGTGTTTGCACCTTGGATTCCATAAAATTATCCCATTCTACTTTCCAGTTATTACGGTTCTTTCGTCCTCTATTTACACCTTGTTGTTTAAATTCTAGCCAGTCTATTTTTTGTTCTTTGCACCATTTTTTTAGTTGTAAGTCTCTAACGAAAGTTGAGCCAACTCCAGTTTCTTGATGAGATAAAATTCTAAATGCGCCTAGTTCTTTATAAAGGGCTTTAAAAAACGGTAAAGCGTCTACTTCCAAAAGATGAACTTTAGCTCCGTATGGTTGAAGCACTCTATTTAAGTCTACAATAGACTCAAGCATAAACTTAAAATGTCTATTGCTATACTTTTGATGGTTTAAAAGCATGGGTTCTAAGAGAAATAAAAATACAAGCGGTTGACCAGAATCAATCGCAGTTTTTAGCGGAGCGTGATCGAATACTCTAAAATCTCTTTTTAACCAAACAATTTGTACCATAAATGCTGTATTATTGGAACATATTTTGGAAGTAATGGTTCTTTCTACATGGCTTTAAGCAGTGATTTAATTGAAAGAATGGAAGACTCGTCTCCAATATTACACTTGTTAAGCTTAGACACTTAAAGCAATAAAAATAAAAACTACAGCTGTACAAATAAATATATTGTTACTCCGCTTTCAATTCTTATAAATTGTTGAGATTTCTTTTATGGAAATCGTGTAGAAAATTTCTAGTTTTAAGATGAACTTATTAACCCAAAAACGAGTTTAATAAACGGAGCAATTTTTCGATTTTGTTTGCGATTTTCATTTCTTTATTTTTGGGAAAAAGTTGGAAATGAAAATATATCACAACCCAAGATGTTCTAAAAGCAGGCAGGCCTTAGCAATTCTGGAAGAAAACGGAGTAAACGTAGAAATTATAGAATATCTGAAAGATATTCCGACTGCTGAAGAGCTTTCTGAATTAATTAAAAAGTTGAACATTTCTCCTGAAGAGTTAGTACGAAAATCAGAAAAAGATTTTAAAGAAAACTTTAAAGGCCAAACACTTACAGATAAACAGTGGGTAGAAGCAATGATTGAATTTCCAAAACTAATAGAGCGTCCTATTGTAGTAAAAAACAATAAGGCGGTTCTCGGAAGACCTCCCGAAAATGTTTTAAGCCTACTGTAAAAGCAACTCACAATTTTATTGTATAAGTCAAACCCAATTGTTAACTTTAGTAACCAATTTATAATTAAACCTTATGCAAATAAACCGAAAACGGAAGTCGGACAGGTGTACTGTTTGTAACTCTCCCCTAAATGGTAGAAAAGATAAAGTCTTCTGCGGAAGAGAGTGTCAGAATTTACACCATAAAGAAACGAAAGAAGCTATCTACTATTTAACAGAAAGAGAGAGCAAAAGAGTGAGAAGAAACTGCGTTATACTAGAAGGTGTAGTAACCGATAGAATAAAAAAGATAAAAATTGACAGTGACGCGTTGTTTGAACACGGATTTGATCTAAACAGCTTTGAAAATGAGAATTGGAAGGGAAATAAACGAATTCGTTACATCGGTCCGTTCGCCTTTTGGCTTCTTAAAAATGGAATGATATGTATAAAAAGACGAAAAAAATCTTGGATAAAAAATCCTCAAATTTTGAGAAGGTGGGAAGTTGAATTTCTGTGGTTAAAAAATGAGGAAAATACGGTTTACAATAAAATAGAACTTGATGAATCTTTAAATTCTGAAAGCATTTTAACAGTTATACCCTTTAAATACAAAGCTTCGAAACACATAACGGATTACTTATTACAACGAAATCTGTCTTCAAATAATCCGCACTACAATTCTGCTCCAACCTAACGTAAAACATTCTAAATCGTATAATTTAGGTTGTTTTTAGACCACTGCATGACTGGATAAATTTCTATTTTGAGTAGAAAGAAGAACTTTTAATGCAAAATTTTAAAACTTAACGCATAAAAAAAGACACCACTAGGGTATCTTTATACTTCTATGCAAATATTTTACTTATTTACTTATTCTCTTCTTCGTCTTCAAAAACTCGTTTTGGACGCAATTTTTCAAAAGCTCCAAGAGTAATCCAATAAGGAACTGCAAATCCTAGTAAAAAAGTTAATAACCAAGTTGCCATTCCAATTAAAAGTAAAAATATTACTATACCGACTACACTCATTTTTTTGTCTTTTGTTTATAAAATGTAAAATTACAAATTAATTTAATTTATTCACTAGCATCTATGTATCATTTTTGATAGAACTTACAAAATTCATTAAAAAACAGAAATAAAACAAGAGTATAGTACTCAATAAAACGATAATGTAACAAAAATGAACACTGTAGTTTTCAATTCAAAACCTTATTTTTGTTCCAATTAAACAGACACACATAAACATCCAAGTAAAATGGAATACAGAATAGAAAAAGATACAATGGGCGAGGTAAAAGTACCTGCAGATAAATACTGGGGAGCCCAAACCGAACGTTCTCGCAATAACTTTAAAATCGGTCCTGCTGGCACTATGCCTATTGAAGTTGTTCACGGTTTTGCCTTTCTAAAGAAAGCTGCTGCACATGCAAACTGCGAATTAGGTGTACTTTCAGAAACCAAAAGAGATCAGATTTCAGGGGTGTGCGACGAAATTTTAACGGGTATGCACGACGATCAGTTTCCATTAGTGATTTGGCAAACTGGATCCGGAACCCAGTCAAACATGAACTGTAATGAAGTAATTGCTAACAGAGCGCACGTTATTGCAGGAAAAAAACTGGGAGAAGGAGAAAAAACACTACAACCGAATGACGACGTAAACAAATCACAATCTTCAAACGATACTTTCCCTACCGGAATGCATATCGCATGTTACAAAAGAATTATTGAAACAACCATTCCAGGGGTTGAACGATTAAGAGATTCTCTACAACAAAAGTCAGAAGCATTTAAGGACATCGTTAAAATAGGTAGAACACACTTAATGGATGCTACACCTTTAACGATTGGTCAAGAATTTTCTGGTTATGTTTCACAATTAAACCACGGACTAAAGGCTTTAAAAAATACGATGGCTCATTTGTCTGAATTAGCTTTAGGTGGTACTGCCGTTGGAACAGGTATTAATACACCAAAAGGGTACGATGTGCTGGTAGCAAAAAAAATTGCTGAGTTTACAGGTTTGCCATTTATTACGGCGGAAAATAAATTCGAAGCACTTGCAGCACATGATGCTATTATAGAAACACACGGTGCGTTAAAACAAATTGCCGTTTCATTAAATAAAATTGGTAATGATATTCGTATGATGGCATCCGGACCTCGTTCTGGAATTGGTGAGTTAATAATTCCAGCAAACGAGCCGGGGTCTTCAATTATGCCAGGTAAGGTAAATCCTACCCAGTGCGAAGCTCTAACTATGGTTTGTGCTCAAGTAATGGGTAATGATGTTGCTATAACAGTAGGCGGAACTCAAGGTCACTACGAATTAAACGTATTTAAACCAATGATAGCAGCAAACTTATTGCAATCTGCCCGCCTAATTGGTGATGCTTGCGTTTCTTTTGCCGAAAATTGTTCTGATGGAATTGAGCCAAACCAAGCTCGAATTGATGAACTTGTAAATAACTCGTTAATGCTAGTAACTGCATTAAATACAAAAATTGGTTACTATAAAGCAGCAGAAATTGCAAATACAGCACACCAAAATGGTACTACATTAAAACAAGAAGCCGTTGCATTCGGATACCTTACTGAAGAAGAATACGATCAATGGGTTGACCCAAAAAAAATGATTGGTTCGTTGTAAATGGATAAACGATTGGAAATAAAAAAGGTCTTTCATTACGTTGAAAGACCTTTTTCTTTGTTTCTACTTTATCATTTATCTTGTCTATAAGGAAATGTTTTAGCTATTCTCCTATTTATAAATTCTACCATTTCTGTAGAAGTTGTGTTGTAATCTATTTCTTGCTTTATTGCATAAGTGTAAAGTGTACTTTGATCCTTTCTATTAATAATTGAGCTTGAGACATCAATGTCATTTGTTTTATCGATGTTCATCGGAACGTTATCTGTTATCGTACCAAGACCAGGTATGTTATCCAAAATTTCTTGACCTAAATCAATTCCAAATGAAGCTAAATCAGAAAGATATCGTGTTTTTTGAACACGTGTTTTTTGAACAGCATCTACCCCTAATAAATCTGCCATTTTTACAGGATTTTCTTTCGAAGCTTGCTCTAAAGTCATCCCACTTTTTAAAATTAAATCGTTTGTAATATCAAAGTTTTGAACTTCAATATTTATTGGCCTTTTACCTCCATTCGTACTCGTTAAAATTTGATTGTAAAGCGAAATTTGAAACGCTACACGTTCCGCATCTATTAATTGATTTAGTTGTTGATCCGTTAAGTTACTTGGCTTTTTACCAGTTGTAATTACATCAAACGGAAGTATTGCTATTGTTTTGTGAGCTTCTGTTTTTTGACCAAAATCTTGGTGTACATAATAGTTCTTACATCCGAATAATACGGCCGTAAACATCAAAAGTGCAACTATCTTTTTCATCTTTTTTTATGTAAATTTAAACAAATGATTAAATAAAAAGGAAGACCAACCTGTAAAAGTCGACCTTCCTTTGTATGAGGCAAAATTAACTTTTCCTTACTGTAGTCTAAAATTAATGGGCTGACGAACATAAGTTCTCACTTTTTCGCCATCTTTAATTCCTGGAATCCAGTTTGGAAAGGAACGCACTACGCGTTTTGCTTCGCGATCTAAATCTTTGTCTACGCTATGTACAACTTTTATATTCGTTACACGGCCATCTTTCTCTACGATAAACTCAACGTAAACTTTTCCTTGAACACCAAATTGTCTAGCCATTTCTGGATATTCAACCTTCCCTTTAATGTAGTTGAAAAGTTCTGTTTTTCCTCCAACAAATTGAGCTTCTATATCCGGAAATCGAGAAGCTCCCATATCTACAGTTGGCTTTGAACCTAAACTCAAGTTAAAATTATCACCGAGTATTGGCTTACCAAGTGTTATGGTTGCATTTACAGAACTTTGAGTCTGTGTGTTTTGATTTTGAACTTCTGTTTGATTTTCATCTATCAAATCCAATGTTATGGCATTACTCTGTTGCTGCTGAAACACGGGTTCATCTTCTGGAAGTTGTTCTGGAATTTGCTGTACAAGTTCTATCGGTATATCCGACTTATCTTGTAGCCTATTCATAGATTCTACAACCGTTAATGGATCTCTCCAAGTAAAAGCAGTAAGCATAAGTCCACCTGCTACTAACATTCCTATTTGCAAATAAGCAAACCTGTTTCTTTCCAAGTCTATCTTGGCATTTTTTTTCGCGATCATAATTATATATTTTAAATTATGATTACTTAAATTCAAGTTTTATGCCAAAAGCTGCAAGGCAACAAACACAAAGGATTGATGAGGAAGAAAATGTTAAGATTTGTTAATGCATCAGGAAGTAAAAGAGCTAACTTTAAGATAAAGAAGCTGTAAATATAAATTTTCTAAACACCCTGCAAAGTAGTGAGCTTAAAGTAATGGCCTTCTTGTGCTATTAATTGCTCATGCGTACCGCGCTCAGCTATTTCTCCTTTTCTTAAAACAAGAATTTCATCTGCATTTTTAATGGTTGAGAGTCTGTGCGCAATAACCAAAGAAGTTCTATTCTTCATTAAATTATCTAAGGCGTCTTGCACCAATTTCTCACTCTCTGTGTCAAGTGCAGAAGTTGCTTCGTCTAGTATCATAACAGGCGGATTCTTTAAAACAGCTCGCGCTATACTAACTCTTTGTTTTTGTCCGCCAGACAATTTATTACCTCTTTCTCCAATATTTGTGTTATAACCTTCTTCTAACTCACAAATAAAGTCATGTGCATTAGCAATTTTTGCAGCGTGCATAATGTCTTCGTCAGTTGCTTCTGGCATACCAAAAGCAATGTTATTTTTTACCGTATCGTTAAAGAGAATGGATTCTTGACTCACAATACCAATCTGTGAACGTAAATCAAACAATGTAAACGCGTTAATATTTATACCATCAAATAAAATTTCGCCCTTACTGACATCATAAAAACGAGGTAAAAGATCTGCTAAGGTAGATTTTCCACTGCCAGACTCACCAACAAGTGCTATTGTTTTGCCCTTCGGAATAGTAAAGGAAACATTGGATATTACTTTCTCTTCTTTGTAGGCAAATTCAATATTTTTAAACTCGATTTCTTTTTCTAATAGCTTGATCTCTTTCGGCGTTACTGGATCAAGAATTTTCTCATCTGCCAACAATGTTTCGTCTATTCTGTCTTGAGATGCTTTGGCTTTATTCAAATTACCAATATTTTTTGCTACTGATTGAATGGGAACTAATAATTGAGAGAATACAATAATAAAACCTAAAAATTCTTTTCCGGTCAAAGCGCTATTGGCTCCATCATCTAAAATCATTGAACCTCCAAACCAAACTATACCAATCATTACAGCTGCACCTAAAAACTCGTTTAATGGCGAACTTAAATCTCTTTTTCTAAAAGTTTTAGTAACTAATTTTTGATGCTTTAAATTAATTTTAGAAAATTTTTCTACCGCGTCATCTGTTGAGTTAAACGCTTTAACAATTCTGATTCCACCCAAATATTCATCTAAAAAAGAAAATAATACGCCAAGTTGTTCTTGTCCTTTCTTAGCTGTTCGCTTTAAACTTTTTGCAATTCTAGAAATCACAAAGGCAGACAAAGGCAAAAGTATAAAGGAGAATAAGGTAAGACTCGGACTCCAATAAACCAAAACTGAAACATTAATTAATATGGCTATTGGATCTCTAAAAACTAATTCTAACATAGCTACAACTGCTACTTCTATCTCATTTACATCTGCATTCATGCGCGACATTAAATCTCCCTTTCTTTCTTCCGTAAAAAAAGACATTGGCAAACGCATTGACTTTGCAAACATTTCATTTCTATAGTCTCTAACAACCGCCATTCTAAGCTGCGATTGATGGTAAACGGCCAAATAACGAAAAAAGTTTTTCAAAAAAAATGCAATCAAAACAGAACAACATACAAAAAGCAAGGCTCCTTTTGGATCATTAGCAACCATTTCTTGCATGAAAAATTGATAGGAACTTCCTAAATATTCAAAAAAACCTGAAATACCTTCTCCTACAATCGGTTCAGTAATACGCGCCGTTTCATCAGATTCTGTTGGAAATATAAGTTGTAAAAACGGTACAAATAAAACCAATGAAACAAGATTAAATATTACGTACAGTAAATTAAAAATAACCGTTAGAATTGCAGCCGTTTTGTACCGAAAACTTGCCTTGAAAATAGTTTGAATCTGACTCATAATGTTGATACAAAGATATACATAAGTATCAAGTTTAATCTTACTCTTATTAATTTGTATACAATACTTCTTATGCAAAAGTATTTACTTTGTTCATTAGTGTTACTTTTGTGGTATGGGAACAGTGCGTCAAAATAAAATAGAACAAGTAATACAACAAGAAATCTCTGGAGTGCTTCAAAGAAATGCACGAGAATACTGTCTTGGTGCTATGGTGAGTGTAACTGTGGTTAGGATAACTCCCGATTTATCTTTAGCAAGAACCTACTTAAGCATTTTTGCTGGGCCTAGTAAAGAAGAGGTATTGGCCGAAATTAGAGAGCATAAAGGACAAATTAAATCAGAATTAGGTAAAAGATTAAAAAACATGCGCAAAATGCCTGAACTCGATTTCAAAATTGATGATTCGCTAGATTATGCCATGGAAATAGACCAGCTTTTGAAAAAATAATTTTGAACCTTCCCTTTTATATAGCCAAACGATATTTTAAATCTAAAAAATCTAAAAATATCATACACCTCATCTCGAGAATTAGTGTAATTGGCATTTTTGTTTCTACGGCAGCCTTGGTTATTCTGCTTAGTGCCTTTAATGGTATAGAACAGATGGTTACAAAATTGTATACAGATTTTGATGCAGATCTTACCATACGTAGTGAAAAAGGAAAAACATTTAATCAAAATTTTCTCGATTTTTCTAAAATTAAAGCGGTAAACGGAATTACCAACTACACAAAAGCTGTAGAAGAAGTTGTTATTTTAAAACATCAGAAAAAATATGTTAATGCTTCGCTTATTGGGGTAGACACTAATTTTCTTTCTATGGCTAACATGAAAGATCATCTGGTAGATGGCTCAGCTGCTTTTTACGATGATGAACAACCTCAAGCTTTATTTGGAGCTGGATTATTAGACAAACTAGATGGCTACATACCACAACGTTTTGCAAAAGAAACTATTCTTTTCCACGTACCATTAAGAGATGGAAAGCTTAGACCTGGAAAATCTCCTATGAGCAAAAGAATTATAAATGCAGGAGGTAGGTTCACCTACAATAGAGAGGTGGATAATCAAATTGTACTAGTACCCTTATCACTTGGAATAGAAATGCTAAATTACAAAGAAGATATAACGGCAGTATACCTTTCTGTTGATTCTACTCAAAACTTAAGTGTTGTTAAACGAAACTTACAAAAAATATTACCCAATAACTTTTCAGTAAAAACAAACTTCGAAAAAAATGAGCTTATTTTTAAAACAAGTAAATCAGAAAGACTGATTGTTCTGGTTATTTTGTTATTCGTATTCATTTTATCTTCCTTTAACCTTGTTGCTTGCATTACTATGCTCTACGTAGAAAAGAAAAAAGACATCAAAACGCTTTATAGCATGGGAATAGATAAAAAATCTATTTTTAATGTTTTCTTTTATGAAGGACTTCTTATTAGTGGTAAAGGAATAATTCTAGGTTTACTGGTTGGTTACGCTATTTGTTTCTTTCAAGTCTACTTTCAACCCTTAGAAATGCCAAACTCCGGAGGAGAACATTTCCCTATCGTACCCACCTTAACAGATGCTTTTCTAATTCTCATATCTGTTTCTACACTAGGTATTTTATCTTCTTACCTACCTACAAAACTTTTGTTTAGAAAACATAACACCAACTACTTTTTTAAGCAATAACTAGTTTCAATTAGTTGCTTCTTTTGCAGAAAATAAATACAAAGGATTATTCAGATAGGTTGATCCCAATGTAGGATGTTCTACTTTTAGCTTACCCCGCCAGTTAGATTTTAAACAAACAGAACTAACTAAATCTAATTGTTCATATCCAAAAAATTGAAAAGAATAGTCGGTTCTTCTCTTTAAACCTTCTACCGTTAGTTTGCCATTTTTCCAATCTAATAAAAGTGGTTCTTTATACGCCTTCTCTTCTTGCACACAATTACTCAGATTTATTCGGTTATCAAGATTGCTTGTATCTGGATATAAGGCTGTTTCAATGTTAAAGGTTTTGTTGTGTATATATCCAGTAGATAAAGCTCCACTCTTACTAACAATATATTGCATCTCTTTTAAACTTTTACCATTACTCTTTTTGTTTTTTGTTTTTACTTTTATTTTCTCCCTTCCTTGCTGGTACAAACTGTCTGAAAAAAGTTGTTGTGCTATTTCTGCATTGAAAAAATTATTTAAGGCTGTTACTATTGACCAACTTTGGCGTTCGTCTACAATATGATCAGGACCGTAGTAGTAAGAATACCAAGTATTAAAACCAGCCAAACCAATACTACCGGCAATGTCGCCAGACTGATTCATATTGAAAACCTATAACTTTATCATGTTTTTATTGAAATCAAAAAATCTTTTTATTTTTATATTCAGTTTAAAATTACTTTCATGAAAAAAAGATTTTCAATATGTTTCATCTTTACCGTTACTTTAGCTTTTTCATTATTTGGTCAATTTACCACAAATATCGGAGATAAATCGGAAGAGTCATCATCGATATCTCTAACATTATCCCATCGTTTTCAAAATTATAAGTCCTCAGGTTTACACAAAAATGACCATTATGACAGAAGCATAAACTCCCCTAAATCTGTCAAAATATTAGATGCGAAAAAAAAGTTTTACATCCATTCGCTTGAGGGTTATACTACATCGGTATATAGTTTAGGAAATTTTAAACTTCTAAAAACCATTGAGCATAAGTTTAACGAAACAAATAAAGCAGTATTTCAAGACACCTTTTATTTCAAGCAAGATTTTCGAACAAAATCAAAAGATTGGAATACCTTTAAAGGTAAACCTGTAGAAAGTTGTTTTTCACATAACGGCAAATACCTTTGGGTTACATATTACAGAAGGTCATATGATGCTAATGCTATAGACCCTTCAGCTGTTTGTATTATTGATACAGATATTGATAGCATTGTTCGCGTTATACCAACTGGACCATTGCCCAAGATGATTACTTGTTCACCTGACAATAAGCATATCGCTATCTCTCACTGGGGAAATAATACAATTGCATTAATAAATATTGAAGGAAGTAACCCTACAGAATTTCATTATGTTTCTAATATACTTGTAGACAGAGAAATGAAGCTGGACTTTCAACAAAACGAAAAAGTGAATAGAGACCAAGGGTGTGGGGCCTGCTTAAGAGGAACCATTTTTACGTATGATTCAAAGTATCTGTTAATCGGTAAAATGGGCGGAGCGTCTATTGCAATTGTAGATGTAGAAAAAATGAGATACCTTGGGGACATTAAAGGTATGAGAGCGAACCTTAGGCACTTAATCATAAACAACGGCTGGTTATATCTAAGTATTAACAAATACGGCTACATACAGCGCACTCCGCTAATCAAATTTATCGCTCATGTTGAAAAAATGGATGAACCTTATAAAAATTGGGAGGAAGTATATGTAGGGACAGGTGCAAGAACTATTGAAACTACGTCAGATGGAAAGTTTATATTTGCTTGTATCAACAATGAGTCAAAATTGGTTGTTGTAAATACTGAAACCTTTGAAGTTGAAACAAAAATTCAAGTAGATAGCTATCCAGTTGGTCTTGCCTTATCTAAAGATAATCAATGGGCAATCACAACATCTCAAGGAAAGTCATCAAAAGGAGGGAACAGTGTGTGTGTATTTAAAATTAATTTGTTTTAACTTTGTGAGATGCTAAAAACTTTAGCTATTCTATTTTTTATGATTTGCACTTTAAGTTCATTTGCAGATATCTTCTCTTTACATCATCACAACGATTCAATTAATGCCTCTCCACAAACGAATTATGACAAAATTGACTCAGTTTTAATAAGTAGTTTATCTGGATATAGTATAGATAAGGATTTAATCACTTGCTATCCGTTGTATGAAAAAATTCTGGAGTGGATGGGAACGCCATATCGTTTTGGGGGTAATTCAAAAAAAGGTATAGATTGCTCTCGTTTGGTAATCCAACTTACGAATGGGATTTACTATGATTCAATAAATGGCAGTGCAGCAACGTTGTATGAGGCGTCCTATAAATTAGGAAGGGAAGAACTTTCGGAGGGAGATTTGATTTTTTTCAAAATTAACAAATCCTATGTCTCACATGTTGGTGTTTACCTACAAAATGACCTTTTTGTTCACGCAACCAGGGGAAAGGGGGTTATGGTAAGTTCGCTGACCGCACCATATTACAAAAAATATTTTTTTGGTGCTGGTAGGTGGATGACTAATTAATAGGTTCTGTCGAATTAATTATTTTTCATCAGTTTACTCAATTATCTATGTTATTTTAATATGAAACTTCTGGGTTCTGTGGGATTAATCAATTCTGATTCTGAAATATGGTGATTCGGGATGAATTATGCTGCTAAAGAACAAAAAATCTTGAACGTTGTTTTTCTCGTATCAGCGATTTGACCCTTCCTAATAATGTTGACAACCGATACCTGCCACGTTATGTTGTGCTGACTCAAACTGCTTGTGTAAACCGTCAAAGGAACGTTACCACTTAAGAGATAATGTTCTTTCGCATCTGTTTTTAAATTTACACAAAAAATTTAGATTTAATCAAAACTAATCATTATTTTCAAGAACCATTGTTTTCCAAAATCAATCATTATATAAGTCGTCATTTCAAATTACGTTTTAGCTTAAGTTATCGAGATATAGAAGAACTGATGGAAATACGTGGTGTAAAAGTAGGTCATGCAACAATTCAACGTTGGGTGTTCAAATTCACTCCTATACTAGACAAGGAATTTAGAAAACGAAAGAACCGAATAGGTATAAGTTAGCGAATAGATGAAACCTATATCAAAGTTCAAGGAGATTGGCGTTATTTGTATCGAGGCGCTGACAATGAAGGAAATACAATAGACTTTCTATTAACCAAAGGAAGACAGCGTATGTCAGCCCAAAGTTTTTTTGATTAAGGCAATTGAGCATAATTGGAAACCTCGAGTGATAAACATAGACAAAAGTGGTTCAAATTCAAGTGCCATTCGGGTTTGTAACAAACGTGTATTAGCAACAAATTCAAGAATTAGAATCAAGAAATGCAAATACCTAAACAATATAATAGAACAAGATCACCGTTTTATCAAATGGCGAATTCAACAGGGGTTGTGGGATTTAAAGAATTTGAATCTGATACAAGAACCTTATCAGGTATCGAAGTTGTCAGAATGGTTAAGAAAAATCAGTTAATTAGTCAAGATAAAACTGTATTTAAATCGTTCATGTCATTAGCCGCTTAGAATTAAAAAATAAGAGTACCTTTAAATTCATGTCCAACCGATACGACAGAACCCAAGTTTAATACGCTACGAATCAAGCTGTAGAAAGTAAAAAAAAGGACTCATGGTCCTTCTTTACTTAATCAAATGATTTGTTCGAATTTTTACTCATTTCTAACAGCCTTTCGTACTGCTCTGGCGATAAATCTGAATGGTAAAAGGAGATCGGATTTACTTTTTGTCCGTTCTTTTCTACTTCGTAATGTAAATGCGGACCAGTAGATTTACCTGTTGAACCTACCAGACCGATTAAATCTCCGCGTTTTACCTTATCTCCAACCTTCACTTTAAATTTACTTAAATGCGCATATCGTGTTTTATATCCAAACCCATGGTCAATTACAATTTCTTTACCATAACCCCAAGAGTTTACGGTACACTCTACTACCTTTCCGTCTCCAGTTGCATAAACATCTGTTCCTAAATCAGCGGTAAAATCCATTCCCCAGTGCATTTTTCTAGTTTTATACACTGGATCTACACGCCAGCCGTATCCGGATGCCATACGCGTTAAATCTTTGTTGTTTACGGGTTGAATGGCTGGTAAGGAAGCTAAACGTGCTTCTCTGTCTTTAGCCACAGACAATAATTGCTGAAAAGAAATGGATTGTGCATAAAGCTTTGATTTCACCTCATCAATAAGTTGGTTCGTAACCTTAATCACTTCTGTATTTTCAGTTGCTTCTAAATACTCGTATTTATTTGAACCTCCAATACCCATTTTTCTCAACTCGTCTGGAAATGCATCTGCATAAAGTGCGATTCGGTACAATTCTTCGTCTCGCTTTTTAATGTCGTCTGCAACTTTTGAAATGATTTCTGATTTGCGTTTTAATTTTTCTACCTCTTTATTAAAGAAATCTACTTTAGCTTTTAACTCTTTCTCTCTAGGTGTCTCTACGCTTGTTTCTAATAAAAAAGCCAATCCAATACCTATAAATATACTCGGAGCAATAAAAATTAATCCTTTTAGTATTCTTTGTCCTACAGAAGATTTGGCTTCTTCGTAGGATAACGTTTTGGGATTGTACTTATATTTTGTCTTTGACATCTTTCTTTTAAAAAACAGTTCAAAATTATACAAATAATCTAACTTTGCGTTGTTGTTAACAATGCTTAACAACTATATAACAAGTGATAATTAAGTACTTAACTCATGACAGTTCAAGAAATTAGAAGTCAGTTTTTAGCGTTTTTTGAGTCGAAAAAACACCAAATCGTAGAATCTGCACCTATGGTGATTAAAAATGATCCTACTTTGATGTTTACCAATGCCGGAATGAATCAGTTTAAAGATTATTTCCTCGGTCATTCTTCCCCAACTAATACAAGGGTTGCAGATACACAAAAGTGTCTTCGTGTTTCTGGAAAGCATAATGATTTAGAAGAAGTTGGAGTGGATACTTACCACCATACAATGTTCGAAATGCTTGGGAATTGGTCTTTTGGAGATTACTTCAAAAAAGATGCTATTGATTGGGCTTGGGAACTTTTAACAGAAGTATATAAAATAGACAAATCACAACTGTATATAACCGTTTTTGAAGGAGACAAAGAAGATGGTACTGACTTAGATACAGAGAGCATAGAATTATGGAAAAAACACATAGCTGAAGATAGAATAATTCTTGCCGATAAAAAAGATAACTTTTGGGAAATGGGAGATGTTGGGCCGTGCGGACCATGCTCTGAAATTCATGTTGATATTAGAAATGCTGCCGAAAGAGCGAAAGGAGACGGTAGAGAGTTAGTAAACAAAGACGATCCTCATGTGATAGAAATTTGGAACTTAGTTTTCATGCAATATCAACGAATGGCAAACGGTAAACTAGAAAAATTACCGGCTACACATGTAGATACTGGAATGGGTTTAGAAAGACTAGCCATGGTTCTTCAAGGAAAACAATCAAACTATGATACAGATCTTTTTCAAGCATTAATTCAACCGTTAGAAAAAATTTCTGGTTTTACCTACGGTAGGCAAGAAGAGGTTGATATTGCACTTCGCGTAATTGCAGATCATGTGCGTGCCATTGCTTTTTCTATATGTGACGGACAACTACCTTCAAATACGGGTGCAGGCTATGTAATTAGAAGAATTCTTCGAAGAGCCGTGCGATATGGATATTCTGTGTTGAATTTGAAAGAATCTTTTATGGCAGAGTTGTCTAAGGTATTAGTTGCTCAAATGGGAGATGCATTTCCGCAATTAAAATCACAAAAAGAGCTTGTAGAGAAAGTAATTAGAGAAGAGGAAAATTCTTTTTTTAGAACCCTAGAGCAAGGTTTGAAACGCATAGAAACAAGCATAGAAAAAACCAAATCTGAAGGAAAAACAGAGATCGCAGGAGAAGAAGTATTTGAATTGTATGACACCTTTGGATTTCCAATAGATTTAACTTCTTTAATTGCAGCTGAAAATAAACTTAGCATAGATGAAAAAGGATTTAATACTGCATTAAATAGACAAAAAGAACGCGCTAGAGCTGCCACGGCTATGAGCTCAGAAGATTGGGTAATCTTAGCGGATGACGAAACAACTGAATTTATTGGATACGATAACTTATCGGCAGACATACAAATCACCAAATACAGAAAGGTTTCTCAAAAGAAAAAAACATTTTACCAACTCGTGTTTAATTATACTCCATTTTATGCTGAGGGTGGTGGACAAGTTGGCGATACAGGATACGTAGAAGAAAACGGAAACAAAACCGCTGTTTTTGACACTAAAAAAGAGAATAATTTAATTATTCATTTAGTGGAAAAGTTGCCAAAAAATATATCTGCAAAATTTACTGCGGTTGTAAACCATAAAAAGCGAGAATTATCGGCAGCCAATCATTCAGCTACTCACTTATTGCATCATGCTTTAAGAAGTGTTTTAGGTACACATGTAGAACAAAAAGGTTCTCTAGTTAATCCAAATTATTTGCGTTTTGACTTCTCTCACTTTTCTAAAGTAAGCGATGATGAATTAGAAAAAATTGAAGCACTGGTTTCTGCCGAAATTAGAAGTAATATTAATTTAGACGAACATCGTGCTGTACCCATGAATACGGCACAAGAGTTGGGTGCTTTGGCTTTATTTGGAGAGAAATATGGTGACCTTGTTCGAGTGATTAAATTTGGTAATTCTGTTGAGCTTTGCGGAGGAACTCATGTCTCCTCTACAGGTAAAATTGGTTTGTTCAAAATCATATCAGAAGGTGCTGTTGCTGCTGGAGTTAGAAGAATTGAAGCCATTACAAATATTGCAGCCGAAGATTTTTACAAAGACAAAGCAAGTAAGGTAGAAACATTAAATGAGATTCTTAAAAACCCTAAAGATTTAACCAAAGCAGTAGGCGATTTAGTGGTTAAAAATAAGCAGCTACAAAAACAAATAGAGCAATTTCAAAAAGAGAAAGCAATGTTACTAAAGAGCGAGATTAAAAACGCGATTGAAAACATTAATGGAATCAATTTTATTGGAACTGAAGTAGAACTAGATGGCGGTAGTATTAAAGATATACTCTTTCAGTTAAAAGCTGAAACGGAAAATTTATTTGCTGTAATTGGTGGGAAAAACGACGGAATATGTACGCTAAGTATTATTGTTTCTGATAATTTAATTGCCGAGAAAGAACTAAATGCCGGAAACATAATTAGAGAAGCTTCCAAATTTATTCAAGGTGGTGGTGGTGGACAACCAGCCTTTGCAACTGCTGGAGGGAAGAATCCAGATGGATTAAAACAGGCGATTAACTTAGTAAAAGAAAAAATAAAGTAATGTTGTTCGCATTGAAAAAATAAATGAAAAGAATTTTAATCATAACGTACTATTGGCCTCCCAGCGGAGGAGCTGGGGTGCAACGCTGGTTAAAATTTGTAAAATACTTAAGTGAATTTGGGTATGAAGTTGTAGTTTATACTCCCGAAGAAGGAGAGTTTCCATCAGAAGATAAATCTTTGTTTAAAGATATACCAAGCAATGTGGAAATATTGAAAACTCCGATTTGGGAACCGTATGACTTATATAAAAAGTTTGTTGGTCAAAAAAAAACCGAAAAAGTAAACGCTGGTTTTATACAAGAATCTAAAAAACCCAAGAAATCACAAGGATTATCTGTTTGGGTAAGAGGAAACTTATTTATTCCTGATGCCAGAAAATTCTGGATTAAACCTTCTGTAAAATATTTGACTAATTACCTTAAAAACAATCCAGTTGATACGGTAATTAGTAGTGGTCCGCCCCACTCTATGCACATGATTGCTCTTAGCTTAAAAAATAAATTAAAAACGCATGCGCCAAAGTGGATAGCCGACTTTAGAGATCCATGGACAAACATAGATTACTATAAAGATTTAAAGTTAAGTACTTGGGCAGATAATAAACATAAACGTTTAGAGAAAAAAGTACTCGCAAAAGCAGATCAAGTAATCACAGTAGGAAAAACGCTCACAAAAGAACTAGAAAGTTTAGGTGCTAAAAACATTTCAACGATAACAAACGGCTACGATGCCGAAGATTTTACAGCTACACCAACCGCCAAGTTAGATGAAAAGTTATCTATTGCCCACATTGGTTCTATGAATAAAGATAGAAACCCTATACATCTATGGAAGTACTTGTCTAATCGGGTAAAAAGTGAAAAAAACTTTGCAGAACAGTTAGAAATAAAGCTAATTGGTAAGGTTGACATTGCTGTTTTAAATACACTAGAAAGTCTGCAGTTAAAGCCGTATATAAAACACATTAACTACCTACAGCATGACCAAGTAATTGAAGAACAGCAAAAAAGCAAAATTCTACTACTCGTGGTAAATAACACGCCAAACGCTAAAGGAATTCTAACAGGAAAAATGTTTGAGTACATGGCAGCTAAACGACCAATTTTAATGATTGGTCCGCCAGACGGAGATGCAGCAGAAATATTGAGCGAAGGGTTTGGAACCTGTTTTGATTTTGAAAACATGAATTTCGATAGCTTCTTTTCGCAAGATTTTAAGGTATGGAAATCCTCAGCAAATCCTGAAAAATATACACGAAAAGTACTTACTCAAAAGCTTGTTGAGCTATTTTAAGTAGCTATTTTACAGCTGGGTTTGCAAACATTTTCACATCTTTTGCGTCTATAACATCTCCAGACAAAATAACCAAACGCTCTGTAATGTTTCTCAGTTCTCTTATATTCCCTGTCCAATTCGTTTTCTTTAATTCTGCCAAAGCCGTATCATCCCACTTTTTTCTTGGAATACCGTGGTCTGCACAAACTAAGGTAAGAAAATACTCTGCCAATAAAGGTATATCCTCAGCACGTTCATTGAGCGATGGAACATGCATCAGTATCACGCCTAATCTATGGTACAAATCTTCTCTGAAACGACCTTCATCAATTTCTTTTCGTAAATCTTTATTTGTTGCAGCAACAACTCTCGCATTTATCTTAATGTTCTTTTCTCCTCCAACACGTTGTATTGTGTTTTCTTGAAGCGCTCTTAATACTTTCGCTTGCGCGTTGGCAGACATGTCTCCAATTTCATCTAAAAATATTGTACCGTCTTTTGCTAACTCAAACTTTCCTTTCTTTTGTTTAATAGCAGAAGTAAATGAACCTTTTTCGTGCCCAAATAACTCGCTCTCTATTAATTCTGATGGAATTGCAGCACAGTTTACTTCTATAAACGGACCTTCTTTCCTAGTAGAATTATCGTGTAATGATCTAGCTACAAGCTCCTTCCCTGTTCCATTTCCACCGGTTATTAAAACGCGTGCATCAGAAGGTGCAACTTTTTCTATCATCTCTTTGATTTTCAAAATTGCTTCGGTTTCACCAATAATTGAAGAACCTTTAAAACGTCGAACTGTTTTTTTCAACACTTCTTTCTCTTCTACCAAAGAAACTTTATCGCCCGCATTTCTAATCGTAACTAAAATACGGTTTAAATCTAAAGGCTTTTCTATAAAATCAAACGCACCTTTTTTTATTGCTTCAACAGCTGTTTCTATATTGCCATGACCAGAGATCATAATTACAGGAGACGAAACTTTTTCTTTCTGAAAAGCATCTAATACTTCCATACCATCCATTTGAGGCATTTTGATATCGCAAAATATAATATCGTAATATTGTTTGGTAGCTTTTTCTACTCCTTCTTTTCCATTTTCTGCTTCATCTACTTCAAATTCTTCGAACTCTAAAATTTCTCTTAATGCTCTACGAATACTCTTCTCGTCGTCTATGATTAATATTTTTGCCATGTGTTTGATTTTGTCTTAAAAGTAAGATGAAAAATGAAAATGACGATTAGTTTTTTAAAAACTAATGGGTTCTTAACAGATTTTAATTGGAAAAAATTAAATTTCGAATGTAAGTTCCCAACCTCTTTTTTGCATTACAGCATAATACGTAAGCAAAGCACTACTGCTTTCAAAATATGAAAAAGGAGCTGTTATTCTTAACTCTTGCTCCGCTCTATTCACTTGTAAAGAATTTGGAAAAAAAGGATTATTTGTTTTAGGCTGCTCTGCAAAAAGCATAAATTTTCGTAACAAATCTACTCCGTTATTATCCGAAATTTTAAAATCTGAAGCATTAACTGAACATACAAAAGTAAGTTGCTTTTTAGCCCTTGAGAGTAAAACATTTAAACGTTTACCTCCGTCTTCCTGGTTTATTGGCCCAAAGCGCATATCAAACTTTCCGTCTATCGTATAGGCAAAACCTAATGAGATAATTAAATGATCGCACTCATCTCCTTGCACATTTTCTACTGATTTAAATAAAATTCCGTCTTCTATTAATGCATCTAATTGAATTTGTTGCGGAGCAGATAGCTTACTGTAAATGAGCTTTAGTTGTTTTTCGTTGAAAGTAACAACCCCAAAATCATACTTTTGAGCAGCTAACTTATTGACTATAATCTGGGCTACTTTTTCTGCTTCTCTTTCGTTTCCATGATTAGTGTAAATACCAGTGCATTTTACAAATTCTATTGGATATTGAATGGGATAGCCCTGAAAAGTTTTTAATTGATTGTTGTAAAAATGTTGGTTAGAAAAAGCAATTAACGCCGGATGCGTTGAACGGTAGTGATGCGTTAACTTCACTTTTTTGAAATGAAATACTGCTTGATGTAATAAATCAATTGAATCAAAATGTGATTTAAAAAAAGTAGATGGCGACATTTGCTGGGTGTCTCCTGCTACCAAAATACGCTTAGCTCTGTAAACTCCTCCGAATGCATTGGCTAACGGAATCTGACTTGCTTCATCAAATACGGCTAAGTCTATACTCTCTTTTTCTAGCGGAAAATCCGATGCCAGTTGATACGTACTCAATAACTTAATCGGATGCAAAAGATCTATCCATATTTTAGCATCAGAACTGTTTAATTCTAACGGAGACTTATGGCTGCGCGACTTTGAAAACTCTTTCACCAAAATTGCTTTACCTTTTCTGAGTTTTATTTTTAATGCTTTATTTTCTTCTGATAATTTCGATGCCGGCGTATTTAATAATGTATGATATTTAATAAATTTCTGGTTTGCCTCACGCAGTATACTGTTGGCAAAAAGAGCAAACTCATCCTTCTGTAAATGCAGTACTTCTTCTAAATCTTCTTTGAGCTTAGTTCCGTCAAAACTGCGCATGGAAGGGTGTAAACTTTCAAATTTAAGATAAGCGCTAACACAAACCACCTCTTCTATATCTTTAATACTTTTAAATTTTGATAAACTGGTTAAAACTGATGTATCTAGTTGTTTAATTTCAGAAAAGTAGAGAATTAAGGTAGGAATACTTTCTTTTATTTCTTGCAATTGCTCAAAAACAGTTTTACTCTCTTCTAAAGAAAATTGTTTTAAAAATTGATGTAAAGCACTTACTTCCTTTTCTTTTTCTAAAATACTTTTTCTTTCAGAAGACGTAAGCTTAGAAAGTGTTTCAATCTCATTTTCATCTGATGTATTGACACGCTCTACAATATTTTTTAAAGCAATCAAATCTGCTTCTAGCGGTTCAATATTTAATTTTCGAAGCTTATCTTCTACCTCTATTTGTTTTACCTTGAGCAAGTTCAATTTCTTTAAATTTTCTAAAGCTTCTAAGAAATTACTTATGCCTGTAGTAGAGAGTTTACTAAGCGCCTTTCTTTTTCTTCTTGATTTTAAATTAAATCTATCTGTAGTAGACAAAGCCGTAATGAAATCTGAAATTTCTGAATTACTTAAATTACGTTTCCAGTTGATTGTTTCTTTCTCTAAAATCTCTAGTTGTGCTTTTTGTTTAAAAAAAGCGTTGTGCAGTTTAAAGAAACGCTTTTGCATAGCACTGTCTTTTTGAAGCAAAGCAGTATTCAATTCTATCCCCGAAAAGTAGAAAAGTTGCGTGTAATAGATACGCTTTAAACTTTTCTCTACCGAACCCGGTGTTACAGATACCGCATGTGTTTTACTCAAAAAGTGATTAAGTTGCTCTACTAAACGATTTACCTGCTCTAGTGAGTACTGTTGTAAATGCCTGATTTTTGTGAACGCAAAAGAATGTGAACGAGCATTAAAAATCTTTTCTAAATGCGGTTTCGCGTGTAACCATGTTTTAAGATCTGGTGCAGAAACGTCGAACTTATTTTTGTTTAAATCAACAGAAGATGCTATGCTTTTAAAGGTTTGAAAATCTACTCCACCAATTATAGCAGGCGAATTTAACTTGTCCATTTTTTGCTGCAAAGCATTTAATCGCTGTTCACTTAAATAAAGTGTATTAGCTGTAATTGAAGAGAAATTCTCTAAAAACGTATAGGTTCTCTCTAAACTTAAAATATTTGCAGTGTTACTCTTGTTCCCAGAATAAAAAGAACATAAATAATGTAAATTATGCGTTTTAAGTTTATCATACACAACTTGTAACGCTGCGGGTTTTTCTGCAAGTAAAAGCGTAGTAGAATTGAATGCACAACTCTTAGCTAATATGTTTGCAATTACTTGGGATTTACCTGTTCCTGGCGGACCTTCTACCACCGTATTCTGCTCTTTCAAACAAGTGTAAACCTTTTGTTGATCGGTATCAGATGAAAAAATTGTACGATCAGATAACGCAAGATTATAGGCTGCGCTAGCTGAAAAACCGAGTAAATGAGAAAGATTTGAATCTTCTTCTCCTTTATCTGCAAGGAGCTCCAACTCTTTGATAATAGAAAACCTATGGTGATGAACATTCGCTAATCCTTCTATGTGCTTAATTTCTGTAATTAAAGTAGACGCGAGCAGCTGCTCTTTCACCGCCTTAAAAGAAGCGTTAAAGTCTATGTAGTCTTCAAAAATTTTGACCAAAAATGGATTAAAAAAAGAAGAATTCGCTTGCTTTATTTTAAGGGTTTGATTGATTTTATTTTGCTTAACACTTAGAGGTATCAGCTGCAATGGAGTGTGTCTTGTTTTTCCTTTCCACTCCCAAATAACAATATCTTGTACTTTGCAGAGCGAATCTATTCCAATGTTTCGTTTATTTTTATTTGTTTCAAGAAGAATTTTTTTTAGTTCTTTATCCACCGGAATGGTCTCAATGTCTGAATTTTTGAGGTGGTAAAAGCGCTTCGAAACCAATACATTCACAAGCAAGTCGTTCCCCGCCGGAGTTAATAGCTCATTTGCCCAGAATTGTATAGTTTCTTTCAAATTCAAAACGAAACAACGAATGTAAGAAACAAAATTACCTTTTTAACTTTCTATTTTCAAAAAGCAAATACCCTTACTGAAATACGGAGACCTTAAAAGGTGTTGTGCATTCTAACTTAATCGCTTTACTTACTTACATTGTTAATGTGTAGACTATAACTTACATTTGTAAAGCAGATGAAAAAAATGAAATTTGGAACAAAAGCTATCCACGCAGGAATAGAACCAGACCCAACCACAGGCGCAATAATGACACCTATTTACCAAACAAGCACCTTTGTTAAAGAAAGCATAGGCAAACATAAAGGGTTTGCCTACACAAGATCTAAAAACCCTACAAGAAGCGCGTTAGAGAATAGTCTTGCACAACTAGAAAACGGAAAATATGGAGCTTGTTTTGGCTCCGGAATGGCAGCTATTGATTGCGTGCTAAAAATGCTTAAACCCGGTGATGAAGTTATTGCAACTGATGATTTATACGGAGGTTCATATCGTTTATTTACAACTGTATTTGCTCAATTTGGTATTGTTTTTCATTTTGTTTCTATGCAAGATACAAAGTCCGTAGAAAGTAAATTGAATGCAAAAACTAAATTGATTTGGGTAGAAACTCCTACCAACCCAATGCTTAATATTATCGATATAGAAGCAATGGCAATATGCGCGAAAAAGGTGAACGCCTTTCTTGTGGTAGATAACACCTTTGCAACTCCTTATTTGCAAAATCCTTTAGAACTCGGTGCAGATATCGTTATGCATTCGGCAACCAAATATTTAGGCGGACACTCAGATGTAATTATGGGTGCATTAATTTGCAACAATGAGAAAATTGCAGAAGAAATCTATCGTATACAAAATAGCTCTGGAGCAATAACCGGACCTATGGATTCTTTTTTAGTGCTAAGAGGTATAAAAACTTTACATTTACGAATGGATAGACATTGCTCTAATGGTGAGAAAATTGCTCATTTTTTAACCCAGCACCCTTCCGTTGAAAATGTCTATTGGCTAGGGCTACCATCACACCCAAACTACTTATTAGCAAAAAAACAAATGAACGGATTTGGCGGTATGATTTCTTTTTCTCTAAAAAACAATAATTTAGCTGCTGCGCGAAAAGTTTTAGAAAAAGTTAAGATATTTGCCCTAGCAGAATCATTAGGAGGAGTAGAATCGTTAATTGGTCATCCTGCAACAATGACGCATGCTTCTATTCCAAAAGAAGAAAGAGAAAAAATAGGAATTGTAGATTCTTTAATACGCTTAAGTGTAGGTATTGAAGATGCCGAAGACTTAATAAACGATTTAAAACAAGCATTAGAACAAAAATAAATTATGAGTTTTAGCAAATTTGCCGTAATCGGTGTAGGAAAATACGGTGCAACCATTGCACGAAGGTTAGCAGAAAAAGGTGCTCAAGTTTTTTGTTATGATAATTCAGAAACGAAAATTGAAGCTATTAAAGACGAAGTAGCCTTTGCAGTTACATTAGACAGCACAGATTCTAAAGCACTTGCTTCTCAAAACATAACAGAAATGGACGCTGCTGTTGTTGCTATTGGAGAAAATTTTGAAGCAACTGTTCTTACCGCTGTGCATATGATGGATATGGGAGTAAAACGTGTAATTGCTAGAGCCAGTGGAGATCATCAGAAGTTAATTTTAGAAAAAATTGGTGTAAAAGAAATACTTACACCCGAAGATGAGGTTGCCTTTGTTGTAAGAGAGCAACTCTTAAATCCTAGCATTTTATCTTTTTTACAATTACCAGATGATTATGAAATTGCAGAAATAAAGCCTCCGAAAGGAACAATTAACCGAACGATAGAAGATATAGATTTCAGAAACAAATATCAGCTAACTTTAGTAACCATAAAACGAGAGTACGACGTTAAAAAAGATGGCGAATATACCATTGAAAAACACGTAATTGGTGTTCCAAATAGTGATACAACTATAGAATCTAGAGATACTTTAGTAATTTTTGGGACAGCAAAACACGTTCAGCGCTTTATTGATGTAAATCAAATCTAACCAGCTGTAGATGAGAAAAAGATAGAAAATCGGGGTTTTCAGCGTGATTTTTGTTTTTATGGCGACACTTAAGTAAAAGAATAAGACCGTTTATACCAAAAAAAGTAAGGATTTGCCTTTTCAGTCGTAATTTTAAGCGTTGCTAAATAAATAAAACTATGATAAAAAGAAAACTTTTACTTGTTCTCTGTGTAATTTTTTCCACCACGGGATTTTCTCAAGAACACAATCATGACCATATAGAACCTTGTGGTGAAGCCCAACTAAGAAATGCATTTTTGGAAAATGCTAGTCCGGCAGACCTACAACGCTACCAAGAATCTAGAACTGAACTAGAAAACTTTACACAGCAATTTATTGCCAACCAACAAAATGCAAGTGATAATGCTGACCGTTCGGTTATTTACACCATTCCGGTTGTTTTTCATATCGTGCATGAAAATGGTTCTGAAAACATTTCTAATGCGCAAGTAGAAAACGCTATGTTTATAATGAATCGTGACTACCAAAAGTTAAACTCAGATACAATTAGCGTTGTAACACCGTTTAAACCTATTGTAGCAGATATTCAAGTTGAATTTAAACTCGCTAAGCGCGATCCAAATGGAAATTGTACAAACGGAATAACGCGTACTTTTTCAACTTTTTCAAATGATCCAAACGCAGGTGGAAATGATAGAATTAACGCAGTAATTGCTCAACATGGCGTTTGGCCTGGAGATGAGTACCTCAATATATTTATTGCAGGAGAAATTGGTGGTGCTGCAGGTTACACCTACCTACCAAGTAACTGGTTAGGTGGTTCTATGGGGAACGGTATACACGTATTAGATACTTATGTAGGAGCTATCGGAACTTCTAGTGTAGGAAGAAGTAGAACATTAACACACGAAGTTGGACACTGGCTAAATCTATCACACCTTTGGGGTGGAACAAACAACCCAGATGATCCTGCAAATTGCAACGATGACGATGGTGTTGCAGATACACCAAACACTGTAGGATGGACAGTTTGTGATTTGAACGGTACAACATGCGATGGAAACTTAGATAATGTTCAAAACTACATGGAGTATTCTTACTGTTCTAGAATGTTTACTGAAGGACAGAAAAGTAGAATGCATGCAGCCCTAAATTCTAGTATTGGAGGAAGAAATAATATTTGGAGTCCGAGTAACTTAATTGCTACTGGAGTAAACGAACCAGATCAGCTTTGTAAAGCAGAGTTTGGTGCAAATGAATTTGAAATTTGCGCAGGTTCTGAAATTCAATTTACTGATTTTTCTTATACTGGTCCAACACAATGGACATGGAGTTTCCCTGGAGGAACACCTGCAACGTCTACAGCTCAAAATCCTGCTGTCATCTACAATACACCTGGAACTTACGCGGTTACTTTAACGGCCGGAGACGGAACTAACTCAGATACGGAAACAAAAACAAATTATATCACTGTTTTATCAAACATTGGTTCTTTACCTTACTTAGAAACGTTTGAAGATAATATTGGTATTCCTGATGCAGAATGGAGCGAAGTGAACAATGGAGGAGCTTCTTGGACGATTGCTCAAAATGTTTCAGGAGCTTCTGGTAACAGAGCTGCTAAAATGCCAAATTTCGGAATGCCATCTGGGTCTGTGGATGACTTAATATCTCAATCTATGGATTTATCCGGTGTAGATCCAAATGAAGGGGTTACACTTAGTTTTAAATACGCATATAAAAAGAGAAATAGCGGTAATAACGAAACCTTAAAAGTGTTTATTTCTAGAAACTGTGGTGAAACTTGGGCACAAAGAAAAACAATTAGTGGAGACAATTTAGGCTCAGAAGTTCAAAGTAATGCATTCACACCAAGTAGCGAAGACGATTGGGTAACTGTGCATATGACAAATGTTACAAGTACTTATTGGACAGAAGGATTTAGAACACGCTTTAGCTTTGAAGGAGACGGAGGAAATAATATTTACATAGACGATATTAATATTTATTATGGCTCTCCGTCTGATGAATTAGTAGCCCTTGAAGAAGAAAATTTAGTGAGCGACTTTAGCGTTTTCCCAAATCCAAATGAGGGCGACTTTAACATCCGTTTTAACACATTAAATAATACACTTGCGAAAATTACTTTAGTTAATATGGTAGGACAAACCATTGCAACTAGAAATGTACAAGCCAATGCTGGTATGAACTTAGTTCAGTTCGGAGAACAAGGTTTAGAAGCAGGTGCTTATTTTGTGAATATTGTAGTAAATGGAGCAACACAAACAAAGCAATTGATTATCAAATAGAAAACTATCCAATAATTTTGTAAAGAGACTCTGAAATGGGTCTCTTTTTTTTTGAAAAAAAGTTTCATCTCATTTTTTAACAGCTTTATTGAGAAATGTATTTTCACCAACTCAATTCTTAGTGCCTTATATGGTTTACTCCTTTGCTTTGCTTATTTTTGCTCTTCATAATTTAATGAGTTAGAAAACATGAGCGTTATAGAACTTTCAGATCAAGAAATTCAGCGTAGAGAAACGTTGAAAAAATTGAGAGATATGGGTATTGAACCTTATCCCGCAGCGTTATATCCGGTTTCACACAAATCTTCTGAGGTAATTAATAATTACAAAGAAGGAGAAAAGGTGAGCATGGCAGGCAGATTAATGCGCAGAAAGATTCATGGAAAGGCTTCTTTTGGAGAAATACAAGATGCAGAAGGTAGAATTCAACTTTACTTTAATAGAGATGTAATTTGTCCAAACGAAGATAAAACGCTTTACAACGATGTGTTTAAAAAACTCTTAGATTTTGGAGATTTTATTGGTGTTAAAGGAGATTTATTTAAAACACAGGTTGGAGAAATTTCTGTTAACGTTACAGAGTTCGTTTTATTAAGTAAATCTTTAAAGCCTTTACCACTGCCAAAAACAGATGATAAAGGTAATACGTACGATGCTTTTACAGATCCTGAATTGAGGTACAGGCAGCGATATGTAGACATGACGGTAAACCCACAAGTGAAAGATATTTTTGTAAAACGTACAAAGTTGTTTACAGCTATGCGTAATTTCTTTAACGATGCGGGTTATATGGAAGTTGAAACTCCAGTTCTACAAAGTATACCTGGAGGTGCTGCTGCCCGACCATTTATTACACATCACAACGCATTAGATATACCATTGTATATGCGAATTGCGAACGAATTATATCTAAAAAGACTAATTTGTGGTGGTTTTGATGGTGTATATGAGTTTTCTAAGAATTTCCGAAATGAGGGAATGGACAGAACCCACAACCCAGAGTTTACAGCAATGGAAATTTATGTAGCTTACAAAGACTACAATTGGATGATGGACTTTACTGAAAAGTTGCTAGAACATTGCGCAACTGCCGTGAATGGAACATCAGAATGCACATTTGGAGAACATCAAATAAGCTTTAAAGCTCCTTACAAACGCGTTACCATGCGCCAATCAATTATCGATTTTACTGGTTTTGATATTAAAGGTAAAACAGAACAAGAATTGTTTGATGCTGCCAAAGGAATGGGTATTGAGGTAGATGCTACAATGGGTAAAGGAAAACTTATCGATGAAATTTTTGGTGAGAAATGCGAAGGAAATTACATTCAACCAACTTTCATTACAGATTATCCTAAAGAGATGTCGCCTTTATGCAAAGAACACAGAGAAGACCCAGAGTTAACAGAGCGTTTTGAGTTAATGGTTTGCGGTAAAGAAATTGCTAATGCCTACTCTGAGCTTAACGACCCAATTGATCAGCGCGAACGTTTTGAAGAACAAGTAAAATTAGCCGAAAAAGGAGACGATGAAGCTACAGGCTTAATTGATCAAGACTTTTTGCGTGCTTTAGAATATGGTATGCCTCCTACATCTGGTTTAGGGATTGGTATGGATAGATTAATTATGTATTTAACCAACAATCCTGCAATACAAGAAGTATTGTTTTTTCCGCAAATGCGACCAGAGGTTTTTGGTAAAAAAGGTCCGGATTTAACAGAAAACGAAGCCTTAATTTTTGATTTACTAAAAAAAGAATCAAAAATGGAGTTGAATGTATTAAAAGAAAAGACCGGATTATCTAATAAACAGTGGGATAAAGGTGTGAAAGGACTAGCTAAACACGAATTAACCCAAGTAGAAAAAACAGATGATGGTTTATTTATAGCTATAAAATAAGTAAATATTAGGTTAAGTAATAAAGAGAGACACTCAAATGCGTGTCTCTCTTTTTTTATTTAAAAGTCATTTATTTTTAATGGATTATTGTTTCAAAACGCTCAAAATGACACGTGTATCCATTTGGGTTTCTTTCTAAATAATCTTGATGCTCCGGCTCTGCAGCCCAAAATTTTGTAAATGGTTCTAAGGTGGTTACTACTTTTCCATTCCATTTACCAGATTGGTTTACAATTTCTATCACTTCTTGTGCGATTTTCTTCTCTTCATCGTTTTGAAAGAAAATTGCACTTCTGTAACTAGAACCTCTGTCATTCCCCTGTCTATCTACAGTTGTAGGATCATGTATGCAATAGAAATAATCTAAAATTGATCGGAAATCTATAATATCTGCGTCAAAGGTAAGCTCTATACCTTCTGCATGACCAGGATGATATTTGTAAGTTGGGTTATCATTTTCGCCTCCCAAATACCCAACTTCTGTATCTAAAATTCCAGGTCGTTTTCTAAAGAGATCTTCCATTCCCCAAAAGCAACCTCCTGCTATATATGCTTTTTTATAATTTGACATGCTTTTAATTTTTAAAATGCTAACTCTAAATTAGCTTAAACTTTTCAGGTTAAATAAGAAACATTGGCTTTTGTTTTCTAGTCTACCAAGATTAAGAAGAAAGCTTATTTATTTTAAGAGACTCAGCAAGATAGTACTGAAGGTTTTTGATTTCTCGGCGTTAGGAATATGACCAGCATCATCTATAATAAAAATTTCTGCGTTCATTGTATTAGCAAGAGCTTCTCCATATTTCAACTCAAATATTTCATCCTCCCTTCCCCAGATTACAGCAGTTCTTCCGTCTTTTAATTGCTCCTTAATCTTTGGTTGCGATGAGTTTAAAAGGGCTCTCATTGCTTTCTCTTGCTCCATTTGATTATCCGTAAAGTATGCCTGATACATTTTTTCCAAAACAAACTTTGGAATTTTCTTGTCTTTATACAAGCCCAAATTAATTAAGCGTTGAACTTCTTTGTAGTTTTTCGGCACAAAAATATCTGCGGGCGACTGCTCTCCATATTTTTCTGCTAGACGGATCGCGTTTTGACTCTCATAAATGTGACCTGGAGAATCTATAATAACCAATTTATGAACAGAAACATCCTTTTGATTAGCGTAAAGTAGTGCAACAAATCCGCCATAAGAAATACCTGCAACAGAAATACGCGTCACTTTCTCTTTCTTACATATTTTATTTAGCAAAGCAACTTGGCGAACTAAATTATACTGCTGATTGGCACTTGTGGATTCTCCAAAAGCAAATAAATCGGGCACAATTAGATAATGTTTTTTTGACAACGTTTTTATGTTAGACTGCCATGTTTGTTGTCCGCCAGAACCAAATCCATGAATGAGTATAAGGGTGTCGCCTGATCCTCCACTATAATAGGTAATGGTATCGCCAGCATCATACATTACTTTTTTTACGATATCATTCCTTTTAAACTTCCAGTCTACTGTTGCATCATAAAGCTGTGTGATAGAACAAGATGATAAAATATTACCTAGAAATACAAGAAAAAGAAAATTTCTGCGTTTCATGATATGTCATTAAAATTTGATTAAACAAGATAAGTAGTTTAACTAGAATTTACTACTTTTAAACAAAATAAGACATGAAAACTACCTTATACATACTCTCCATTCTTCTGCTAACGAGCTGTGCAACTTCGTCTTTTCAACAAAGAAAACACTTGAGTGGTAAATTTAAAGCTCCAAAAGCTTCTTTTTCTTCTTTGCAAATCAAAAAAGAAAAAGACGAGATCATTAATAGTAATTCAGAAGTAAAACACAGCAATCTATCATTAGAAACAACTCAGTCTTCCTCAGCGGTAAATAAAGTGTATCCTTATGAGCACAATTCAACCGACGAAATAACTGTAGTTCCAAAGGAAAAGAATGAAGAAAAGAGCTTAGTTCTAGGGTTTACTCAAAAAGATGATTACCAAGCAGAGTTTATTGATCAACCAATTTTTGATGATACCGTTTTTGTAAATGGGAATAGTGTAGAAGGAGAGTTGGCCCGAAAATCCAAAAATCAAGGTACAGCAAGCTTAATTTTAGGGATTTTATCATTTTTCCCTTTCCCATTAACCACGCTAATTTTTAGTATAGTAGGAATTGCCTTAGCGAAGTCTGCCTTACGTTCTCGTTATCAATCGGAGGTAGGACGAACAAACGCAAGAATAGGAAAAGTACTTTCTATCATCTCTTTATCTCTATTGATTGCAGCGATTTTACTCCTTATTACTGTTCTGTTTTTATTTGGTTTCTAAAGATGTCAACAATAACACTAAACATTTAGTGTTTCAATTTCTTTTAATCTACCGCGTGCAGCCTTAATCGATTTTACGTCGGTATAAATAAGTCGTAGCCTATCGTTTTTCTCGTTCATTTTACAATTTACTGGGTTAGACTGCACATAATTTAATATACGCGTAAAATGTGCACTTTGATAGTACATACTTTCTGGGTTAGACAAAAAGTAACCAATCATTTTACCTGATTTAATTATCAATTTTTCGAAACCTATACTTTGTGCCAACCAACGCAGTTGCATAGATTCAATCAGCTCAAAAACAGAATCTGGAATTGGTCCAAACCTATCTTCTAAATCTCTTGTAAACTTGTCCAAATCATCTTGAGCAGTCATATTATCCAGCTGTTGATACAACATTAAACGTTCTGCTACATTGTTTACATAATCATCCGGTATACGTATTTCTAGATCGGTTTCTAGCTGACATTCTTTAACAAACTGTCCAAAATTATCTGTTTTACGCTCTTTAAAAAGCTCTTTAAATTCAGACTCTCTTAATTCCTCTATGGCTTCATTTAAGATTTTTTGATACATATCGAAACCAATATCAGATATAAATCCAGACTGTTCTCCGCCCAATAAATTTCCAGCTCCTCGAATATCTAAATCTTTCATTGCGATGTTGAAGCCAGAGCCTAAATCAGAAAATTGAACCAAAGCTTCTAGGCGTTTTCTTGCTTCAGAAGTCATCATATCATACCTCGGAGCAATTAAATAACAAAAAGCCTTTTTATTAGAGCGACCTACTCTACCGCGCAATTGGTGTAAATCTGATAAACCAAAATTATTTGCGTTATTAATGATAATTGTGTTGGCATTAGAAATATCAATCCCAGATTCTATGATAGTAGTAGCTAACAATACATCGTATTCGCCTTCTATAAAATCCATCATTATTTTCTCTAAGGCTTTTCCGTCCATTTGACCATGACCAATTGCAACTTTAACTCCTGGACAGAGTCTTTGAATCATGCCAGAGATTTCTTTGATATTTGCCAAACGGTTATGAACAAAGTAAACTTGTCCACCTCTACTTACTTCGTAAGAAATAGCATCTCGTATAATTTCTTCGTCAAACTGCACCATTTCTGTTAAAACGGGTTGTCTGTTAGGTGGTGGAGTATTTATAATACTTAAATCTCTTGCTCCCATTAAAGAAAATTGCAACGTTCTTGGTATTGGAGTAGCGGTTAAAGTTAAGGTATCTACAGTAGCTTTTAACGTTTTTAGTTTGTCTTTTACCGCAACACCAAACTTTTGTTCTTCGTCAATAATCATTAACCCAAGATCTTTGAACTTTACGCTTTTACTTACAATTTTGTGGGTTCCAACCAGAATATCAATTTTACCTTCTGCTAAATCTTTTAAAGTCTCAGAATTTTGCTTGGTTGTTTTAAAACGGTTAACATAATCTACACGAACGGGAAAATCTTTCAAACGCTCTTTAAAACTTCTGTAGTGTTGTAAAGAAAGAATAGTGGTAGGCACAAGTATAGCAACTTGCTTACCATCTGTTGCTGCTTTGAAAGCAGCTCTAATTGCAATTTCTGTTTTACCAAAACCAACGTCTCCACAAATTAACCTGTCCATAGGAGTATCTTTCTCCATATCTTCTTTTACAGCTTCTGTAGCTTTTAATTGATCGGGAGTATCTTCATAAATGAAAGAAGCTTCTAGCTCGTTTTGCAAATATGTATCCGGTTGATACGCAAAGCCTACCTGCGTTTTACGTTTGGCATAAAGTTGAATCAAATCAAAGGCAATTTCTTTAATTTTCTTCTTCGTTTTCTTTTTAAGTGTAGCCCACGCTTGTGTTCCCAACTTATTCATTTTAGGAACTGTACCGTCTTTACCTGTAAATTTAGAAATACGATGAAGCGAGTGTATGCTCACGTAAAGCACATCGTTGTCTTTATAGATTAAACGAATTGCTTCTTGCGGTTTGCCATTCACATCTATGGTTTGTAAACCAGAAAACTGACCAACACCATGATCTATGTGCGTTACATAATCTCCTTTTTGCAAATTATACACTTCTTTTAAAGTGATTGCTTGTTTAGCTTGTCTAAAACCTTCTTTTAACTTAAACCTGTGGTAACGCTCAAATATTTGATGATCTGTATAAAGCACTAATTTAGCGTCTGGAGCAATAAAACCTTCTTGCAACGCTACATTCATAGGTGTAAATTCTACGGCTCCTCCAATGTCTTTAAAAATATCGTAAAGCCTTTCTATTTGTTTGGGTTGATTAGAGAAAATCATGTTTTCAAACCCAACTTTTTTACGAGCAATTAAATCTTCTCTAAGTAATTCAAAATTTTTATTAAACGCCGGTTGAGGTTGAAACGTAAACTCACATGTTAAATCAGGTTGAAAATTAAAGTCAGGACCAAATTCAATAATAGAAAATTCTTCTACTTGCTTTTTCCATTCTGAAGGATGAAAATACATCTCATTTGGAGGTGTGCGCTTTACTCCTGTATCTGGTAAATCTGTATATATTTTAGTTGCTTTGTCGTATTCGTTTTCTAAGGTTTGTTTGGTAATAGATTCTGAACTTGTCCAAACGGTGGTTTGACTCCCCAAAAATTGTAGAATTGTACCGTTAGACTTTTGTATTTCTTGTCCTTGAATATTTGGAATAACTGTAAAAAATGCGTGCTGATTAATGGATAGCTGCGAAACAGGATCAAATGTGCGTATAGAATCTACCTCATCTCCAAAAAACTCTATTCTAAAAGGATGATCGTTGGCAAAAGAAAATACATCTACAATACCACCACGGATAGAAAACTGACCGGGTTCATAAACAAAATCTTCTATTTCAAACCCGTATTCTTGCAACACTTCTGTTATAAATTCAATAGAATACTCTTTCCCTTTTTCTATTTTAAAGGTATTTTCTGAAAGAATAATTTGCGTAGGTACTTTTTCAAATAGTGCTTTTGGATAGGTTATTATTACGGTATTTGTGCCCTTGTTTACTTTTTCTAATACTTCTGCTCTTGCTACAACATTTGCATTATCCGTATCTTCTATTTGATATGGAGTTCTATAGGATGCAGGGTAAAACAGGATGTTATCTTCAGGAAAAATCCCTTGTAAATCATTTAAAAAATAAGCAGCTTGCTCCTTGTCATCTAATATAAATAGATGATGACCAGGAACTTGTCGTGTAAGCAAACCCGCAAGTATAGCTTTAGAAGATCCTACCAAACCTTTCCACTGAATTCTGCTGCCAACGTATTGTAATTTATCTGCCGTTTCATCTATCTGTGGGTAAGATGAAATTTTTTTTATTAGTGATTTACTATCCATATTCTACAAAGCACAAAAGGCAGAGAAAAAGTATGGAGGCTATCTACACTTTTTACTCTGCTTAAAATTTACGTTGGCAAAAATACAGTTTTGAATGTTTTCGTTTGCACTTTGAAAGATTTTTATGGGAAACTGAGAAATGGCGACAATTTAGAAAACTATAAAAGGAACGAGAATAATTTAAGTTATCTAGTTCTCATACTTCTGTCAACTATTTGAAAAATTATGCTTTTCGTTTGAAGCTTAAGTGCTTTGTCTATTTTTTCCTTATCTTTGTTAAAGCTTTTAGGGGTGTCTTCCAAACGATTAATTTTGGAATTCTGAGAAATACTCTTTGAACCTGATTTGGTTAATACCAACGAAGGGAAAAAGCATCGAATACACGTATTTTGTATACGCTGTATTGGGTGAATTCTCTTAAAAGCATTATTTATTGTGAAAAGAAATGAATTTACCTCGTATCCAATACATTACGCATCCAAAAGAAGATTTTGAAGATTTACATTGGCTAGAAAACCTTGCCGAAGGTGGTGTGCAGTGGGTACAACTCAGAATTAAAGAAAATCATTTTAAGGCTAGATATCCGAATAAAGATTATGCTTCATATTTTAAAGAAACTGCTCTTAAAGTAGCCGAAAAATGTAACTCTCTAGGCATAATTCTTACCGTAAATGATAACTATGAATTTGCAAAATTAAATCTTATTGATGGAGCCCATATTGGAAAAGAAGACGAAGATCATTTAGTTGTTAGAGAACAATTAGGAAATAGTAAACTATTGGGTTGTACAGCAAATTCTTGGAAGGATATTAAGAAGTATGATTTAACTAAATTAGACTATTTGGGTGTTGGTCCGTTTAACTTCACAACCACAAAAGACAAAGATAAGTTAGCTCCAGCATTAGGAATTAGAGGATACAGAATTGTTGTTTCGCAAATGAAAAACAAAAAATGGGATACACCTGTTTTTGCCATAGGAGGAATTGAAGAAGAAGACATTACGATGATTATGAAAACTGAAGTGCACGGAATTGCAATTTCTGGACTAATTTATAATAAGTATCACACCATAAAAGATATAAAACGCATTTGTAAAGCTGTAGAAGATGGAAAAATTGAAACTAGGGAATTTAGAACTTCAGTCTAGATTATTTACTGGAACAGGAAAGTTTAGCAGTTCTAAACGCATGGAAGAAGCACTCTTGGCAAGTGGTTCTGAATTGGTTACAGTTGCCTTAAAACGTATAGATATTAAGAATGAAACAGATGATATATTAAAACACCTTCATCATTCTCAATTTAATTTATTACCCAATACTTCTGGCGTTAGAAATGCCAAAGAAGCTGTTTTTGCAGCTGAATTAGCGAGAGAAGCTTTAGAAACTAACTTGGTGAAATTAGAAATTCATCCAGATCCTAAGTATTTAATGCCAGATCCTATTGAGACATTAAAGGCTACCGAAGAGTTGGCTAAAAAAGGCTTTATTGTACTGCCTTATATACATGCAGACCCAGTTTTGTGTAAGCATTTAGAAGATGCTGGTACGGCTGCCGTTATGCCTTTAGGTGCACCAATTGGAAGTAACAAAGGAGTTAGAACAAGAGATTTTATTGAAATTATAGTAGACCAAGCAAAAGTTCCTGTAATTGTTGATGCTGGTTTAGGAGCTCCGTCTCACGCTGCCGAAGCAATGGAGTTAGGTGCAGATGCCGTATTAGTAAACACAGCAATTGCCATTGCAGAAGATCCTGTGAAAATGGCAATCGCGTTTAAATTAGCTGTAGAAGCTGGTAGAATGGCTTTTGAAGCAAAATTAGGTGGAATTACAAAGACAGCGGTTGCAAGTTCGCCTTTAACTAGTTTTTTAGATTGATACAGTGATTTTAAGCAGAGCATTCAAAAATCCTCCTCTTCAATACCTCCTACAAAGGGGAAGAGAAATTATTCAATTTTAAAGTTTATGTTTAAAGAAGAGATTAAAAAGTACAATTGGGACGAAGTAAAGTCTTCTATCTACGGAAAAACTTCTGCAGATGTAGAACGTGCTTTGCGCAAACCTAAAAGAGATTTAGAAGATTTTAAAGCATTAATTTCTCCTGCTGCAGCGCCTTACTTAGAGCAAATGGCTGCTATGAGTCAGCAACTTACCCAAGAGCGCTTTGGAAAAACAATACAGATGTACATCCCAATGTATCTTTCTAATGAGTGTCAGAATATCTGCACGTATTGTGGATTTAGCTTAGACATAAAAATTAATCGAAAAACTCTGTCAGACAAAGAAATTTTAGAAGAGGTTAAGATTATTAAAGCAATGGGTTATGATCATATTCTGATTGTAACAGGAGAAGCAAATAAGACTGTAGGTTTAGATTATTTCATCAACGCTATTCGTCTAATTAAGCCCTATTTTTCAAATATTGCGATGGAAGTTCAGCCATTAGACCAACACGAATATGAACAATTAATTGAAGAAGGATTAAATACTGTTTTAGTATATCAAGAAACCTATCACAAAGAAGATTATAAAATTCATCATCCAAAAGGTAAGAAATCTAACTTTGACTACCGTGTAGATACGCACGACCGATTAGGAAGAGCTGGTATACACAAAATGGGAGTTGGTGTTTTATTTGGATTAGAGGACTGGAGAACAGATACATTTTTTGCTGCTACACATCTAGATTATTTAGAGAAAACGTATTGGAAATCTAAATATTCTATCTCTTTTCCTAGACTAAGACCTTGTGCAGGAGGAATTCCGCTAAAATCTGAAATGACAGACAAAGAGTTGGTGCAGCTAATATGTGCGTATCGCATTTTTAATCAAGAAGTAGAATTAAGCATGAGTACCCGCGAGTCTGAAACATTTAGAAATAACATTATTAAATTGGGAATTACCAGTATCTCTGCCGACTCAAAAACTGATCCTGGTGGATACGCCAATCCTGCAGTAAATTTAGAGCAATTTGAAATTGACGACAAACGCTCTACAGATACCTTTATTGAAGTAATTAAAAAACAAGGATACGAACCCGTTTTTAAAGATTGGGATTTGAGTTTGCAATAGACCTTGCATTTATATCAAAAAAATAGTCTTAAACGAAAAAAATCTCTAGTTGTTCGACTAGAGATTTTTCAATATGGTATGTAGTTTCAATTTTATTTCAGCGTAATAGAATCTTTACCTATCAATGTTCCATCTGCGTAAACTTTAATTGTATAGTTTCCTTTATCAATTTCTTTTCCTTGTAGATTAAATACAATAGCAACATCTATAGCTTGCTTTTGATAGTTTATTTCTCTTTTATCTGAATATAAAATTGTTTTGCCATCGGCGTTTGTAGTGTTATTGGCACGTGTGTAAATAACGTTGCCATTCGGGTCAACCACTTGTATATAAATCATTTTATTTCCTGCCTGGGCTATCTTATTTTCTCCTATAGTAAATTCTGCCTTAAATCCATCTGCTCTTCTCGCTCTATTAGTTTCATCTATATCTCCTCCACCAACTTTAAAACGGTAGGCAAAACAGTTGAAATTATATGCGCTCAATTTTGCTCCAGCAGCAACCAATGCCTGTGTTTTTGCTGCCGTTTCGGCTAATTCATCTCTTTCTAATTGTGTTGCAGAAAGCTGGTTAGATGTTTCGTCTAAACGCGTTGTCAGGTTTAAATTAAGTGTATTCAAAGAATCAATTTGATAGAGATATCCTTTCATGATTCCTCTTAAGGTCTCATTCTCTGTTTTTAACTTATTTATTTGGCTGTAGCTTCTTCTTTTGGTGTTGTTTAGCTCTTCTAACAATTCAGATATTCTTGCTTTTTGCACGTTCAAACTGTCGGCTTTTGTTGCATCCTTTTCAATCAAGGCGTCATAGGTTGCTAACATTTCTTGGAAATCGCTTCTTAAATCATTTGTAGCACCGTCAATATATCCGGATAGCGCTAGATTCATGTCTTCCATTTCTTGTTTAAGCTGCGTGTTTGCAAGAATTACCTCTTCTTTAGCTTTCTGTTCTCCAGACCACAAGAAAATGAATATTCCGGCAACAATAAATCCTAAAATTGTGGTTAAAATCCAAACACCTGCATTTGATTTTTTTTCTGTTGATTCGTTTATTTCAGACATATCGTTTTGTTGTTTATTCTACTCAAATTAATTTGTTATTCTTAACGAAGGTACATTTTTTTTTAATTCGAAAATGTTAAAAAATTAGTTTCCAGTATGCATTAAATACGCTTTAAGAAATGGATTTAAATCACCGTCCATAACTGCATCTACGTTCCCTGTTTCGAAACCAGTTCTTACATCTTTCACCAATTTATAAGGGTGCATAACATAATTTCTAATTTGACTTCCCCACTCAATTTTCATTTTTTCAGATTCAATCTCGTCTCTTTTTTCTAGTCGTTTTCTTAACTCCAACTCATATAATTGAGAACGAAGCAATTGCATGGCTTTTTCTTTATTCCCGAGTTGTGAGCGCGACTCTGAATTTTCTACAATAATACCTGAAGGTTTGTGTCTTAACCTAACGGCTGTTTCTACTTTATTTACATTTTGACCACCGGCTCCACCTGATCGAAACGTTTCAAATGTAATGTCTGCCGGATTGATATTTATCTCTATACTTTCATCCACTAAAGGATACACATAAACAGAAGCAAAAGAAGTATGGCGTTTAGCATTTGAATCAAAAGGTGAAATTCTTACTAAACGGTGCACTCCATTTTCTCCTTTCAAATATCCAAAAGCAAAATCACCATCAAATTCTATTGTAACGGTTTTGATTCCTGCAACATCTCCTTCTTGATAGTTGAGCTCTTTAATTTTATAACCATTTTTTTCTCCCCACATGATATACATGCGCAACAGCATAGATGCCCAATCACAGCTCTCTGTACCTCCTGCTCCGGCAGTAATTTGCAATACCGCATTTAGGTTATCCTCTTCTCCAGAAAGCATATTTTTTAATTCCAACTCTTCTAGCTCATCAATGGTTTTGGAATATAGCGCATCTATTTCTTGTTCGTCGCCTGCACCTTCTTTATAAAAGTCAATAAGTACAGCCAAATCCTCACTTGCTGTTTGTAAGGCTTCATAAGCCGTAACCCAAAACTTTTTTTGCCTCATTTTTTTTAGCAAAACCTCGGCTTTTTTTGGGTCGTCCCAAAACGTTGGATCCTGAGATTTTAATTCATCTTCATGGATCTCGGCGCGCTTTTGTTCTACATTTAAGTATTTCTTAAGTGCTTCTACTCTCGTTTCTAAAGCTTTAAACTGATCGCTGTTTACCATAAAGACAAATATAAGCATCCATACTTGGAAATGAACAAAACCCTGAATTCGAAACTAAGGATAAACGAAATTATTTATGCACGGAACAAGAGGTTTTCAACAAAATAAAAATAGTTGTAAACCTTGTTCAATAACACACTAAAAGTTTTAAATTTGCGTGTATTAATAAAAAAAAATGAATATACCAGAAAACTTAAAATACACAAAAGACCACGAATGGTTGTCTATTGACGGAGATATTGCTACCGTAGGTATTACTGATTTTGCACAAGGAGAATTAGGAGATATCGTGTATGTAGAAATTGAAACAGAGGGTGAAACATTAGATGCTGAAGAAGTTTTTGGTTCAGTTGAAGCAGTAAAAACTGTATCTGACTTGTTTATGCCAGTTTCTGGAGAAATTATCGAATTTAACGAAGAGTTAGAAGCAGAACCAGAAGTTGTAAATGCAGATGCTTACGGTAAAGGTTGGATGGTGAAAATCAAATTAAGCGATCCATCACAGGTAGAAAATTTACTTGACGCAGCAGGGTACAAAGCGATTATTGGTTAATGTTTCGTTACATTCTTCCTGGAGTTATTTGGCTTACGATTATATTATTTCTTAGTCTTACTCCTGGAGATGAACTGCAACAAGTAAATTGGGATTACTTTGCGTTTGACAAATTTGCTCATCTTGCTGTTTACGCTATTTTGGTTCATATTTGGCTTACTGGACTAAAAAGGCAAAGAACCAGTAAATTATTGAGAAACAAAGCGTACTTTATCGTTATTGCTACTGCAATTATTCTCGGTTTAGGTATAGAGTTTATCCAATGGCAATTTATACGCGGAAGAGTTTTTGATAATTGGGATGTGATTGCAAATTGTGCAGGAATTTTATCGGGATCATTGTCATCCTATTTACTATACAGAAATTACTATTGATTTTGTGGTACACTAATTGCTATAAAATCTTTGTATATTAGCAACAATTATTATTTATTATGGAATTAAAGAAAAACCCAGAATTTGATAGTCAAAAAGTGAGATTTCCACTTATGATGCTAGGTTTCCTAATTATAGGTTCTCTTGTATTGGCTTCATTTTCTTTTCAGGCACCTGCAGAAATTGCAGAGAAAACAGAAAAATCAAAGGATAAGGATGATATTCCAGAGGAACAAATTCAAGAAGATGTTCCACCACCACCCGTAGATAATACACCTCCTCCACCAGATGCGCCAGAACCACCAATCGTTCCAGACGCAAAAGAAAAAGAGAATGAGGATAAAGAAATTAAAAATAAGCCAACACCTCCACCTCCACCAAAAATAACAGTAGAGCCTAAAAAGGAGGCTGCACCAATTGTAGATTATCCAGATGTAGAAGCGCAGTTTCCAGGTGGAGCCGCTGCAATGAAACAATATCTAGCAGAAAACATTCAATATCCAGAGATGGCAATTGAAATGGGAGATCAAGGTAAAGTTTTCGTAGAATTTGTAGTAAACGCAGATGGTTCTTTGCAAGATGTTAAAATCTTAAAAGGAGTTTCTAGAGAAATCGATAGAGAAGCGAAACGTGTTGTTAAGTCTATGCCTAAATGGACGCCAGCAGAACAAAAAGGAGAGTCTGTAAGAGCAAGGTGTAGAATTCCTATCAGTTTTATTATTCGATAAATAATACATATTCACATAATTATCCCTCTCAATTCTTTGTGAGGGATTTTTTTTAATCAAAAAATGAAGCTACAATCGCTCTTTTCTTGCATAGACCTTACTTCCTTATCACTATTTGATAACGAAAAATCTATTGAATGCCTTGTACAATTAGCTCTTGAATTAGAAAAAGAAAATTATCCTGTAGCCTCAGTTTGTACCTTTCCAAAGTACGCAGGTTTTGTGTCTAAAAATCTGGTGAATTCTAAAATAAAAAACTGCTGTGTTAACAGCTCTTTCCCACATGCGCAAACCTCTTTATCTAGTAAATTATCAGATATAGAAGAAATAAAACCGTACGTTGATGAAGTAGACATTGTAATTGACCTTGGAAATTTCATCTTAAATAAACCTTTGGTAGACAAACAAATAAGCGAAATTAAAAAGGCATTAGGAAATAAAGCACTAAAGGTAATTCTAGAAACTGGCGAAATCAAAGACGAAAAACTTTTACGCCAAATCTGCAAATGCGCTATGCGATCTGGTGCAGACTTTATTAAAACATCTACAGGGAAAACTGCAATTGGAGCAACAACAAACGCCGTGAAAATTATGGCCGAAGAAATAGCAGATTTTCAAGTAAAGGAACAAAAAACAATAGGACTAAAAATTAGCGGTGGAATTAGAACCTTAAGTGAAGTTAATGAATATATTTCTGTAATTGAAGCCTATTTACCTCCAACCTACTTCACAAATCAAACGTTTAGAATTGGAGCAAGTAGTTTAATTGATGACTTAAATAAATACAGATAGAATGATTTTTGAATCCAAACACATAATCGCATTAGAAGCTGCCGTTGCAGCAAGTAAAATCATTATGGACATCTATGAAAAGGGGTTCGAAACTGAAATAAAACAAGATGGTAGTCCGGTTACAGAAGCCGACCTAGCTGCTTCAAAAATTATAGCTGAATACTTAGCCAAAACAAAACTACCTATTCTAGGAGAAGAACGCATAAAAGAACCCTATTCAATAAGAGAAAAATGGACAGAGAATTGGTGCGTGGACCCGGTAGACGGAACAAAAGAATTCATAGCTAAAAATGGTGAGTTTGTAGTAAATATTGCTCTAATAGAAAATCATAAACCTGTATTTGGACTAATTGCTTCTCCTGTTAACAAAGAACTCATTTTTGGTGGTAGTGCATTTGGAGCATTTCACATCAATTTTTCTGAACTAAACAAACCTAAGGAATGGAAAAAGTTACCAAAGATTGAAGCACTCAATACTCCTTGTGTAATGACCTCTTCACGCACACATCATTCGGGTAACACGCTCAAAATTGTTCATGCGATTGAAGAGCAATATGGCAAACTAGAATTTATTAAAATGGGCTCTGCTCTCAAATTTTTCGATTTAGTGCTAGGAAAGGCCGATGTCTATCCCAGATTTGCACCTACTATGGAATGGGATATTGCTGCCGGACAAGCTATATTTGAAGCTGTTGGTGGAGAAGTATTGCACGCAACACGCGGTATTCCACTATATTATAACAAGGAAAATTTAAAAAACCCTTACTTTGTGGCTAAAAAGAAGATTTTGAACCTTACTTTAGTCGAATGAAAATACTTGGCGTACTTCTACTTATTTGCATCTCTACTAGCCATGCTCAAGACCTTCTTTATCTTCCGTTACAAGATGAATATACGCACCAATCTTTATTTGAAACGGACAAAATTACTCCGAGTACTTTCCCTTTACGGTATGAACAAAATTTGGGAGAAGAACATTTCCACTCCTCTTTTACAACCCATAAACAACAATTAAAATGGTTGGGAAAAAAACTGTTTAATGAACATTTTTTTCAATTCAAAAACAACGACTTCTATTTGGCTATTAATCCGCTTCTAAACGCTAATGGAGGGTTAATTGTAGACGACAGTGTAAATCGGATTTACCAAAACACAAGAGGACTAGAATTACAAGGACAAATAGCAGAAAAAGTGTCTTTCTACTCTTCCTTTCATGAAAATCAAAGCGTAGTTGCTCCTTATTTAGCTCAGCTATACAATAGTCGTGGAGAACTGTATCCGCAATCAGATTCTACTTATTTGGTTCAAAATGCATTTATTCCAAGAGGTGCAAGAACAAAACCATTTAAAGAAAATGGCTATGATTATGCCTTTTCTACTTCTTACATTCATCTTAACTTATCTAAATTTTTAAATATTAATTTTGGAAATGCCTCGCAGTTTTTAGGGTACGGCAAACGTTCTTTACTTTTGTCTGACTATTCTTCTAATAGAACTGCACTTCGGTTTGATATGCGTCTGAGTAAAAATTTCTCTTACAGAATTGAAAATGGTCAGCTTTTAAACCTTTTTAGAAGACCTTTTTTCACTACCGTAGAAGCACCTTTCGAAAAAAAAGCCTTTTCTACTCGCTATCTAACGTTTACTGGAAACAATGAAAAATTGAGTTTAAGTATTTTTGAAGGATCAATTTGGTTTAGAGAAGATGCGATAGCATCACAAAAAGTAAACGCTAAATTTTACAATCCTATCCTTATGGCAAATACACTCATTGATAACTTTGAAACAGAAGATGCAAAACATTTATTGGGTATCAATTTCGGTTACAAACTCAATAAAAATAATTTGATTTACGGACAATTTGCTACAGATGACTTAAGCAACTTTGAATATGGAGTACAGGTAGGATATCGTGGAAACTACCTATTTTCAGCTAACAAACTCAGTTATCAAGTCGAATTAAATACCACTTCTTCACGCTTGTATCAAGCAAATAATTTTAGATTAAACTACACCCACAACAACTACCCTTTGGCTTATGTGTTTGGAAACCAAACAAATGAAGCGTTCGGAATGCTGCGGTATGAATTGAAAAATTGGTTCTTAAGCCTTTCGCATACTTCTTACTACAATGCAGGACTTATAGCTTCTCACGCGAGGTTGTTTAACGACAAAACTGATGCAATGGTGGAGGAATTAAACTGGACTTATTTTACATCCGGACAACTGGGTTATCGATTTAACTCTAAAAACAATTTAACAATTTATGGAAAAATGTCGCACAGAGCATCACAGAATAACCAAGCATTAATAGTAGAAGTTGGTTTATCAACCAACCTCATAAATAATTTTAGAACATATTAATGAAAAAAATTATTACATATTTATGGCTGCTTAGCATTAACTTCTGTTTTTCTCAATATCAGTCGGAATCAGCTATTTTATGGCATACCCAACCCACATCCAACTTCGATCATTTTTTATATAACGGTAGTCAAACAAGCATTGAATTCGATGGAAACTGGAGCAAAGGATACATTGGTTTTGCAATTCCTAACGGTTTTTTCCCTTTGCGTATTGCTCCTGTTATCAATGCTTCTGCTAACGCAAATAATGGCTTTCATACACTTCTAAATAGTGGGGTAAATTTAAATGCCAGCTATTCTAAATACATTTCTTTCTCTACCACTATAACAACTGCTTTGTACAGTTTAGATAGTTTGCTAGACGATTACAACTACGTGGAGAGAAGTAATTCCATTCATTTCAATCCTTCGTTTAAAGACGTAGATGTTCGCGGTAATGTGCAGATTACTCCTAACCGCTATTTTACCATTTCAGGAGGAATTGACAATTATTTTATAGGAAATGGAGATCGAAGTTTACTTCTAGATAACAAGAGTAAAGCGTATCCTTTTGCATCTTTAAAAACTAAAATATGGCGGTTTGAATTACTAAATCTCTACCAATTTCTAAAGGAAGAAGAAGGTGGAATAGAAAAAAATAAATACAGCTCTACTCACTATTTAAGCACTCAACTCGGTCGTGGTTTTAATATTAGTTTATTTGAAACCGTTATTTTTCAACCAAAAGATACACTTCAAAACCGAGGATATGAATTAGAGTACTTAAATCCAATTTTATTTTACAGACCAACAGAATATAGCTTAGGATCAAGCGATAATGTTTTATTGGGTTTAAATATCAACTGGAAACGAAAAAGAACCATGCTCTATGGTCAGTTTATAATAGACGACTTAAATATTGCAGAACTACGTGCGAAATCAAATTGGTGGGCAAATAAATATGGTGCTCAATTAGGTGTGAAAGGAACAGTTTCAATCAAAAATCATAGCATTAAATATTTAAGCGAAGTAAATGTAGTTCGACCATTCACATATGCACACTTGAACGAATCTCAAATTTACGGTCATTCTGAATTTCCATTAGCGCATCCAGCCGGGGCCAATTTTATAGAATCCTATTCATTTATTCGTTCAAACATCAAGAAAAATCTAAATATAATGCTTAGCTATCAATATCTATTAAAAGGCGGATTAGAAAGCACTAGTGATATTAGTTATGGAAATAATATTTATGATCCATACACAAATAGACCAAATGATTTTGGCTTTAAAATTGGAGAGAATGGCAGACTTATTCAACAGCGCTTTAGAATGGAAATAAATTATCAATTGCCTCACAAATTACAGGCTAATTTATTTTGTCAAGCCCTACTTACCCACCAATTTTCAAACCAGAAAACAGAAAATATACCAGGAGTACTTTTTGGTGTAAGATCTAATTTTACTAAAAACCATTCTTTCAATTATTGATATTTAGAACCATTCCAAACTTTTGTCTTTTTTTTAATAAGACATTTAAAGATTGCCAAATAAAGAAGCGATAACTCTATTTTATCCTTAATTTTGTAGTCGATTATAAAAATCAATTTGCGTGAGCGACGAAAAATTAAAAGTAAAAAAAGGTGGTAAAGTAAAAGATTACATGCTTTTCACCAAGTTTAGACTAGCCAGTTTAGTAATCATTTCAGCACTTACTGGATATCTCTTCGCTTGCGGAATTAACGGAACTGACGTATCTGGACTCGAAATATTTTACCTCATGATAGGTGGTTTATTGGTTACTGCAGCCAGTAATGGCGCCAATCAAATTTGGGAAAAAGACATTGACATTTTAATGAATAGAACTGCTAAAAGACCTTTACCTCAGGGCAAAATGTCTTTAACAGAAGCCTATCTTATCGTCATAATTTCTTTAATAGTGGGTACTTGGATGCTCTATCAACTTAATTTTTATTCTGCCCTTCTAGGTTTACTTGCCTTTGTAAGTTACGTATTTATGTACACACCTATGAAAAGAATCTCTCCTTGGGCTGTTTTAGTTGGTGCTTTTCCTGGAGCTATCCCACCTATGTTAGGAGCCATTGCAGAAACTGGAGAATTTGGTTTAATGCCAGGAGCGCTCTTTTTTGTTCAATTTGTTTGGCAATTCCCTCACTTTTGGGCCATTGCTTGGGTATCACACGAAGATTACCAAAAAGGTGGTTTTGATCTCTTACCCTCAAAATCTGGAAAATCGAAAAGCTCTGCTTTCCAAATAATGTTTTATGCGTTACTATTAATTCCTTTTAGCCTTTTTCCATGGATGTTAGATTTAATAAGCAGTAATTTTACAATTATACTTGTATCAGTGTTCGGTTTATTGTTTTTTCTTTATTCCTATCGCTTATACATAAGTACAAAAGATATAGATGCACGCAGATTAATGTTTGCGTCCTTCTTTTATCTACCCATAATACAATTTGTATATGTTCTAGACCTATATTGGTCGTAATTATATAGTTTTAAATAAAAATTAACATGAAAACTAATTTTGTAAATGAGCTACCACAAGACAGAAAAGAAAAAGCTAAAAAATCTTTGGTTTGGATTCTTATCTTCAGTGTTGCCATGTTCTTCGCAGGATTAACCTCTGCCTACATTGTTTCTATGGGTGACAACTTTTGGATTAAAGTTGCTTTACCAAATGCGTTCTGGCTTTCTACCGTTTTAATACTTATTAGTAGTTTAACGTTAGTTGCTGCCATTCGTTTTGCTCGAAAAGGGGATTCGAAAAAAATGCGTTTATTTATCGTTCTCACCACAATTTTAGGTGTGTTATTTGGAGTGTTTCAATTCCAAGGATACCAAAAGCTAGTAAGCAACGGAGCGCATGTGGTTTCTCAAATCATGGTAGATGACGGAAGATACGGTGATTACTATGAAATCAAAATGGATAACGTTATTCTTAACTTAGAAGGCAATCAGTACGCTAAAAACCACGAGATTTTAACAGATTCTGACGCTCAAACTTTAAAAGAATTTGCGCTAAATTTTAAAATTGGAACTTCTGTAAATGATGTATTCAACATTCCAAATTACGGAAAGAGGTTTACTTTACTCTATAAAGATGAGCCTTTAACACTATTAAATGGAAAGTTTCAAAAAGTAAATGGAGAAGAACTTTTACCAGTAGAATATGATAGATTAACCTATTTAGCCAGAAATATTGTTGATGAAAGAGGTGACTTTTATATTGCTGGACAACTTGGTGAAGATTTCGAATTATACTACAAAGGAAAAGCACTTGAATACAAAGAGCGAAAACTCTTCTACAATAATCAAGAATTAAGTGCAAACATGCAAAACAAATTAATGCGCGGAAATTCTGATACAAGTACTACATATTTATACTTGATTACTTTCTTACATCTTTTACATATCGTTGCTGGACTACTCATGCTTTTGTCTTACGTAAGACGTTCATTTACAAAAGATTTAACAAATTCAGATGCCATAAGTTTAAGATCCGGAGCAATTTTCTGGCATTTTTTAGGTGTATTATGGGTCTATTTGTTACTTTTTTTACTTTTTATTCATTAAACTTGCAAAAAAAATTATAATATGGCAGGTCAAGCTACGAAACAAATTGATAGTGCTACACTATGGGGAGGGAAAGTTTCTCCGTTTAGTGCAAGCTACGGTAAATTAATGATGTGGTTCTTCTTAGTCTCAGATGCACTAACGTTTGGAGGACTACTAGTAGCCTATGGTTACTCAAGATACTCAACTCAAGAATCTTGGCCAATTGGTGAAGAGACATTTGAAGCTTTACCATTCTTAGGAAACGGATTTCCGTTAGCATATGTTGCCTTAATGACTTTTATTTTGATTGTTTCTTCGGTTACGATGGTTTTAGCAGTTGAAGCTGGACACCGAATGGATAAAAAAGGAGTGATTAAATGGATGTTTGCTACAATAATTGGAGGATTTATTTTCTTAGGTTCTCAGGCTTGGGAGTGGAGTCACTTTATTCACGGAACACATTTTGGCAGGGTAACATTAAACGACGGATCTGTAGCTATAGTTAAAGGGGATTTCGGACATTTCGAAAACTTTACAATTACATCCGTTGGAGATCATGGTCACCACCAAGTTGGAGATGTAATTACTGAAGACTTAGAGCATACTTGGCAGCACGCAGCACAAGAAGGTCATGTTACCAAAAACAGTGATGGCTTGTTTGTATCTTTGCACGACGGCTCAACAGCTAAAGTGAATTTTGCCGAAGGAGAAGGAATAGAGAACATTGAGTTAATAATAAAACAACCTGGTTCTGTTTTTACAGAAAAATCTGCAGCAGATAACCCAGAATCTAGAATTACCGGTGAAGAAGCTGAAAATTTATATTTTGAAGCTTTAGCTACAGGAGATAAAGTAGTTTATGGAGCAAATATGGAAACCAATGAATATGGTCCTAAACAATATGGGCAGTTTTTCTTCTTTATTACAGGTTTCCATGGTTTTCACGTATTCTCTGGTGTTATAATTAATATTATAATCTTTATTGGTGTATTAAAAGGAATTTACCACAGAAGAGGACACTACGAAATGGTAGAAAAAACAGGTTTATACTGGCACTTTGTAGATTTGGTTTGGGTATTCGTTTTTACCTTCTTTTACCTAATCTGATTTACCTTAGACACGACAACGAAGAGAATTAAAATTTAAGAAAATGGAAAGAGACGATATTATAGAATATTCTTTAGATGCCCATCACTCAGAAGAGGATGGTGTAAAGAAAAGAAAAACCATTTGGAAAGTTACAGGTATCCTTACTTTAGTAACGGTACTCGAAGTAGCGCTAGGTATTTTTATCAAACAAGGAGAATCAGCTTCTTGGACATTCGTAAAGTGGTCATTTATAATCTTAACATTATTTAAAGCAGCATTTATTGTTTTAAGCTTTATGCACTTAGGTGACGAAAGAAAAACTTTAAAATGGGTAATTTTAGCACCTTATGCAATCTTTATTATTTATTTAATTTTTATTGCATTTAACGAAGGAAGTGCAGTGGGTACTGCAATGTAAATTGAATTAAAACACATACGCTGTGGCTCAAAAAGAAACTAAAGCCGGTCGAGGAAGGTCAATATTAATGTTGTTGCTTGTCTTTGGACCGGCTTCTTTATTGGTGTTTTTTGCTTTGAACAAATGCGAAAACAAATTTAAATTACTAGATGATTTCGGTGTAATCGGTTCATATACCTTTACAACTAGTGCGGGAGAAACAATTACAGAAGAAAACATGCAAGGTAATGTTTTGGTTTTCACTACAATTCAAGGATCTTGTCCACAAGACTGTGCAATAGCAATTAACCATTTTAACCTTCTTATTTACCAAAAATATAGAAAAACACAACGCAAAAACAGCCATATTAAATTTATCTCTATCTTAACCGATACAGAAGGAAACCCTGTTGATAATCTAGAGGAGGTTCAATTTTACCTTCAAGATGAAATTCAAGGCTACGACCCAAACATTTGGATGCTTGTTTCAGGCGATCCTAAACAAGTTTATAATGTTGAAAACAACGGAGTAAACCTTTTCGAGCAAAAAGATACGCTGGCTTTTGGAGGCAAACCTTATTTGCAAGCAATGCTTTTAGTTGATAAAGAAAACCACCTTAGATGGGTAGGTAAAGGAGCCACAGAAAGAAGTAAAACTACTGAAATGGTTATTCGAGAAGAGTCTATGATTAGAGACTTTGAACAACAAATGGCACTACTGGAAAAGCAATATGACAAACAGAATAAAAATGAAAACGATAAGTAATTTTCTTATTCTACTCTTCCTTTTCATTTCTTGTGAAGAGAAACTAAAATCGTCCTCAAGTGGATTGCCTTATATTGGGCACCACGACATTGCTCTTACCGATGAAAATGGCTACGAAAAAGGTGACACTATTTTCCATACGGTAGAAGATTTTATTTATCTCAACCAGGATTCGACTATGTTGCGATCTAAAGAAATCAAGAATACAATATGGGTTGTTAAATTCTTCTTTTCACACTGCCGAACTATTTGTCCTCCTATGACACAACAAATGGCGCAATTACGAGACTCAGTTGAAGATATAAAAGAACACCTAACTTTTTTATCTTTTAGTATTGATCCAGAAAAAGATACTCCTGTGCGTTTGAGGCAATATAGAGATCGGTATGGGATTACGGCATCTAACTGGTATTTCTTAACCGGTGAAGAAAATGAAACGCATCGCTTAGGTACAGAAAGCTTTTATGTAAACGCTTTTGCCGACGAAAATGCTCAAGGAGGTTTTGCTCATAGTGCTAATCTCATATTAGTAGATAAAGAGCAACACATTAGAGGACTTTATGATGGTACTTCTAATGAAGGTAGAGAACAACTAGAAGAAGATATACGAAAATTGATTTCAGATGAATATAGCACAAAAAACTGATCAGCAAATTAAGAACTTTAAAATTTTTACATGGGTAGTTTCTATAGCAGTGCCTATTGTTGTAGCGCTTTTATTTGGAATAAAGATAGACGGCTTCAATACTTCTTTCCTTCCTCCTATTTATGCTTCAATTAATGCAATTACAGCAATTGTGTTAGTAAGCGCTTTATACATGATCAAAAAAGGAAATATGCCAGCACATAGAAGACTTATGCAGTTCGCAATAGTGCTCAGCCTTATTTTCCTAGTATGCTACATTGTATATCACATCACAAGTAGTTCAGCGGTTTATGGCGATATTAATGGAAATGGATTACTAGAATCTAATGAGTTAGCAGCTGTTGGTATCTGGAGGTCTATCTACTTACCTCTACTAATTACGCATATTGCATTTAGTGTAATCGTTATTCCACTGGTAATGATTTCATACTCATTTGCATGGGCTGGACAATTCGACAAACATAAAAAATGGACGCGTATTGCTTTTCCAATATGGTTTTTTGTTGCTGTAAGTGGAGTAATTGTTTACCTAATGATTAGTCCGTATTATGCCTAAAGCAATTGGCTTAGGTGGTATTTTCATAAAATGTGAAAATCCAAAAGAAATGAATGCCTGGTATAAAAACACGTTAGGCTTAAATGTGAATGAGTACGGCGTTTCTTTCGAATTTACAACCTCACAAAACACAAAGGGGTATCTACAGCTAAGTACGTTTGATAAGAAAAGTAAATATTTTGGAAATGATAAACAACAGGCTATGCTCAACTTTCGTGTTGATAATCTAGAAGCGTTTATTCCAATATTAAAGCAGCAAAAAGTCGAGATTTTAACTGAATTAGAATCGTTTCCTTATGGAAAATTTATTCATATTGCAGATATAGACGGAAACAGAATAGAACTCTGGGAACCCGTTGATGCTGTTTTTGAAAATGATATGAGTGCCAAACAGCCTTTGGATTAAATCCAACACAAATCACCGCTTAACCTTAAAGAATAGTCTTCTATATAACAGACATAAAGCAGATTGTCGTTAATTCATATGTTTTCAGGTTTAAAATTTGACTTTCAGTCGCTTTCACGTATCTTTGCAATCTATTAAGAAAAAGATAAATAACTATAAATGAGCACAACAGAAAAATTAGCTTATAAAGTAAAAGATATCAGTTTAGCTGACTGGGGAAGAAAAGAGATTAGAATTGCTGAAGCAGAAATGCCAGGATTAATGGCTTTGCGCGAAGAGTACGGTGCATCTAAGCCATTGGCTGGAGCTAGAATTGCAGGATGTTTACACATGACAATTCAAACTGCTGTTTTAATTGAAACGCTAGTAGAATTAGGAGCAGACGTAACTTGGTCTTCTTGTAATATTTTCTCTACGCAAGATCATGCTGCTGCTGCAATTGCTGCTGCTGGTGTACCCGTTTATGCATGGAAAGGATTAAACGAAGAAGAATTTGATTGGTGTATAGAGCAAACTATCTTTAACTTTAAAGATGGTCAGCCTTTAAACATGATTTTAGATGACGGTGGAGATTTAACAAACATGGTTTTTGATAAATACCCAGAGTTAACAAAAGATATTAAAGGGTTATCTGAAGAAACTACAACAGGAGTTCACAGATTATACGAAAGAAAAAAGAACGGAACTTTAGTAATGCCAGCAATCAACGTTAATGATTCTGTTACTAAATCTAAATTCGATAACAAATACGGATGTAAAGAATCTTTAGTAGATGCTATTCGTAGAGCTACAGATACAATGATGGCTGGTAAAGTTGCTGTTGTTTGTGGATATGGAGATGTAGGTAAAGGTTCTGCTGCTTCATTACAAGGTGCTGGTGCAAGGGTTATTGTTACTGAAATTGATCCTATTTGTGCGTTACAAGCTGCAATGGACGGATTCGAAGTTCGTAAATTAGAAAACGTTGTTGATAAGGTAGATATCGTTGTAACTACAACTGGTAACAAAGATATTATCCAAGGTCAGCATTTCGAAGCAATGAGAGATAAGACTATCGTTTGTAACATTGGTCACTTCGATAATGAGATTGATATGGCATGGTTAAATGCTAACTATGGTTCTACTAAAGATGAAATCAAACCTCAAGTTGATATGTACAATATCAAAGGAAATGATATTATCGTTTTAGCAGAAGGTCGTTTAGTAAACTTAGGTTGTGCTACTGGTCACCCATCATTTGTAATGTCTAACTCTTTCACAAACCAAACATTAGCTCAATTAGAGTTATGGCAACATTCAGATAAGTATGAAAACGATGTTTACATGCTTCCTAAGCACTTGGATGAAAAAGTTGCAAAATTACACCTTGCGAAAGTTGGAGCTGAGTTAACTGAATTAAGAAAAGATCAGGCAGAATACATTGGTGTAGATCAAGCTGGACCATACAAGCCAGAGCACTACAGATACTAATATCTCGACTATCGCTCGATAACCTTATCAGAACGATAAAAAGATAAAATATATTAAAGCGAAGTTCATTCAGTTGGGCTTCGCTTTTTTTATAGTCTTTCGCTTCAAATACCTTCTTTAAAGGAAAATTATTTGTTTGATGTACAACTTTGAAACAATTAACACATTAATTTTTTACTTTTACATCTCCTAAATATGATGGATCTAAGCAATTTTTAAAATGAGAGATTTACGTACAACCAATATTTTGTTGCTATTAATAGCAGTGCCTGTAGTTTTCTTCATTTTAAAAACATTAAAGTTTATTTTTATTCCTCTTTTGGCTTCTATGTTTATAGCCTTACTCTTTTTGCCATTAATGCGTAAAATGACACGTTGGGGAATACCAAAATTTGTAAATGTTATTGTTACACTCATTATTCTAGTTGGAGTATTCTATATTGGAGGTAAGGTTATACAAATATCAGGCAATGAAATTATTGCCTCACAAGATGAAGTACTTGCAAAAGCTGAAACAAAATTAGAGTCCTTATTTCTTTCCATTGAAAATGAGTTGAACTTAGAAGAAGGTCAAGCTAAAACATCTGTTCTATCTCTTTTTACAGGAACTTCAAATGGTCAAGTTGGAAATACTTTAAACCTTGCACGTGGAGTTTTGTCTACCTTACTGATGACACTCTTTTTTATATTGCTTTTAATTGCTGACTCCATTAACATAGAAAAAGCATTAAATTCTGTTATTTTTAAACGACCAATGCTCTCGGTTAAAATTTTTAGAACCATTGAAAAAGACATCATAAAATTCGCCAAGGTTAAATTTATAATCAGCCTATTAACTGGTGTAGGATTTACTATCAGCTGCTTAGCTTTTGATGTAAGCTTTCCTATCTTTTGGGGACTGTTTGCTTTCTTAATCAACTTTGTACAAACCATCGGCTCTGTAGTTTCAGTCGTACTTTGTGCGCTATTTGCCTTTGTAGAAATAAACTCTCCAGGAGCACTTATCTTCTTTACTATTTGTATAACAATGACACAAGTAATTATGGGAGGAATTTTAGAACCTGTTTTCATGGGGAAAACGTTCTCTATTAACGTAATAACTATCCTCGTTATGTTAATGCTTTGGGGCTATATTTGGGGGATTCCCGGTTTAATTATGTCTATTCCAATAACGGTAGTACTACGTATTATTTTTGATCAATTTCCACGCACAAAGATTATCTCACAGCTTATGGCCGGATCAGATAATGGCGTATCCTTATTGCCGAGCAACAAAAAGTAGGTTTGGCAAAAAAAACCATAGCGGTCATTGGAGGTGGTGCAGCTGCACTCGCCTTTTGTTCTTTTATAGATAGCCAAAAATATACTGTAACCTTATACGAAAAAAACCATGCTGCAGGTAGAAAATTTCTAGTTGCTGGAAAAGGTGGTTTTAATCTTACGCATAACGAATCTCTGGATTCTTTTTATAAAAAATATACTCCTTCTTCTTTTCTAGAAAAAGCTTTAAATGACTTTTCTAACCAAGATTTTAGAGCGTTCTTACTCGAAATAGGAATACCAACCTTCGTGGGAAGTAGCAACAGAATTTACCCCAAAGAAGGAATAAAGCCGGTGGAAGTACTTAAAGCGCTCTTAAAGCACCTAGAAAAAAATAAAATAAACCTAATCACAAAAACAAACTGGATAAACTGGAAATCAAATGGAAAACTGCAATTTGCAGATGGCGCCGTTTTAAGTAGCGACAT
>Ga0209138_1000027_pt1 | contig 154341 bp, 141 predicted proteins | sample SaaInl3SG_22_DNA_FD_184645 | JGI IMG/M metagenome (GOLD analysis project Ga0209138, IMG submission 184645) | Marine microbial communities from expanding oxygen minimum zones in the Saanich Inlet - ESP_153SG_22_DNA (SPAdes) (version 2) | ecosystem: Environmental > Aquatic > Marine > Intertidal...
AAAGTAAAATTAGAAATGAGTCCTTACGATTTATCTAAGGCAAGAATAACTTATAGATACTAAAAATAAGTAAGATGAAAGTAAGAGCATCAATTAAAAAAAGAAGTGCCGATTGTAAAATCGTACGAAGAAAAGGAAGACTTTACGTAATCAACAAAAAGAATCCTAGATTCAAACAAAGACAAGGTTAATTATGGCTAGAATTGCAGGGGTAGACATCCCAAAACAAAAAAGAGGAGTAATTTCATTGACATATATCTATGGAATTGGTAGAAGCCGTGCTAAAGAAATATTAGCAGCAGCAAAAGTAGATGAAAGCACAAAAGTATCGGATTGGACTGATGAAGAAATTGGTAAAATTCGTGATGCTGTTGGAACCTACAAAATTGAAGGTGAATTGCGTTCAGAAACACAATTGAACATCAAGCGCCTAATGGATATTGGATGTTACAGAGGAATCCGTCACAGATCTGGATTGCCACTCCGTGGACAACGTACCAAAAACAACTCCAGAACAAGAAAAGGAAAAAGAAAAACAGTTGCTAACAAGAAAAAAGTAACTAAATAATCATTAGTAATATGGCAAAGTCAAGTACTAAAAAAAGAAAGGTAATCGTAGAATCTGTTGGAGAAGCACATATTACAGCTTCATTCAATAATATCATTATCTCGCTTACAAACAAAAAAGGAGACGTAATATCATGGTCTTCTGCAGGAAAAATGGGATTCCGTGGATCTAAGAAAAACACACCTTATGCAGCACAATTGGCTGCTGAAGATGCTGTTGCTGTTGCAAAAGAAGCAGGACTTAAAAAAGTAAAAGTTTACGTAAAAGGCCCTGGTAACGGTAGAGAATCTGCAATTCGTAGTATCCATAATGGAGGCATAGAAGTTTCAGAAATTATCGATGTAACTCCAACACCTCACAATGGATGCAGACCTCCAAAACGAAGAAGAGTTTAAATTATAAATAAATAAGTATAACCGAGAGCATTAAAAATTGGCGAAGGATAAGACAAAAAGACCTTAATTCCCAATAGCTTTCAAAACAAAAACAAAATGGCAAGATATACTGGTCCTAAAACAAAAATCGCTAGAAAGTTTGGCGAAGCAATCTTTGGAGAAGATAAATCTTTTGAAAAAAGAAATTATCCTCCAGGACAACACGGAAACAACAGACGCCGTGGCAAAAAATCTGAGTATGCTATCCAGCTTATGGAGAAGCAAAAAGCAAAGTACACATATGGAATTCTCGAACGACAATTTAGAAACTTGTTTAAAAAAGCAACTGCTTCTCAAGGCATTACCGGTGAAGTGCTTTTACAACTTTGCGAATCGCGTCTAGACAATGTCGTTTATAGAATGGGATTATCTCGTTCTAGAAGAGGTGCAAGACAACTTGTTTCTCACCGACACATTACAGTAAATGGAAGTGTTGTCAATATTCCATCTTACAGCCTCAAAGCTGGTGATGTTGTTGCAGTACGTGAAAAATCCAAATCTTTAGAAGCCATCAACTCTTCATTAGAGGGTTCATCTTCTGTATATGAGTGGATTACATTCAATAACGATACAAAATCTGGAACTTTTGTATCTGTTCCTGCAAGAATTCAAATTCCAGAAAACATCAATGAGCAGTTCATCGTAGAATTGTACTCTAAATAATTAACTGAAACACATACCAATATGGCAATTTTAAATTTTCAGAAGCCCGATAAAGTCATCATGATAGACTCTACTGATTACGAAGGTAAATTCGAATTCAGACCACTTGAACCTGGTTATGGATTGACAGTAGGCAATGCTTTGAGAAGAGTATTACTTTCTTCACTAGAAGGATTTGCAATCACTTCAGTTAAAATCGAAGGTGTAGATCACGAATTTTCTACAATCTCTGGTGTTGTTGAAGATGTCACAGAAATTATCTTAAATCTGAAACAAATAAGATTCAAGCGTCAAATTGAAGAAGTAGATAATGAATCTGTTTCAATTTCAATTTCGGGGCAAGATAAAATTACAGCTGGTGATTTCCAGAAATTTATATCAGGATTTCAAATTTTAAATACAGACTTAGTGGTTTGTAATTTAGATCCTAAAGTGAATATTTCTTTGGAGTTAACAATAGAAAAAGGAAGAGGATATGTTCCTGCCGAGGAAAATAAAAAATCTTCTGCTGCTGTCGGAACCATCTTTACAGACTCTATTTATACACCAATAAAAAATGTAAAATACAGCGTAGAAAATTTCCGTGTAGAACAGAAAACAGACTACGAAAAATTAGTATTTGAAATCATCACTGACGGTTCCATCAATCCACAAGATGCATTGACGCAAGCTGCAAAAATTTTGATCCACCACTTTATGTTGTTCTCTGATGAGCGTATTACTTTGGAAGCAGATGAAATTGCACAAACAGAAACTTACGACGAAGAATCGTTGCACATGCGTCAGCTGTTGAAAACAAAACTTATTGATATGGATCTTTCTGTACGCGCACTAAACTGTCTTAAAGCAGCTGAAGTCGATACATTAGGAGACTTAGTATCATTTAATAAAAACGATTTAATGAAGTTCAGAAACTTTGGTAAAAAATCACTTACAGAGCTAGAAGAGCTTGTCAATGTGAAAGGCCTTAGTTTTGGAATGGACCTCAGTAAATATAAATTAGACAAAGAGTAACACATCATATTTTGCTCCTCAAAACGATTAATTTCTTTGTTGGGTAGTAGCAAGATGATGGTTAATATAAAATAAAATGAGACACGGAAAAAAAATTAATCATTTAGGAAGAAAAACAGCGCACAGAAAGGCGATGCTGGCCAATATGGCATGTTCACTAATAGAACACAAACGCATAAATACCACTGTTGCAAAAGCAAAAGCACTCAAGCAATTTATTGAGCCTCTTGTCACTAAATCTAAAGAAGATACAACACACAATCGTAGAATTGTATTTAGTAGATTACGCCAAAAAGGTGCTGTTGCAGAACTCTTTAGAGACGTCGCAGTCAAAGTAGGTGATCGACCTGGAGGATATACAAGAATAATTAAACTTGGAAACCGTCTTGGAGATAATGCAGACATGGCCATGATAGAATTTGTAGATTTCAACACTATCTACAACGCCGATAAGCCAAAGAAAAAGACAACAAGAAGAAGCCGAAGAGGAAACACTAAAGCAGTAGCCGCAACTCCTCCAGCAGCATCTCAAGAAGAAGAATAAATGTTAATAATCATTTAAAATATTAAGGATAAACTTTTTTAGTTTATCCTTTTTTTTATGCAATTTTGTGAAACGCTAAACTGACACTTAATAATAATGAGGTATAAATCTAGAAAAAAAGCAATTTTACTGCTCGCAGACGGAACCATTTTTTATGGTAAAGCTATTGGAAAAGAAGGAACAGCATTTGGAGAAGTCTGTTTTAATACAGGGATGACAGGCTATCAAGAAGTTTTTACAGACCCTTCGTATTATGGACAACTCATGGTCACGACCAACGCACATATTGGAAACTATGGTGTGAATGACAATGAGGTAGAATCTGATGGTATTAAAATTGCAGGACTCATATGTAAAAATTTTAGTTACGATTATTCACGAGACGATTCAAATGGTAGTTTGGAAGACTTTTTCGAAACGCACAATCTTTTTGCCATCTCTGACGTCGATACTAGAGCACTTGTGAGTTACATCAGAGAAAACGGAGCTATGAATGCTGTTATTTCAACAAAAACAGAAGACATTGATACTTTGAAACAACAGCTTTCAGAAGTACCACTCATGGAAGGGCTAGAGTTAGCCTCTAAAGTTTCTACAAAAGAACCCTATTATTTTGGTAATGAAAATGCAACCTATAAAATTGCAGCACTCGATATTGGAATCAAGAAAAATATTCTAAGGAATTTTGCTAAGCGCGATGCCTACATAAAAGTATTTCCATACAACGCAACTTTTGAAGAATTAAGCGCATGGAACCCCGATGGTTATTTTTTGTCAAATGGACCTGGAGATCCAGAGCCTCTTGCTGAAGCGCAAACTTTAGCCAAAACAATCATTGAAAAAAATCACCCTCTTTTTGGAATATGTTTAGGGCATCAAGTTATTGCACTAGCCAATGGAGTTTCAACCTATAAAATGCATAACGGTCACCGAGGTATAAATCATCCTGTAAAAAATTTAAAAACAGGAAAAGGCGAAATTACCTCTCAAAATCATGGTTTTGCCGTCAATAGAGATGAAGCAGAAGCCAATCCTGAGTTAGAAATCAGTCATGTTCATTTAAACGATCATACCGTTGCTGGAATTGCTATGAAAAACAAAAAGTGTTTCTCTGTACAATACCATCCAGAAGCAAGCCCAGGACCACACGATTCTTCATATTTATTCGATCAATTTATAGATCTTTTGAAGTAGTTTTTGATGCCGTTAAAGTTTTAACCTGAATGTAAACAGCAACTCCTTTAGCTTTAATAAATTATAATTAAATATATTGAACATTGAGATGTGAGTGCTGAAAATTGAGTTTTACTTTCATAGCCACTCACAATTTCACTTCTCATATCTCCAACTCCACTACAACGTTGTAGTTTAATTTTGAGACTTTTCTGTCTACATTAAGAGGCATCAACACAACATTTTTGTAAATTTGTACAATATTCTAACCAAAGTAAATTTTATGAGTATTATACTAGACATTCATGCAAGACAAATTTTAGATTCTCGAGGGAATCCAACTGTTGAAGTCGATGTAACCACGGAAAACGGTTTTGTAGGACGAGCTGCAGTGCCATCTGGTGCATCCACTGGAGAACACGAAGCTGTTGAACTTCGCGACGGAGGCGACACCTATATGGGTAAAGGCGTTTCCAAAGCTGTGAATAATGTCAATAGTATTTTGTCAGAAGCACTTGTAGGTGCTTCAGTTTTTGAGCAAAATCTTATCGATCAAACCATGATTGATCTTGACGGTACACCAAACAAGTCTAAACTTGGAGCGAACGCCATTCTTGGTGTTTCTCTTGCAGTAGCAAAGGCCGCCGCTGCAGAGCTTGGTATTCCTCTATACCGTTATGTTGGAGGGGTTAGCGCCAATACACTTCCAGTACCAATGATGAATATCATCAACGGAGGATCGCATAGCGATGCTCCAATTGCTTTTCAAGAATTTATGGTAATGCCGGTTAAAGCCAATAACTTTACACATGCCATGCAAATTGGGACAGAAATTTTCCATAATCTCAAAAAAGTTCTACACGACAGAGGCTTGAGTACCGCTGTGGGTGACGAAGGTGGTTTTGCACCAACACTAGATGGCACAGAAGATGCCCTTGATACCATTGCAAAAGCTGTAAAAAAGGCAGGGTACAAGTTAGGAGAAGAGGTTATGATTGCTTTGGATTGTGCTTCTGCAGAATTTTATGTTGACGGTAAATACGATTATTCGAAATTTGAAGGGACAACAGGAAAAGTACGTACCAGTAAAGAACAAGCCGATTATTTGGCAGAACTTGCAGCAAACTACCCAATCATTTCAATAGAAGATGGAATGGACGAAAATGACTGGGAAGGGTGGAAGTATTTAACAGAAATAATTGGAGACAAAGTGCAACTTGTTGGCGACGATTTGTTTGTAACCAACGTAGAACGATTATCCAGAGGTATTGAAAATAATACAGCCAATTCAATCCTTATAAAAGTAAACCAAATTGGAACACTAACAGAGACCATTGCAGCCGTAAATATGGCACATAATGCAGGGTATACTTCTGTGATGTCGCACAGATCTGGAGAAACTGAAGACAACACTATTGCTGATCTAGCTGTAGCACTCAATACGGGTCAAATAAAAACAGGATCTGCATCTCGTAGCGACCGTATGGCAAAATACAATCAACTTCTTAGAATTGAAGAAGAATTGGGAAATGTTGCCTATTATCCACAAGAAAAAGCTTTTAAGCTAAACTAGTCGAAACTTAAATAGAATACAAAGCCTTTCATCCTTGAAAGGCTTTGTTGTTTTTGCCTTTTAATAATCTGATATTTTTTATTGAAAAAAGACGGCAATTTTGTAAATTGCAGGAAAAATAATTTTAATTCTCAACCTCAAAATGTCAGAAAAAGCAACCTTAGAAATCAACGGACAAAAATATGATTTTCCAATTGTAAATGGCTCCGAAAATGAAAAAGCCATAAATATTAGTAGCCTTCGTGCTGTAACAGGAGGAATCACAACTCTTGATCCTGGATTTAAAAACACTGGGTCTTGCCAAAGCGCAATCACATTTTTAGATGGAGAAAAAGGAATTTTAAGATACAGAGGCTATTCTATTGAAGAACTAGCAGAAAAAGCTGATTTTTTGGAAGTTGCTTTTTTGTTGATTTTTGGTGACTTACCGACAGAAGAACAATCATTAAAATTCCATAAAGACATCAAAGACAACTCTATTGTAGATGACGATATTCGAAAAATATTAGACGCTTTTCCAAAATCGGCACATCCAATGGGGGTCCTTTCCTCGCTAACAAGCGCATTGACAGCGTTTAATCCTACTTCAGTAAATATAGATTCTGAAGAAGATATGTACAATTCAGTGGTCAAAATTTTAGGAAAACTGCCGGTTTTGGTGGCTTGGACTATGCGAAAAAAACAAGGATTACCATTAGATTACGGAGATAATTCTTTGGGTTACGTTGAAAATGTTCTCAAAATGATGTTCAAACAGCCAAACCAGGATTATGTTCAAAATCCAATTTTGGTAAATGCTCTCAACAAACTTTTAATTTTACATGCCGATCATGAGCAAAATTGCTCTACATCTACAGTTCGTATCGTAGGTTCATCTCATGCTGGTTTATTTGCTTCAATTTCCTCTGGAATTTCTGCTCTTTGGGGGCCGCTTCACGGAGGTGCAAACCAAGCAGTACTAGAAATGCTCGAAGCTATAAAAGAAGACGGCGGAGACACCAAAAAATACATGGCAAAAGCCAAAGATAAAAGCGATCCTTTTAGACTTATGGGCTTTGGGCATAGAGTTTATAAAAACTTCGATCCACGTGCGAAAATCATAAAAGTCGCCGCAGACGAGGTCTTGAATGATTTGGGTGTAGAAGACCCCATCTTAGACATTGCCAAAGGTCTGGAGAAAGAAGCGCTTGCAGATCCTTATTTCGTGCAAAGAAAATTATATCCAAATGTTGATTTTTATTCTGGAATTATATATAGAGCTATGGGTATTCCAGTAGATATGTTTACGGTAATGTTTGCATTAGGACGTTTACCAGGTTGGATTGGGCAGTGGCAAGAAATGCGCCTTCGTAAAGAACCAATTGGTCGTCCAAGACAAATTTATAATGGACAAACATCTCGCTCTTTTAAGGCCTAAAGAAACTAAATTAAAGTCCTAATGACATGCTTAACCTCAATGTTTTAAATGAAACCAGTCCATTAAAAGCAGTAGTTCTTGGCATTGCAAAACATAACGGACCAATTCCAAAAGTAGAAGACTGTTATGACCCTAGCAGTTTGAAACATGTTCAACTAGGAACATATCCGCTAGAAAAAGACATGATTCCAGAAATGAACGCTCTAGCACAACTCTTCAAATCTTACGGAGTGCAGGTCTATCGTCCAAGTGTCATTGCAGATTGTAATCAGATTTTTGCTAGAGATATCGCTTTTGTTATTGAAAACAAATTAATTAAATCCAATATATTACCAGAAAGAGCAAAAGAATTTACAGCTTTGTCATCCATTCTAAACCAAATTCAACCAGAACATATCATTGAACTTCCAGAGGAGTGTCATGTAGAAGGCGGTGATGTAATTTTATGTGATGATCATATTTTTGTAGGAGTTTACACAGGCGATGATTACCCTGACTTTATCACTGCACGGACAAACATGAATGCCGTTGAGGCCCTCCAAAACCTGTTTCCAGATAAAACTATAAAGCCACTAGAGCTTAAAAAATCGAATACAAATCCGCAAGAGAATGCACTTCATTTAGATTGTTGTTTTCAGCCACTGGGTCATGGAAAAGCGCTGATCCATAAAGAGGGATTTCTAAAAGAATCCGACTATCTTTTTTTAGAAAATTACTTCGGAAAAGAACACCTTTTTCTAACAACCAAAGAGGAAATGGCTGCAATGAATTGTAATGTTTTTTCAATTTCTGAAGATGTAATTGTTTCTGAACAGAATTTCACAAGATTAAATTCTTGGTTAGAAGCTCAATCTTTTAAAGTTGAAAAAGTGAAATATTCGGAAGTTTCAAAACAAGGGGGCCTATTGCGATGTTCCACAATGCCATTAATTCGTTCTTAGAAATGAACAGCCAAATAACAAATACAATTTTAATGATTCGTCCTGTTCAGTTTCGAATGAATGAGCAAACGGCAGTCAATAATTATTATCAAAAAAAAATTGAGCATTTAAGTCCTGATGAAATTAATGCTTTGGCGGTTGAAGAATTTGATGCCTTTGTGCAAAAATTACAAACTGTTGGAATTCATGTCATTGTAGTGGACGATACAAAAGATTTTGATACTCCAGATTCAATTTTCCCCAATAATTGGATTTCTTTTCATCAAAATGGGACCGTAGTCTTGTATCCTATGTTTGCCGAAAACAGACGTTTTGAAAGAAAAGAATCGGTTATTGAAGCTGTAGAGCAAAGTGGGTTTTCAATAGAGCATATCGTAGATTATACAGCAGCTGAACAAGAACATTTGTTTTTGGAAGGCACGGGAAGTATAATTTTGGATCGGGAATATCAGAAGGCCTATTGTGCACTTTCGCCACGAGCAGATGAAGACCTTTTTATAGAGTTTTGTGAAGATTTTGATGTCTTTCCGATCATTTTTTCTGCATATCAAACAGTGAACCATAAAAGAGAAAAGATCTATCATACCAATGTTATGATGTGCATTGGCACTACGTTTGCAGTGGTTTGTTTAAATGCAATTGATGATAAGAAAGAACGGAAAAATGTTATTGCCCACCTCAAAAAAAGCAACAAGGAGATTATTGATATCACAGAACAACAAGTCAATCAATTTGCTGGAAATATGTTGCAATTATTAGGCGAAAATGACACTCCCTACTTGATCATGAGCCAATCTGCTTTTGATGCATTACACCCAAATCAGCGATTAAAACTAGAAAAACACACAAAAATAATCTCTAGTGCTTTACAAACAATTGAAGCCTGTGGAGGCGGTAGTGCACGCTGTATGATGGCTGAGATATTTTTGCCTAAAGTGCTCAACTAATAGATACAAAAAAATGTATCTTTGTTGATGAAAAATAGCATTTCATGAGTCTTCAGAACACCCTCTCGCAGCATATAAAAGCAGCATTCAATTCTTTGTACCAATCAGAAATAGAACGCATTGAATTTCAAGCCACTCGAAAAGATTTTGAAGGCGACATCACAGTTGTCACCTTTCCAATGCTGCGTCTTCTAAAAATGAATCCTGTTCAGCTAGGCGAGCAACTAGGAACGTATTTGTTAGCGCACAGCGATGAGGTAGTTTCTTTCAATGTGGTAAAAGGATTTTTAAACCTTGTGCTATCGGACACCTATTTTTTGAGTGTATTTAAAACCATCAATTCAGATCCAAAATTTGGCTTTGTAAATCCAAGTCCAACAGATGCTGTAATGGTCGAATATTCTTCTCCAAACACAAATAAACCCTTGCATTTAGGTCATGTTAGAAATAATCTTTTGGGGTATAGTGTTGCCGAAATTTTGAAGGCCTCTGGAAAAAAAGTTTACAAGACACAGATCATCAACGACAGAGGAATTCATATTTGTAAAAGCATGTTGGCGTGGCAACGATTTGGCCAAGATCAAACACCAGAATCTACAGGGCTGAAGGGTGATAAATTAGTGGGGAATTATTATGTCAAATTTGATCAAGAATACAAAAAAGAAATTGAGAGTTTAGAACAAAAAGGACACTCAAAAGAAGAAGCTAAAGCCAATGCTCCACTACTTTTAGCAGCACAAGAAATGCTCCGAAAATGGGAAGCTGGCGATGCAGAAGTTGTCGCACTTTGGGACACCATGAATCAATGGGTGTACAGCGGTTTTGAGGTGACCTACAAAAATCTAGGTGTCAATTTTGATAGTTATTATTACGAAAGTCAAACCTATCTTTTGGGGAAATCATTTATCGAAGAAGGCTTGAAAAAAGATGTTTTTTTTAGAAAAGATGATGGCTCTGTATGGTGCGATTTATCCGACGACGGACTCGACGAAAAAATTGTATTACGCGCCGACGGAACTGCAGTCTATATGACTCAAGATATTGGAACTGCTGTTCAGCGTGTAAAAGATTGTCCAGATATTTCTGCAATGGTATATACCGTTGGTAACGAACAAGATTACCACTTTAAAGTTCTATTTTTAATTCTGAAAAAACTAGGGTTTGAATGGGCTCAAAATCTTTACCATTTAAGTTATGGAATGGTCGATTTGCCTAGTGGGAAAATGAAAAGTAGAGAAGGTACTGTTGTCGATGCAGATGATTTGATTGTCGAAATGACAACTACTGCAAAAGTTATTTCTCAAGATTTGGGTAAGCTTGATGGCTACTCCGAAAACGAAAAAAATCTAACCTACAAAACGATTGGTTTGGGTGCCTTAAAGTATTTTATCTTAAAAGTAGATCCAAAAAAATCAATTCTTTTTGATCCTGAAGCCTCTGTAGACTTTCAGGGCAATACTGGACCTTTTATTCAATATACATACGCAAGAATTCAAGCGATTCTAAGAAAAGCATCTATCAATGAAAGTGTAATCTCTGATGACCTTAAATTAACAGAAAAAGAGAAAAGTGTGTTGAAACAACTACAGCTTTTTCCTCAAATAATTCAGCAAGCGGCATCACAATATAGCCCTGCACTTATAGCAAATTATACTTACGACTTAGTGAAAGAGTTCAATTCTTTTTATCAAAATATTTCAATTCTTGGCGCAGAAAATACGGCGTTGATGCATTTTAGAGTACAACTGTGTAGTGCTGTTGGAACAACCATAAAAAATGCATTTAGTCTGCTCGGAATTCAAGTTCCAGAACGGATGTAGTTTCAATTTCTAATGAATCAAAATTTAAAATCCTATATTCCACAAGCTGCATTGGATCAAGTTGATCAATTACTTTTGGATGATTGCCTTGAGGTTGTGGTCAAAAAAGCGCGAAAAACACGACATGGTGATTATAGGAAATTAAAAAATGGGCATCACCAAATTACCGTAAATTCTAATCTTAATACGAGTCGTTTTTTAGTCACATTGCTGCACGAGATTGCTCATTATGAAGCCTATAAAACATACGGTTCAAAAATAAAGCCACATGGCAAAGAATGGAAAATGACGTTTCAGCGTCTTGCTTTGCCATTTTTAAGACCCGAAATTTTTCCAAATCAGGTCTTGCCCTATTTAGCTCACTATTTCAAAAACCCAAAAGCCAGCAGTGATTCTGATGTTCAATTGTCGCGAGTTTTGAGAGAACTTGATCCACCTAATGAAAAAACATATATCTTTGAAGTTGAAGAGGGGGCAAAGTTTAAAACTCATAACGGGAAGTTATTTCGAAAAGGAAAAAAAAGGCGTACACGATATGAGGCAACAGAACTCCAATCGGGGCGTTTGTACTCTTTTAGTCCAAACGCAGAAATTGAATTAATAAAAGATAGAAATGAATAAAAATTATTATGCGGTAATTATGGCCGGTGGGGTTGGATCTCGTTTTTGGCCAGTGAGCAAAACAGCTTTTCCAAAACAATTTCACGACATGTTGGGCAGTGGTCAAACGCTTTTACAAAAAACAGTATCGCGACTAGAACAACTGATTCCATCTGAAAATATTCGTATTCTAACCAATAGCATCTATACTGATTTGGTGCTTGAGCAATTGCCTCAATGTACTGAAAATCAAGTTATTGCAGAGCCTGCGATGCGTAATACTGCCCCTTGTATTTTGATGGCTTCATTCAAAATTCATAAAGAAAATCCCAATGCAGTAATGGTGGTGGCTCCTAGCGATCACTGGATAGAAGATGAAACAGCTTTTGCGGATGATTTAAAAGTAGCTTTTGATCATGCTCAAAATTCAAAAGTATTAATGACACTCGGAATAAAACCGTCTTTTCCGAACACTGGATATGGTTATATTGAGTATGATACCTCAATAGAAAATCGTGTCAAAAAAGTCGAAAGGTTTAGAGAAAAACCAAATTACGAAACTGCCAAAAAATTTATAACACAAGGCAATTTCTTGTGGAATGCTGGTATTTTTATATGGTCATCAAAAACAGTTTTGAATGCTTTTCAAGCAGCACAGCCAGAAATGTATCAACTGTTTTCTGCAGGGAATGCCGTTTATAATACCACTAATGAAGATGAATTTGTAAACACAAATTATGAAAAGGCAGAAAATATTTCTGTAGATTATGCAATAATGGAACACAGCACAGATGTGTGTGTTATTACCGCTACTTTTGATTGGAATGATCTTGGAACTTGGGGCAGTTTGTATGCAAAATTAGCCAATGATTCTAATGAAAATGCAGTCGTAAACGCACGGCTTTTGTCCAGTGACTCAAAAGGGAATATGATCAAAACAGACTCCAATAAAATTGTTGTTGTTGATGGATTGAATGATTATATAATTGTAGAAGAGAATGAAATTTTGCTTATATTTCCGAAAAGTAAAGAGCAAGACATAAAGCAATTGAGGCAAAATGTTAAGGATACTTTTGGTGAAAATCACATTTAGAAATGAATCAAAATCAAGAGCTAGAACATAATCATCAAGAATTTAATGATTCTAAGGCCGCAGTAAAGGCCGATGCAAAAGGCCTGTTTGCGTCGATCAAAGTGTTTTTAGTAGAGCTGCTCGATTTTAGAGAAGATACAGATCGAGAAGCCACTATTTCTGCCATCAAAGCAGATATTCCTTTCAAAGGGGCTACAGCCTGGATTCTTATATGTTCAATTTTTGTTGCTTCTGTAGGGTTGAATGCAAATTCTACAGCAGTTGTGATTGGTGCGATGCTTATTTCGCCGCTAATGGGGCCCATCCTTGGTGTTGGCCTTTCCATCGCTATCAACGATATTGATACGCTTAGAAAATCATTGATCAACCTGCTAACGATGCTGGTTTTGAGTTTGCTAACTGCTTTTCTGTTCTTTTATTTCTTTCCCTTAAATCAAGATACTTCAGAGTTGCTTGGTCGTGTACGACCCGATATTAGAGATGTTCTTATCGCCTTTTTTGGTGGTCTGGCACTCATCATCGCACGAACAAAAAAAGGTACTATTGCTTCAGTTATTTTTGGGGTAGCTATTGCCACCGCATTGATGCCACCGCTTTGTACTGCCGGTTATGGACTTTCTCAAGGGAAGTGGGATTATTTTGTGGGCGCCATGTATCTATTCGCCATAAATACCATATTTATCGCATTGGCGACTTTTATTGTTTTAAAAGTATTGCGTTTTCCGATGTTGCATTATGCTAATTCTCAACGTAGAAAAAATATAGCAAGAATAGCAGGCGTTTTAGCTTTTGCAGTGATGCTTCCCGCAGGCTGGACTTTTTATGATGTACTCAAAGAGTCTCAATACAAATTTGATTACAAGAATTATTTAGAAAATGAGATTAATAATAATCAAAGTTTATGGCTACAACGTGAAAAAATAGATATAAAAGAAAGATCCATAACCCTAAATTTCAATGGCGATATAAATGATGCTACAAAATCGGATTTAATCAACGAGCTCAAAGGATATGAATATTTACAAGATTTTAAATTAATCATCAACGGCAACACCAATCGAAGCACCGATAAAATTCTGGAACTTTATGACATCGCTCTTGACAAAATTGATCAACGCGATCAACAGATTGAAAATTTAAAATTCACTATTGACAGCCTAAAATTGGTTGCAGTATCGAAAAGTGAAACGAATACAATTGATTTTATCAGTTTGGCGAAAGACGTTAAGATTCAATTTTCTGACTTAGAGTCTTTTGGGTTTTCCAAAATGTTGAATTCTACGAATTTTAGAACAACAGATACCGTTTTGGTCGCAAAACTTCGCTGGAGTAGTAGCTTGCAAGATAGTTTACGAATTCAAAAAAGCACAGAGCTAAAAAATTGGTTGGAGCAAGAACTGCAGCAACAAAGTGTAGAAATTCTCACCCAGTAAGGCTTAGCCTTTCAGATACATTTCCCTTACTTTTTTAAATAAATTTGAAGAATAGACAAAGTTAGAAACCGCTTCGTTGTCCGTTCTAAAAATAGTTTCTTTACTACCTTCCCAGGCCTTTTCTCCGTCTTTTAAGAACACAATTTTTTCTCCGATTTCCATTACAGAGTTCATATCGTGAGAATTTATAACGGTTACCATATTGTATTCTTTTGTAATTTCTTGAATTAAATTATCAATGACAATAGCCGTTTTTGGATCGAGACCAGAATTGGGTTCATCACAAAATAAATATTTTGGATTGTTTACAATCGCTCTAGCAATGGCGACTCGTTTTTGCATTCCTCCAGAAGCTTCACTCGGCATTTTGTATTGCGCATTGTCAAGATTTACACGTTTGAGCACAATATGGGCACGGTCTCGCATTTCGCTCTCACTTTGATTGGTAAACATTCTTAGCGGAAACATTACATTTTCTTCGATAGTCATCGAATCAAAAAGTGCACTTCCTTGAAATACCATTCCTATTTTTGAGCGTAGATTTCTTTTTTCGTCATCAGACAATTCTGTAAATTTATGATCATCATACTCAATACTTCCTGCATTATAATCAAAAAGGCCAAGTAGGCATTTCAAAAAAACAGTTTTTCCAGAGCCACTTTGACCAATCACAAGGTTGGTTTTTCCTTGCTCAAAAGTGGTAGAAACTCCTTTAAGGACTTCTGTATTATCAAATGCTTTGTGTAGATCTGTAACGCGTATCATTAGCTTAGCAACATTTGAGTTAGAATATAGTTCAACAGAATGATCACAACACTTGTCCACACAAATGCGACAGTACTTGCTTTGCCAACTTCTAGTGCTCCGCCTTTCATATAATAACCATGAAACGAGGGTATGGTGGCCAAAATAAAGGCAAAAACTATAGTTTTTATAAATGCATAGGCCATGTGATATGGAATAAAATCGATTTGAACCCCTCGTATATAATCTTCCAATGTAGAAAATCCGCCATAAACACAAGCGGCCATTCCTCCGATTATCCCTAGAAACATAGCAATAGAAATTACAAATGGGTAGAGCATCATGGCAACTGTTTTTGGAAAAACAAGATAATTTATGGAATTGACGCCCATCACCTCAAGCGCATCAATTTGTTCTGTTACACGCATTGTTCCAATGCTAGAAGTTATGAACGACCCTACTTTTCCTGCCATAATTATTGAAATAAATGTTGGCGCAAATTCAAGAATAACAGATTGTCGTGTTGCAAATCCAACTAAGTACTTCGGAATCAAAGGATTAGTAATGTTTAGAGCGGTCTGAATGGTAATCACACCCCCAACAAAAAAGGAAATAAAGGCCACAATGCCAAGTGAGCTAATCACTAAGTCTTCAATTTCTTTCAAAATTAATTTTATCATGACAGATCGTTTCGTAGGTTTTCGAAACATTTCTGCTATCATAAAAAAATACGCACCAATATTTTGAAGATAATTCATGTTGTATAATCTTATTGCTAAAGTAAAAAAATCTAACTAGAAAAGATGAGTTTTCAGTCAAATTGAGGGTTTACATTTTTTAGGGACGAATTTATTGAATCTATATAATTTAAAAGCTCTTCTTTACCTTCAAATTTTGTAGAAGAGGTGATAAAGTAGTGTGGTAATTCTTCCCAGTTTTTCTTCAAAATACTCTGATAGTGAACGATATTTCTTTCGATAGCTTTTGGTTTTAGCTTGTCTGATTTTGTGAAAATTATACTGAACGGAATTTGCTGTTCACCAAGCCATTGCATGAAGTTCAAATCAATTTGTTGTGGCTCATGGCGAATATCAATAAGAACAAAAGCAGAAACCAGTTGCTTTCTTTGTCTAAAATATGAAGTTATAAATTTTTGAAATGTTTTTTTACTCGATTTAGAAACCCGTGCATAACCATAGCCGGGCAAATCTACTAAGTACCATTGCTCGTTAATTAAAAAGTGATTGATCAATTGCGTTTTTCCAGGTCTTCCGGAAGTTTTGGCCAACTTTTTTTGATTGGTCAGCATATTGATCAGAGAAGATTTTCCAACATTACTTCGGCCAATAAAGGCGTATTCGGGAAAATTATTTTCTGGACACTTAGAAACGTCTTGATTGCTTACTACAAATGTTGCGGTCTTGATGTGCATGTCAAAGTTGTTATAACTTCCTCATTTCGAGCCAACTAGATAAAATTTCATTAAACTTATCAGGGTGTTCCATCATGGCCGCATGGCCACATTTATCTATCCAGTATAAATTTGAATCAGGGAGCAGTTCATGAAATTCCTCAGCAACATTTGGAGGGGTTACAATATCATTTTTACCCCAAATAATACATGTAGGAGTATTCATTTTTGGCAAGTCTTTAGCCATGTTATGACGAATAGCACTTTTGGCAATAGCTAAGGTTTTTACAAGTTTGTTTCTGTCATTTACGGTTTCATAAACATCATCTACAATTTCTTTGGTGGCCACCGCAGGATCATAAAAAACTTCTTCGGCTTTGGCCTTTATCACATTGTAGTCACTTCGTTTAGTATATCCACTTCCCATGGCGCTTTCGTAAAGTCCAGAACTTCCAGTAATCACCAAACCTGCAACTTTTTCTGGGTAGATGTTCGTGTAATATAGTCCAATATGCCCTCCAAGAGAATTTCCAAGAAGAATAACATTTTCATAGCCCTTGAAGTTGATAAAATCTCTTAAATGAAGCGCGAAATTTTTCACATTAGTATTAAGTAATCCCAGAGAATAAACAGGCAATTCTGGCAAAACTAGCTTGTAGCCATTTTCACTAAAATGATTGATGACTCCGTCAAAGTTACTTAGCCCTCCCATCAAGCCATGAAGAATGATGATAGGTCGTCCTTCTCCGATTTCAGTATAACTGAATTTATCCTCCTTCTTTAACACGTACTTCATATTATGATTTGAAAAATTGGTACTGTTAGCAAATCTAAACAATTTTATTCAATAAAGACCTTGAAAAGCTATTCTTAATACACTTGTCAAATTGCATTTTTTTCAGAAGAAACTTTAAAAAATACGGCTAAATCTTCTTATTAACACTAAAATGTTAATTTCGTCAAATTATTCATAATTAATTGATTATCAGTATTTTAAATAAAAATAACCATGCGGTTTGTCGAGCTATTTTGCATTTGGTAGAAATTTATTAACAAAGTGGTAAAAAGTGGTAAAAAGTGGGATTTATTTTATAATTTTGGAATACACAAAACAAACACATCAATTAAATTGAATACACTCATAGGATCATACGAATGTAAGGCAGACGCAAAGGGCCGTTTGATGCTTCCTGTTGCTTTGAAAAAGCAGTTGGCCTCGTCTATGGGTAATGGTTTTGTTTTGAAACGCGCAGTGTTTCAGCCGTGTTTGGAGTTGTACCCGATGACAGAATGGGAGGCCTTAATGCAAAAAGTAAATAAGCTGAATAGGTTTAAAAAGAAAAATAACGACTTCATAAGAAGGTTTACGGCCGGTGTGAAACCTATCGAATTGGATGCCTCTGGGCGTCTTCTTATTCCTAAAGATCTTGTTGGATTCGCCAAAATCACCAAAGAGGTGGTTGTTTCTTCGGCGGTTAATATCATAGAGATTTGGGATAAAGAGTTGTATGAAAAAGCCATTGATGATGCAGCAAATGATTTTGCAGACTTGGCAGAAGAGGTAATGGGACAAGATGATGCCGATGGAATATCATAATCCTGTTTTGCTTGATGAATCTGTTGGTGGTTTAGCGATAAAAAAAAATGGGGTGTATGTGGATGTTACTTTTGGCGGTGGCGGTCACAGTCGAAAAATACTACAACACCTAGGTCCAGAAGGAAAACTATTTGCTTTTGACCAAGATAAAGACGCTCTTTCAAATTGTATTGATGATCAACGATTTACATTAATCAATGAGAATTTTAGGTTCATGAAGCGGTTTTTGCGCTTTCATGGCATCAAGGCAGTTGATGGTATTTTGGCAGATTTTGGAGTTTCTTCATATCAGTTTGATGCGCCCGATCGCGGGTTTTCAATCCGTTTTGATGCGCCATTGGATATGCGAATGAATCAAGATGACAAAGTGTCTGCAAAGACCATTATCAATACGTATTCCGAGGAAGAATTGAGGCGATTGTTTTGGGAATTTGGAGAGTTGAGAATTGCTCCGGCACTCGCAAGAACAATTGTTGAAGCACGAACAGATCACGCTATTGATACCACATTTGAATTAAAAAATTTGTTGAATAAATATTTGCCTAGAGGTAAACAAAATAAAATTTTAGCTCAAATCTATCAAGCGATAAGAATTGAAGTCAATAATGAACTTGAAGTGCTAAAAACTTTTTTGATGGATAGCAAAGAGGTGCTAAAGCAAGACGGGAGACTAAGTGTTATTTCTTACCATTCTTTGGAAGATCGTTTGGTAAAAAGATTTGTAAGAAACGGCATGTTTGAGGGGGAGCCAGAGCGCGATATGTTTGGAAATTTCTCTGTACCGTTCAAGAAGATTGGCAAATTGATTGTTCCAACTCCAGCTGAAATAAAGGAGAATAACAGAGCAAGAAGTGCAAAGTTGAGAATCGCACAAAAACTATAAATACAGAATGAAAAACATAGTTTATAACATATTAAAAGGAACTTTTTTGGTGAGCGATGGGGCTTACAAAAAATGGCGTTTAATTTTGTTTTTCTCTGCTTTGGCCATCATGATGATCGCAAGTTCGCATAGCGCCGATCGAAAAGTACATCATATTGCAAAATTAAATGAAGACGTAAAATCATTACGTTCATTATACGTCAAAACACGTTCCGATTTGATGGAGCTTAGGTTGGAATCTGTGGTTCGTGGCCGTCTCAAGAACAAAGGTATTGTTCCTTCTCAAACTCCGCCTGTTAAAATCTTAATTGCTTCAAGAACAAAATAAATAAATGTCTGAAAAAGAAACCAACATATTAAACAAATTATACTTCATTTCGGGGTGTATGTTCATTTTTGCTTTGTTGGTAATTTTTAAATTATCTAAAATTCAGTTTGTACAGGGAGAGGCCTACAGATCTCTTGCAGAAAAACGCAGCATCAAAAATGTGGTCATCCCTTCCAATAGAGGGAATGTATATTCTGTTGATGGTAGTCTGTTGGCTACATCAGTACCAAAATATGATATTAGACTAGATTTGGTGACTTCATCGGAGCGTAATTTTCAATCTAATATACAAGCATTATGCGATTCTATTTCTGCATTTAATGGTTCTTCATCTCTTGTTTTACAGAAGCGAATTCGAGAAGCACGGCAAAATAAAAACCGCTACTTTTTATTGGCAAGGAATATTGATTATTCAGAGTATTTGCGTTTGAGGTCTTTTCCACTATTGAATTTAGGAGCTTACAATGGTGGGTTGATCGTAGAGCAAACAACAAAACGAGATTATCCTCTTGGGGGGATTGCTCAGCGTTCTGTGGGCTACGAAAGAGTAGATGCTAATGGATTTATAACTCGCGTTGGGATCGATGGTGCATTTGGAGAAAAATATTTGCGAGGTGTAGATGGTAAGCGTCTAAAACAAAACATTGGAAAAGGCCAGTGGAAACCTATTGATGATTTCAATCAAACCGAACCTCAAGACGGTTATGACGTCATTACTACGATTGATGTAAATATTCAAGATATTGCACATCATGCCCTTTTGCAGCAATTAGAGAAGTATAATGCCGACCATGGATCTGTGGTTGTCATGGAAACTAAAACAGGCGCGATAAGAGCGATTTCAAATCTTGGTAGAAATGCTGAAGGAAAGTATTATGAGCGTCTAAATTATGCAGTTGGAGAATCACACGAACCAGGTTCTACTTTTAAGTTGATGGCATTGGCAGTGGCACTAGAAGATCAAAAAATTGACACGACCACCATTGTTGATACCAAAAAAGGAGTTTTGTCTTTTTATGGCAAAAAAGTAAGAGATTCTAAAAAAGGAGGTTATGGAAAAATATCTGTAGCCGAAGCTTTTGAAGTCTCTTCAAATACAGGAATTGTGAGTGCAATTGATGAGGCCTACAAACAAAACCCTTCCAAATTTATTGATGGTTTGTACAAAATGAACCTTGGTGATTCACTGGGGCTTCCAATAGTAGGTGAAGGCAAAGCAATCATTCCCGACCCAAGAATAAAAAATAACCGTTGGAGTGGTATTGCACTTCAATGGATGGCCTATGGCTACGGGGTGTCTTTTACTCCTTTACAAACGCTTACTTTTTATAATGCTATTGCTAATGATGGCATAATGGTTAAGCCACGTTTTGTAGAAGAAGTGAGAACTATTGATCAATCGATTGAAGTGTTTGAAACAAAGGTTATCAACCCTCAAATATGTTCTAAAGAAACTGTACAAAAACTTCAAAAACTGCTTCAAAATGTAGTTGAAAAAGACCACGGTACAGGCCATGGTTTGTACGCTAAAAACTTTTCTATGGCTGGAAAGACAGGGACCTGCCAAAAAGACTATAGAAATAAAGAACAATTAAATTATATATCAACATTCTCTGGATATTTTCCGGCCGAAAATCCAAAATATTCATGTATTGTGGTGATTCATGAACCAGACAAAAGTGTAGGGTATTATGGCGCTGATGTCTCTGGTCCAGTATTTAAAAAAATTGCTCAAAAAATATACACTAGTGCTCCTGTTCTTGATGTCATCGAAAATATCAATCAAACCGCATTGGCAGTAGAGGAACAATATCAAAGGTACTATACAACGTCGGAAAAGTACAAAACAGTGATGCCAAACCTCAAGGGCATGCCAGCAATGGATGCTATTGCTATCCTAGAAAATATGGGGCTTAAAGTTAAGATTATTGGGCAAGGAAAAGTACAAAATCAATCTATAAATAGAGGCGAAAAAGTAGTGCCAAAAACAACTGTAATACTAGAATTATCGTGATGATTTTAAAAGACATATTGTATAATGTTGCTTTGCAGTCTGTGCAAGGCAAAACAGATGTTGTTGTAAATTCTATTCAGTATGATTCCCGAAAAGTTGAAAAAAATGATCTATTTGTAGCCATAAAAGGTGTGCATTCCGATGGGCATTCATTCATCGAAAAAGCCATAGAGAATGGAGCATCTGTTATAGTCGCAGAAACACTCCCAGAACACAAAATTGAAAATATCACATACGTTGAGGTTCAATCCTCATCCTCTGCACTGGCCTTTATGGCTGCTAATTTTTATCAGCATCCCTCAGAAAACCTGCGGTTGATTGGCGTTACAGGAACTAATGGCAAAACAACGGTCGCTTCATTATTATACAATCTGTTTAAAGCTGCAGGATATAAAGTTGGCTTAATTTCTACAGTAAAAGTAATGGTTGACAATACAAGTCATTCTACTTCTCATACCACCCCCGACTCATTAGTCATCAATTCTTACCTCCAGCAAATGAATAACGTTGGTGTGGAATTTTGTTTTATGGAAGTGAGTTCACATGGCATACACCAGCACCGCACAGAAGGATTAGCTTTTGAAGGTGGTATTTTTACCAATCTATCACACGATCATCTCGATTATCATTCTTCGTTTGCAGAATATCGAGATGTGAAAAAATCATTTTTTGATGGTCTTTCAAAAACAGCTTTTGCACTAACGAATGTGGACGACAAAAATGGTCGGATCATGGTTCAAAACACCAAAGCAAAAACCTACAGTTATGCCATGAAAAGCTATGCAGATTACCGAACTCAAATTCTTGAAAATCACTTTAAAGGTTTGTTATTAAAAATCAATGACAATGAAATTTGGGTGAAATTAATTGGAAGTTTTAATGCATATAACCTTACGGCAGTATTTGCTTGTGCTGATATTTTGGGTCTTGAAAACGACGAACTACTACGACTAATGAGTACCCTAGAAAATGTTAGTGGGCGTTTTGAATATTTTGTAACACCAAATAACATTACGGTCATCGTCGATTATGCACATACACCTGATGCCCTCAAAAATGTACTGCATACCATCAATGATATTCGTACACAGAACGAACTCTTGATTTCGGTTGTGGGTTGTGGTGGAGATCGCGACAAAACTAAACGTCCAAAGATGGGACATATTGCTTCAGCATTGAGTTCCAAAGTCATTTTTACTAGCGATAACCCAAGATCTGAAAACCCAGACAGCATTATTTCTGAAATGGAGCAAGGCGTAGAACCACAAAATTTTAAGAAAATAATGGCCATTACCAATCGTAAACAGGCCATTAAGGCTGCTTGTCAGTTGGCACGTACAAATGATATCATACTTGTTGCTGGAAAAGGACATGAATCTTATCAAGAAATTAACGGAAAACGCTCGGCCTTTAACGATTATGAAGTGGCTTTAGACTATTTAAATCAATTACAAAAATAATATGCTGTACTATTTGTTTGAATATTTAGAAAAAGAATACCAGTTTCCCGGAGCATCGCTCTTTGGTTTCTTGACCTTTAGGGCAGCTTTGGCCATTATTTTGTCGCTTTTAATTTCTACGATTTTTGGAAAGAAAATCATCAGTATTCTTCAAAGAAAGCAAGTAGGAGAGACCATTCGAGATTTGGGGCTGGATGGACAAAAAGAAAAAGCAGGAACGCCAACAATGGGAGGTTTGATCATCATTTTGGCGACTCTTGTGCCTGTACTTCTGGTGGCAAAACTAGATAATATCTATATCCTTCTTTTATTAATGACCACCCTTTGGATGGGAGCAATTGGTTTTACAGATGACTACATCAAAAAATTTAAAAATGACAAAGAAGGATTAAAAGGAAAGTTTAAAGTTATTGGTCAAGTTGGTCTTGGTGTCATAGTTGGACTCACTCTATTTTTCCATTCCGAAGTGACCATCAAAGAGCAAATTCCAATACAAGAGCGTGTGACTGTTGCTGAAGCGCAAAGACCTTCAAAGCAATTTTATCCAGAAATAAAATCAACCAAAACCACCATTCCTTTTGTAAAGGCCAACGAATTTGATTATGCCGATTTGATCACATGGATTCATCCTAGTTTAGAACAATATGCGTGGATTGTCTTTGTTTTCGTGGTGATTTTTATCATCACGGCAGTGTCCAATGGTGCAAATTTAACCGATGGCATTGATGGCCTTGCTGCAGGAACATCGGCAATAATAGTACTCACACTTGGAATTTTTGCATGGGTTTCTGGTAATATCATTTTCTCCGACTATTTGAACATTATGTACATCCCCCGAGTCGAAGAAATTACAATCTATATTGCTGCTTTTGTAGGGGCATTAATTGGATTTTTGTGGTATAATACTTTTCCAGCTCAGGTGTTTATGGGCGATACCGGGAGTTTGACCATTGGTGGTATTATAGCTGTCATTGCAATTGCAGTACGCAAAGAGTGGTTGATTCCATTGTTGTGTGGAATTTTTGTAATCGAAAATTTATCAGTCGTGCTACAAGTGGGCTATTTCAAGTACACAAAAAAGAAATTTGGTACTGGACGACGCATTTTTAAAATGTCGCCTTTGCATCATCATTATCAAAAATTAGGTTATCACGAAAGTAAAATTGTGACTCGATTTTGGATTGTTGGAATTCTTCTAGCCATCCTAACCATCGTCACCCTAAAAATTAGATAAATGAAGCGATTGGTAGTACTTGGTGGTGGAGAAAGTGGTGTTGGTACAGCGCTATTGGGAAAAGAAAAAGGGTTTGAAGTTTTTGTTTCAGATTACGGAACACTAAAAAAAGAATACAAGGACGTTCTTATACATAATGAGATTGATTGGGAGGAAGAAAAACACACACCGTCAAAAATTTTAAATGCTGATGTTGTGATGAAAAGCCCTGGAATTTCGGAACAAGTGGCCATTGTCAAAGCCCTTCTTGAACAACAGGTTCCTGTGCTTTCTGAAATTGAGTTTGCGGCTCAATTTACGGAGGCCAATATTGTTGGAATTACTGGAAGTAATGGAAAAACAACCACAACAATGATGACTCATCATATTCTGCATCAGGCCAAATTAAACGTGGAAATGGGAGGTAATATTGGTGATAGTTTTGCGGGTCTTATTGAGAAAAATCCGGATCACTTTGTGTTGGAGTTAAGCAGTTTTCAGTTGGACGGTATTCGTAAATTCAGACCACATATTGCTGTGATTACCAACATAACTCCAGATCATTTGGATCGCTATGATCATAAATTTGAAAACTATATCGCTTCAAAGTTTAGAATTACCATGAATCAAACCAAAGAAGATATTTTGATTTATGATGCCGATGATGAGGTGATAAACTCCTATATCCAAACTCACGACATTCAATCAACATTGATGCCTTTTTCATTAACAAAAATATTAGAACAAGGTACATTTTTAAGACAAGAAGAAATTATTATAAAATATAAAAAAGAAGAAAACATAATGCCAACAACAAATTTAGCTTTAGAAGGAAAGCACAACATCAAAAATGCGATGGCAGCGGCTACCGTTGCTCACCTTCTCAAAATTAGAAAAGACACTATACGTGAAAGCTTAGAATGTTTTCAAGGAGCAGAGCATCGTTTAGAAAACGTATTGAAAATCAATAAAGTACAGTACATAAACGACTCGAAAGCAACCAACGTAAATGCAACTTATTTTGCATTGGAAAGCATGGATGCGCCAACCGTTTGGATTGTTGGTGGAGTAGATAAAGGCAACGATTATAGTGCTTTATTTCCTTTTGTCAATGAAAAAGTAAAAGCGATTATTTGCCTTGGAAAAAACAACGAAGCTTTGTTCCATAATTTTGAGCACATGGTAGAAATCATGGTAGAAACGCAGTATATGTCAGAGGCCGTAAAAATTGCTTACAATATTGCAGCAGCTGGAGAAAATGTATTGCTGTCGCCGGCTTGTGCGAGTTTCGATTTATTTAAAAATTATGAAGATAGAGGACATCAATTTAAAACTGCAGTACGCGCGTTATAAATGAAATTAAAATTTGGTAACATAAAGGGAGATCGAATGATATGGGCCATTGTTGCGCTATTGGCTATATTTTCATTTTTGCCTGTGTATAGTGCGGCAAGCAATTTGGCATATACCTATGGTGATGGTCAAACGTTTAGTTACCTCGTAAAGCATTTTGTGCATTTGTTTTTAGGGTTTTCTATTATTTATGGCATACATAGGATTCCATACCGTTACTTCAAAGGACTTTCTATGGTCATGTTTCCAGTTGTTTTGATTCTTCTTTTGGTAACGCTTTTACAAGGAACAACAATTGATGGTGCCAATGCGAGTCGTTGGATTCGTGTACCGTTTGTTGGATTTACATTCCAACCATCAACTCTAGCTGCTTTGGTGCTGATGGTTTTTGTGGCGCGGTATCTTTCAAAAGTCTTTGAACAAAAAATCACATTCAAGTCGTCTTTAGTTCCATTGTGGTTACCGGTTTTTGTAGTCCTTATTTTGATTCTTCCGGCCAACTTCTCAACGACTGCTATTATTTTTACAATGATACTAGTTTTGGCATTTTTGGGCGGATATCCACTAAAATACCTTGGAGCAATCGTAGGGTCGGGGCTTTTGGTGCTTGCCTTTTTTGTACTGCTTGCAAAAGCCTTTCCAGATGCTATGCCCAATAGAGTTGATACCTGGACCAGTCGAATTGCGAATTTTATGGACGATCATGATTCGGAGGAAGATTATCAAATTGAAAAAGCAAAAATTGCTATTGCAACAGGAAGTTTATATGGTTTAGGACCTGGAAAAAGTGTTCAGAAAAATTTCCTACCTCAATCCTCTTCAGATTTTATTTTCGCCATTATTATTGAAGAATATGGACTATTGGGAGGGCTGTTTTTATTGATTTTATATCTGTTGCTTTTGTTTAGAATTGTAATTGTCGCACAAAAAGCTGAAACTGTTTTTGCAAAACTATTGACCATAGGCGTTGGACTTCCAATTATTTTTCAGGCCTTAATAAATATGGGGGTTGCCGTAGAGTTATTTCCTGTAACAGGCCAAACTCTTCCATTGATTAGCAGTGGTGGAACATCCATATGGGTGACTTGCCTTGGGATAGGAATTATCTTGAGTGTCAGCGCCAAAAGAGAGGAAATTAAAAACCAATATGAGGGAGAACAACATCCTCTTGAAATTTTAAGTGAAGCCTTGTAATGCATAAATTTAAAGTCATATTATCTGGAGGAGGCACAGGGGGGCATATTTTCCCTGCACTTTCTATTGCTCAGGCTCTAAAGGTCAAGTATCCAGAATCTGACTTTCTTTTTGTTGGAGCGAAAGGTAAAATGGAAATGGAAAAAGTGCCCAATGCGGGCTTCAAAATAATTGGACTTTGGATTTCGGGCTTGCAAAGGAAGCAGATGTTTAGAAATATTTTATTTCCATTGAAACTCGTAATAAGTTTGATAAAGTCTGTTATTATTATATTAAAATTCAAACCCAATGTTGTTATTGGAACAGGGGGATTTGCTAGCGGTCCTTTGTTGTATGTTGCTTCAATTTTTGGAACCCCAACGCTTATACAAGAACAAAATTCTTTCCCTGGAATTACCAACAAATTATTATCAAAAAAAGCTCAAAAAATTTGTGTTGCTTATGATAATTTAGAATCATTTTTTCCAAAAGAAAAAATAATAGTTACGGGTAATCCTGTGCGTCAAGACCTTCTAGATTTGGACCAAAAACAAACAGAGGCATATTCTGAATTTAACTTAGATCCAAACCAAAAAACACTTCTTATTTTGGGTGGTAGTTTAGGCGCACGAAGAATCAATCAATTGGTGGAAGCCCAACTGCCATATTTTAAGGATCATAAGATTCAAGTCTTATGGCAGTGTGGAAAATTATACTTTCAAGAATATTATCATCATGATAAAACAACCGATGTTCAAGTCATGTCGTTTATAAAACGTATGGACATGGCCTATGCAGCAGCAGATATAATTATTTCTAGAGCTGGTGCAAGCTCAGTTTCTGAACTTTGCATTGTTGGAAAACCAGTAATTTTTATTCCATCGCCTAATGTAGCGGAAGATCATCAAACCAAAAATGCGTTGGCTATTTCTAGTAAAAATGCGGCTTTGCTTATTCCAGAAAAGGACTTACAAAAAGAATTTGAAACGCAATTTTCAAAACTGATAAATAATACTGATTTACAGCAACGGCTTTCAAATAATATTAAAAAATTAGCCAAAAAATCGGCAACAGAAGATATTGTTCGTGAAATTGAAAACCTTATAAACGCATGAAATTAAACGCTTTCCATAACATCTATTTTGTTGGTATTGGCGGTATCGGAATGAGTGCGCTTGCCAAATATTTTCATTCGCAAAATAGCTTGGTTTCTGGTTATGACAAAACGCCTAGTTCTGTTACAAAAGCGCTAGAAAATTTAGGTATAGAGATTACGTATTTAGACCAAATAGAAGCCCATAATTTCAAACATTTAGAAGCCCAAAATACACTTGTGGTTTATACTCCTGCGGTTCCGAGTACGAATACAATTTTAAAGTATTTCATGTCTAATAATTTCACTGTTTTGAAAAGATCTGAGGTTTTGGGGATGATCACTAAAGATACGTTTTGTATTGCAATTGCAGGCACCCATGGAAAAACCACAACAACAAGTATTTTGGGTCATTTGATGCACGAAGCCAATCAAAATATGACTGCTTTCTTAGGGGGTATTTCAGAAAATTATAATTCAAATTTAATTCAAAATGGAAGTGAAGCGACTGTTGTGGAGGCCGATGAATTTGATCGATCATTTATGACACTTTCACCCAATTTTGCCTGTATAACTTCTATGGATGCAGATCATTTGGATGTTTATGGAGATCAAGAAAGTTTAAAACAATCCTTTTTAGATTTTTCAAAAACTATCAGTTCTACCGGAAAGCTTTTTGTTTATGAATCACTTCCTATGGACGGCATAACATATGCTGTGGGTTCCAATGCCGATTATGCAGCTCACAATGTAAACCTTATTGATAGTGCTTATCATTTTGATTTAAAAACACCAAATTCTTTATTGCATGATTTCATATTTCATTTGCCTGGACTTCACAATTTAAACAATGCCGTTGCGGCTCTCGCAATGGCCTTGGAGTATGGGTGTTCTGAAAAACAACTTAAAAAAGGATTGGCATCCTACAGAGGCGTCAAAAGACGTTTTTCATATAAAATTAAAGAAAAATCTTTTGTGTTTATTGATGATTATGCACATCATCCAAAAGAAATTGATGCCGTACATCAAGCCATTACAGAAATGCATCCCAACCACAAAATTACTGCTGTATTTCAGCCCCATTTATTTAGTAGAACACAGGATTTTGCAGACGATTTTGCACGCTCACTTTCTGTTTTCGATGCGGTATTACTTCTAGATATTTACCCTGCGCGCGAACTCCCAATTCCTGGCGTAAATGCATCGTGGCTGCTCGAAAAAATTAAGGCACCATTTAAAAAATTAGTAACCAAAACAACAGTGCTTGACAGTATCAAAGCACTGCAGCACCCCGTGTTGGTGACTATGGGTGCTGGCGATATTGGTACCCTTGTCGAACCCCTTTCAAAAGAATTATTACATGGATAAATATAAGGACATAGGAAAAGGGATTTTACTGCTTTTTGTGGTGGTGTTTTTGTATGCATTTTCATCTGTAAAAAGCAATCGTTTGTTTGTAGAAAGCACGAGCATAACATTTGTTGGAAAAGACCATTTATTAATCAGTAAAGACATGGTTAATAAATTGTTAATACAAAATCAGCAAGCAGTGGAATGCATGCCTAAAGATATTTTAGATTTGAATGTACTAGAGTCCAAAATATCATCGCATCCGATGATTGAAAATGCTGAGGTGTATCTTACTGTAAATGGGGAAGTTAGAGTAGAAGTAGAGCAACTTACACCACTAGCAAGAGTGATTTCTGAACCATCGTTTTATATAGATAGTCAAGGCAAAATGATGCCTCTTTCGCCGGAGTATAGCGCGCGAGTAGTTTTGGTTCATGGTCGTGTAAGTGCATCGAATATAGGTGCTTTGCATCAATTGTTGCAACATGTAAAAAATGATGATTTTTTAAATTTATACGTCACAGGAATTAAGGTGAATGATAAAGATCAATTTTCGCTGCTTATGCGTACATATGATTTTGAAGTTGTCGTTGGACCTTTAGAAAATTTGGATGAAAAAATGAGAAATTTTAAAGCGTTTTATCAAAAAGCAAAAAAAGATAAGCTGCTTGAAACATATAAAATAGTGAATTTACAATTCAACCGACAGGTTGTTTGTACTAAAATATAATTCTATGGAGACTCAAAATATTGCAGTAGGTCTAGATATTGGAACTACAAAAATTGTTGCGATGATTGGCCAAAAAAATCAGTATGGTAAATTGGAAACAATTGGTGTAGGAAAGTCAAAAAGTATGGGCGTTCACAGAGGTGTTGTCAATAATATTACACAAACGATTCAATCCATTCAAAATGCAGTTTCGGAAGCAGAAGCCACATCAGACATCAAAATTGATGGTGTAACTGTTGGAATAGCAGGGCAGCACATAAGAAGTTTGCAACACAGTGATTACATCACAAGGCCAAATGCAGAGCAAGTGATCAATGAGGAAGATATAGACCGATTGATCAATCAAGTTCATAAACTTGTAATGCTACCTGGCGAGGAAATTATTCATGTGTTGCCACAGGATTTCAAAGTGGATGGACAGGCAGAAATTAAAGAGCCTATAGGGATGTATGGCGAACGATTGGAGGCCAATTTTCATGTTGTTGTAGGTCAGGTTTCATCCATTCGAAATATTGGTCGATGTATTCAAACAGCAGGATTGAGTTTGGAGGGGATTACCTTAGAACCTTTAGCTTCGGCCAAAGCAGTGCTAAGTCAAGAAGAAAAAGAAGCCGGAGTAGCACTTATAGATATTGGTGGTGGAACAACCGATTTGGCAGTTTTCAAAGATGGTATCATTCGCCATACTGCTGTAATTCCATTTGGAGGAAATGTCATTACAGAAGACATCAAAGAGGGGTGTTCGATCATTGAAAAACAAGCAGAATTATTGAAAATTAAATTTGGATCTGCTTGGCCTGGCGAAAACAGAGATAATGAAATTGTGTCTATACCTGGACTAAGGGGTCGAGATCCGAAAGAAATTTCATTAAAAAATCTATCTAAAATCATTCATGCAAGAGTAGTGGAAATTATCGAACAAGTCTATGTAGAAATCAAAAACTATGGTCATGAAGAGCAAAAGAAAAAACTAATTGCAGGAATAGTCCTTACGGGTGGCGGTAGTCAGTTGAATCATTTGAAGCAATTGGTAGAATACATCACTGGAATGGACACAAGAGTAGGATATCCAAATGAACATCTTGCAGGAGATAGTGATGGAGACATTACCAGTCCTTTGTATGCTACAGCAGTAGGACTTGTTTTAGATGGATTAGAACGACAAGAAAAGAAAGTTGTAGTAGAACAAGTCCCAACAGAAGAAGAAACACCCGAAACTCCAGTTGAAAAGCCCCCGGTACAAACCAAAGGATTTTTGGAGAAACTAACCGAACGTGTCAAGGACTTTTTAGAAAATGCAGAATAACCAAAAAAAAATAAATTTTTATGAGCAGTAATAACGAACTCGGAATCACATTTGATTTACCAAAAAATCAATCCAACGTCATCAAAGTCATTGGTGTTGGTGGCGGTGGTAGCAATGCTATCAACCACATGTTTAAACAAGGGATAAAAGGCGTGGACTTTGTCATTTGCAATACAGATGCACAAGCTCTTAATAGTAGCGGTGTGCCCAATAAAATTCAACTCGGAATACATATTACTGAGGGATTGGGTGCAGGAGCCAACCCAGAAATCGGCGAAAAAGCAGCTGTAGAAAGTTTGGAAGACATACGCAGCATGCTCAATACCAATACAAAAATGGTATTTATTACTGCTGGAATGGGTGGTGGAACAGGAACGGGTGCAGCCCCAGTCATTGCCAAAATGGCAAGAGAGCTCGATATTCTAACGGTTGGTATTGTCACGATGCCATTTCAATTTGAAGGAAAAATAAGAAATACCCAAGCACACAAAGGGATAGAGACGTTAAGAAAAGTTGTTGATTCGTTGGTTATTATCAATAACAATAAACTTCGCGAAGTGTATGGTAATCTTGGATTTAAAGCTGGATTTTCTAAAGCCGATGAAGTGCTTTCCACAGCTGCTCGTGGAATTGCAGAAGTCATCACACACCATTACACTCAAAACATCGATTTACGGGATGCAAAAACAGTGCTAACAAACAGCGGAACAGCGATTATGGGAGCATCTAATGCAGTCGGTGAACATCGTGCCAAAAAAGCAATTACAACAGCATTAGATTCTCCATTACTCAATGATAATAAAATCACAGGAGCCAAAAATGTATTGCTATTAATTGTTTCTGGTAATCAAGAAATTACTATTGACGAAATAGGAGAAATTAATGATCATATTCAGGCAGAGGCAGGTTATGGTGCCAATATTATTATGGGTGTAGGCGAGGATGAAAAATTGGGTGAGGCCATTTCTGTAACTGTTATTGCTACAGGATTTGATGTCCATCAACAAAACGATATTACAAATGTTGAACCCAAAAAAGTCGTTCATGCTCTAGAAGATGAACAAACAATGGAGCACGATTTGACCCCTCCAAAAACAATTCATACCCTTGAAGACGAACAACTTGATACCACTCAAGAAAAAGAAACTGTGGTGTATTCTCTGGAAGATGATTCTGATTTGTTTGATTTGGAATCGTTAGAAAATCAAACAATGGATTTGATCCCAACGACAGAGCTTCTAAAATCTATAGATGTGGTATATGAAGAAGTAGTTTCAGAAGTAGAAGTAGAAGATTTTATCATAAATGAAATAAAACCTGAACCAATACAAGAGGAAATAACAGAGGTTGAAGAACAAACGATGTTGTCTTTTGATTTACCACTTCAAAAGGCTACGCCAACAGAAGACACAAGAAATGTTGAGATTTTTGAGCTTCATGACGATATCAATGAAATTGAGGTTGAAGATTACATAGAGCTCGTTGCAGTTAACGAATCTGCTACAGAAGAAGAAAAGCGTTATACACTAGACGATCATATCATTTTAGAAAACACCAATCAAGAATACGATCCGTCAAAACAAAATGCAGCTGCAGAAACTGAAGTCGATACCGAATTGGTGTTTTCAAAAGTTACTGTAAAAGAACGTCAGGTGACCAAATCACCAGAAGAACATGTTGACCCATTTGATAATCCAATTTCTAAAGCCCTTCGCGACAGAGCCGATGAAAGACGTCAAAAGATGAAAGCGTTTAACTATAAGTTCAATACTTCAAAAGTAGATGAGATAGAAAAAGAACCCGCCTATAAGCGGCAAGGTGTAGAATTGAGTGATACGTCAACTTCCAATGCGCCAATCGCGTCCAGATCTTCTGTTGCATTGGATGAAAATGATGACGTACAGTTGCGTACCAATAATTCTTTTTTACATGACAATGTAGATTAAATGGTTTACTTTAAATCAAAAAAAAAACCTGAACTCATTTCAGGTTTTTTTTGTGTTGAAATCATATTGTATTATTACTTATATTCGTAATCCAAAATCCTTTTGAAATGAGTTTACAAGATCACATAATGACGGCCATGAAATTGGCCATGAAATCCAAAGATACTGTTGCACTTACAGCTTTAAGATCTGTAAAATCGGCTATACTTCTTGCCCAAACAGAAAGTGGGTCGAAACAGAGTATGAGTGAAGCAGAGGAGGTGAAACTCCTTCAAAAACTAGTAAAACAACGCCAGGATAGTGCAGCTATTTTTTCTAAACAGGATCGTGCAGATTTGGCGGCACCAGAATTGGCAGAAGCAGAAATTATTAGTCAATTTTTACCAGAAATGCTTTCTGAGTCAGAGGTAGAGAAGCATGTTGTTGCTGCGATAGAAAAACTAGGTGCTACAGGTATGAAGGATATGGGAAAAGTGATGGGTATTGTTAGTCAAGAACTAGCTGGAAAAACCGATGGCAAAACCATTTCGACATTGGTCAAACAAAAATTGATGTCCTAATACAGATTGGCTGCGTAGCTCAATTGGATAGAGCACTGGATTTCGGCTCCAGCGGTTGAAGGTTCGACTCCTTTCGCAGTCACAAATAAACAGTACAACTTAAAAAAACGCCAAGCTTGCTTGAGCGTTTTTTTGTTTTGTGTAAATCTCTATACTGGTTAAGGACTTTCAAAGACACCTAAGACAGGAAGTGCTTGGTTGTTGAAATCAAACATGGCTTGATTTTCCCATGGAGAACCCGCTGTTGATTCTTCTCCATTCCATGCAACTAGTTCTGCACCCCAATAAGACAAACCAATGCCACCTTCAACATCTTTCATCATTGCTTTGAGTTGCTGTACGAAATCTTTTTGCCCTTGTGGTGTGGCTGGAAAGTCGGGCAAAATGAGTTGATCTTCAAGACCAACAATGTTATTTGTCCAGTCATTCCAACCCAATGTAAAAGGATAAGCTGTTTCGGCGATCATAAGTTTTTTATTGTACAATACGCTTAGCTGGGTCAAGTTTTGCTCAAGCTGTGAAAAAGATTTACCATGCCAAATCGGGTAGTATGAAAGCCCAATAATGTCATAATCTAAGTCTTTAACGAGATTAAAAAACACATCCGACCCTTGGTGTCCCGCATAGTGCAACATGATTTCTGTTTCGCCTGTAGAATGGTCTCTTACTGCTTGAATCCCTTCATTTAAAAGCTCTAAAAATTGACTTGGTTCAGAATATCTATGGCCCTCTGGATGAAGAAAGCCATTATTAATTTCATTGCCTATTTGAATGATTTCTGGATTAATTTGTTCCACTACCATTTTTGTATAATTATAAACCTTATCCTTCAAATCAGAGTATGGAATATTTTGCCAATCTTGTGGGATAATTTGATGTCCAGGATCTGCCCATGTGTCTGAAAAATGTAACGTTAAATATATATTAAACCCCATAGATTTTAAAGTTTCGGAAAACGATTTAACTTCATCAAAACTTGAATGTTCGTCGATTGGATTGACCCATAGTCGAATTCTAATGGTATTGATTCCCTTAGATTTTAAAAATTCCAAAAATGAAATCGTAATACCATTATTATCTTTAAAAACAGGGCTGCTTAATTCAATTTTTGGGTACAAAGAAATATCAACAGCTGAAATAAATTCACTTTCATTATTTACATCTGAAGTTTGATTCACACCAACCTCAGAACAACTGAAGTAAATCAAAATTGCTCCAAAAACTAATACTTTAAATTTTTCAATTTTCAATTTAATGGAATATTATTTCTCAACAAGAATTCTAAATTCCCAAGGATTTAAAGTCAAAATGTTTTCAGTTTCTTTATGCCCTGAGATATAATCAACAGTATTAACAGCAGGGTTTGTCGCTTGCTCGTATTTCGAAGAAAAATTCCCTAAAAAGGTAACTGTATGGCCATCTTTTTCTCTTTTGAAGGCTAAAACTTTAGAATTTTCTTGATTAATTTTTTTGTACGCTGCTGCATTTTTCCCTCCATTTAAAGCTGGGCTAGTATTTTTAAGCTGCCCCAATTTTTCAAGTAAAGGCCACATTGTTTTTTTGGTATGTGGAATTTGATCTTTTTCAAAAAACAGTAATCTGTGGTCCAAATCATATTCTTGTCCAGAATAAATTAGGGGCATCCCTGGTGCTATAAAACTCAGTGCAGTTAACAATTCTGACGCATCTTTCATTCTTTCGCGTATAGTTCCATTCCATGAGTTTTCGTCATGGTTTGTTACAAAATTCATCAAGATATCATCACTTTCATACCTGCTGGTATCTTTTTTCAAAACCTCGTCCCATAGCTCCACGGCATTTTCTGAAGTTGCCATTTGATTGAAAATGTGATGGCGTTCCCATCCATAGGCCATATCAAATAAATTTGTACCACTCAAAAGGTTTGGTTGATCGGCTTCCGCAAGCATAAATAAGCTTTTCTTTGAGCGCAATTTTGGTATGGCTTGTTCCCAAAAATCTAAAGGTACTGCGCTGGCAACATCACATCTAAATCCGTCAACGTTTTCTTTTTCGATCCAATAGAGCATGTCTTCAATCATTTCTTGACGCATCTCTTTATTGTCGTAATTTAGATCGGCAACATCTGCCCATCCCCAAGATTCTCCCGTATCAGGATTAATGGGATCAATGACTTCTCCGTCTTCATTTTGAGTGTAATATTCTGGATTTGTAGTCAGCCAAGTATGATCCCATCCGGTGTGATTTGGCACCCAATCTAAAATGACAAACATACCGTTGTCGTGCGCAGTTTTAATCATCTCACGAAAATCATCGATACTGCCAAACTCAGGATTTACTTTAGTGAAATCCGAAACAGCATAATAGCTTCCAAGCATTTTGTTGCGTTCTTCTTCATCTTCAATAAGGGATGCGAAATCACCACCAGTAGCTTTGCGTTTGGTTTCTGATATTGGGAAAATAGGCATTACCCAAATGATTTTTACACCAAGATCTTTAAGCTGTGGGATATCTTTTGTAAAGGCACTAAACGTGCCTGATTCTGAATATTGACGGATATTAACTTCGTAAATCACAGCATTTTCCATATCGGCTTTACTGATAGGTGTATAAGACTGTTGATTTGAATGCTCTGCTGTTTTTGTAGATTGTTTACATGAACTAAATACAAAAACTAGGGCTAAAATTATACTGATTTTTTTCATTTTAATTGAATTTAAAATTTGATTTTTATTGTTGATCTATTTGATGTTTTCCAAGACAATTTTAATCGACATGTTTTGGTCAAATGATCGTATTGATAATTTATTTTTTTTGTGTTATAAACCACTCTCTTTGGGGGGCTATTCAAATTATATAGCACGAGTTCAATATCTTTTTTATTGGCTTGAAACTGCGCTCCATTTGTTGCACTAAGGTCTATTTGAATATGTTTTGAATTGTGCTTTGCATTTACTTTTAAAAGTTCATAATGCCCATTTTCATAGGCATTGGCGAGCAGTCCATTATCGTTATAAATAAGACGTAGTGTTTGTTTTACTTCTTGATCGAAATAATAATGCAATTGAAAAGCGTCCAACTCATAATTGTCGGTAGATTGAATAGGATCAATCATAGGGATTATTGCACCACCACGAACAAATGTTGGAATGGTGTTTTTTTGAGTATTCAACACCTCTGTTTTACCGCCTTCATATTTTTCTTTTGTATAAAAATCATACCAATTAGCGGTATTTGGGAAATCAACTTCTTTCAATTGCTGCCCGGCTTTGGTTATTGGAGAAATCAAAAAATCATTACCCCACAAATACGTACTAGAAATGGTGTCCATTTTGGCTCTTGAATCTTCAAAAAATAGTGGTCTCATAAGTGGAAGTCCTTTAGTACTGTTTTCAAACACTAAATGATAATTATAGGGGAGCAATGCATAGCGTAATGCAATCGCTTCTTTTGATAATTCTAGAGCTTTTTTTGATCTAAAAACAGGTTCGCTAGGGACTTCTTCCTGTGCATGAGGCCTAAAAATAGGTTGAAAAACGCCATATTGCAACCATCGAACGTAAAGCTCATCATCCAAATTTGCCCCTGCAAAACCACCCAAATCGGAGTGCATAAAACCAAGCCCTTGTAGCCCCATTTGAAGCGCAATTTCTGGTTGAGATTGCAACCCACCCCAACTCCTGTTCACATCTCCAGACCAAGGAATAAGGCCATAACGTTGAGATCCAGAATACCCCGCTCGCATGAGAATAAAAGGCCGTTCTTTTGGAAAATCATTTTTATACCCGTCGTGAATCAAACCTGCCCAACGGTGTCCATAAATATTGTGAACCTCATCGGCAGATGCCGTGTAATGCTGTAAAGCTTTTGGATGCACTTCTGGCTCTCCCAAATCTCCCCAAACGCCTACAACTCCTTTTTCTCGCAAATCTTTGTAGATAGACCAAAACCACGATGCCCCTTTGGGATTATAAATATCAATCAAACCTGTATTTCCAAAATAAAAATCATAAGTGAAGGGATTACCTAATGTATCTGTTGCCAATACTTGGCTTTCTACCGCTTCTTTCCAACGGTTTGATGTGGTCAAAACAAAAGGTTCTGTTATTGTGATGGTTTTCACGCCTTTGGTTTTTAATCTAGAAATCATTCCTTCAAAATCTGGAAATGAATCTTTATAAACTTTTAAATTTCCCATTGTTCCAGTAATGGTTTCTCCAAACCAATAAAGGTCTAAAATCACGGCATCAACAGGAACGTTTAAATCGATATATTTATCGATGGTTTTTTCTACTTCTTCTTGTGAGTGATAGCCAAATCGACTTGCAAAATTCCCTAAAGCCCAGCGCGGAGGCATGGGTTGTTTTCCTGTCAAATTCGTGTATTGATTGATCAATTCAGGCCAGCTTGATGTCGCAATAATCTGGTATGTTTTACGCCCAGAAATTGTTTCATAGGTCAAATGATTATTTTGTTTGCTATCCAAGTCTAAAAACCCAATAGGAGCGTTGTCAAAATGAAGCATATAGCGTTGTGAAGAAACCACAATAGGCATAGTATAATTCATTAATTCTGAGTGGGTTTCATAGCCGTAATGGGCTTTGTTGTACAACTCTAGTCTATGTCCTCTTCGGTTCATTCCTAATGCTCGCGCTCCTCCTCCGTACAATACTTCGTTAGATTTGATATTAAAATGTATTTTCTCTAAACTGTCATTTTTTACATACCCTAGAGCTTCAGAAATTAAGAGTTTGTTGTTGTAATAATATTGTATTTGAAACGGAGATTTTTGAACCTTCACCATAATTCCATCGGTTTTCAAAACAAAATGATCCTCTTTCTCTTTAAAAGAAATAGCAATATTTTTTGGCTTTAATATGACGGCATGTGATTCCTTTTGCACAGCCTCACCATTTGGGATAAAAGTTGTTTCTACAATAGTGTTGGAGTAGGGGATAATTTTATATACACCATCGCTCACTGTTATCTTTAAAGTTAGGTCCTCTACAATTTCAACATTTTCAAAAATACGCTTTGAATTTTGAGCGAAAACAGCACTAAAAGAAATGCAAAACAATAGGTAAATTAATTTATTCATAATCTTTTTTTAGTAAAAAAGTAAGGGGTGTAGCCAATCGTTTATTCCAAAATTTTTCGGCATGTTCATGCCCATCAAACTTTAGATTCACCATGGATTCATCATCGTATGATTTATATTCAAGTGCAGTAGTTGCCAAATCTTGATAGGGTAAATAAAGGGCATCTAAAGTTTGTGTTCCATAATCAAAGTAAATTTTATGATTTTTTGGAGAAGGCAAATTATCCATCAAATAATCAAAAATTACATAGGGAATTTGATTGGACTCTGCATTGGAATAGGTGCCAATCCAATGGGTTGACAAACAAGCTGCAGCTCCAAAAACTTCTGGGTATTCGCAAATGGCATAAAGAGAAATCAATGCTCCTCTGCTAGAACCCATAATGGCAGTATCTTCTGGAGATGTTTTTGTTGGAAAAGTAATATCTATGTAGGGCTTTAATTCAGAGACAATAAATTTGAGGTAGTTGTCAGAATTAACAAACGTCTCTTGATTCTTTTTTTTTGCCATGCGTTGCAGGGCTACTTTGTTTTCTTTGTCTAGCGCCTCAAAAACTTTTTGAGGAAAATAATTAGCATTCCGTTCCGAATACACATTCCAAATTCCAACCACTATGGTTTCTTTGAGTTTAGAGTCATTTAATAGTAAAGACATGTGTTCATCTACACCCCATTCTTGACCATTCCATGTTTTATCGGCATCGAAAAGCATTTGACCATCCTGCACGTACAAAACACTATACGTTTTTGTGTTGTCAAAGTCCTTTGGAAACCAAATATCTACATTTCTAGGAGTGACAAATTTTGATGGAAATTTTTCTATTCTTTTGATATTTCCTTCAATTTTCTGTGTAGGATTCATCCAATAAGTTGTAATGGAATCCAGTGGAGTACAAGATGCCCAAAGCATATTTACACTCAAAAAGAAGAACAATATATAGTTTTGGTTTAAAAGCATTTATTTAGGGAATGAACTGAAAATATAACTTCCTTTTTTTGGCAAGTTTAGTGTGTCTTGCCACAAAAAAACTTCTTTTGTTAACACGTTTTGAAATGATTTTTCATTTAGATTTAATTCTTTAAATCGCTTTAAATCTACAGAAACAGGGGTGTCATTTTTATTCAAAATTAGAAATGCTACATCATCTTCAATTTTTCTGAAAAGAAAATACACTCCCGATTTGGGTGCAAAATGTACGGTCTCTCCATGATGAATTGCAAAACTATTTTTTCTGAAATTTAAAAGTGTTTTTAAAAAGTTTTGCATGTCTTTTTGATCCTTATTAAGACCAGCTCCAGAAAAGGCACTCACTTGATCATTAGCCCAACCACCTGGAAAATCGGTTCGAATGAGGCCATGATCACCAGGGTTATCAAAATCTTGCATCAAAATTTCTGTTCCATAGTATATCTGAGGGATTCTTGGCAGCATCAAAAGTGTACTCAAGGCCATTTTCGTTTGCACGATATCGCCTTTCAGTTCCGTGTAGATTCGGCTCATGTCGTGATTATCCATCATGGCCATAATGGCTTTTGGATTTGGATAATGAAAGTCATTGGCCAATCCCTCATATATTTTCACAAGTCCTTTGTCCCAAGCTTCATCTTCGCTTACTCCTTTTTTTATATTGTCCAACATAGCAAAGTCCATTGTAGAGGTCAAATTTGAAACATAACCCTGTTTTGAGTTCGGATCGTTTTGCCAATATCCAATCAGTAAAGGATTAAAACTCCACTCTTCGCCAACTATAGAGAAATTGGGATACTCTTTCATAATCGCTCCAGCCCAATTACTCAAAAATGTTTTATCGGCATAAGGATAGGTGTCTTGTCGGATGCCGCCAAGGCCCAACTCTTCAACCCACCAAATACTATTTTGAATAATAAATTGTGCCATGAACGGATTTTTATGATTTAAGTCTGGCATGCTTTCAACAAACCAACCCTCTGTCATTTGCTTTTTATCGATTTCGGAAGCATAAATATCCTGATTGACAGTGCGGCGATGGTTAGAATATTTTGTGGGTTTCCTCGATAAAAATTCATATTGATAATTTAACCAATCATCAAAAGGTAAATCTTCCATCCACCAATGATACAATCCGCAATGATTAACAATTTGATCCATAATAAATTTGATTCCACGCTTTTCAGCCTCTTTAACCAAAGTTTTAAATTCGTCGAGAGTTCCAAATCTTGGATCAACTTCATAATGATTTGTAATGGCATAGCCATGATACGACCATCTTTTCATATCATTGGTGCGCAGTGGACAAGACCAAATAGCTGTAAATCCCATGTCATCTATATAGTCCAAATGTTCTGTTATACCCAGAATGTCTCCTCCGTGGCGTGCGTAATCATTATTACGATCTATGTTTTGTTCTTGTAAATTTGGTTGAATGTCATTCTCTGGATTAGCATTTGCAAAACGATCTGGAGTGATTAAATAGATCGCATCTTCTGAACTGAATCCATCGTAATCCAAAGATGATTTTTCTCTTTTCTTTAGGGCGTAGTCTAATTTATAATATATACTATCATTTGATGAAAACAATAACTCAATGACTCCAGGCATGGCATTTTTTCTAATTTTCAAATCAATAAACAAATAATTTGGGCTGTCGGCATTGTGAACCTTAACAACTTGAATGCCAGGTGCATCAACACTAACATTCATTCCTTGAATATGTTCTGATTTTACCAATAACTGAAGGTCCTCAGACTCAAACCCCACCCACCAATGTGGGGGCTTAACTTGGTCAACTTGAAGTGTTGTCGGTTGCGATCTCTCGCGGCTCCTTTCTGGTTTTGGTTGGCAGCTTAAAACACCAAAAAACAAAGCCGAAAAATAAAGGAATAATCTCATATTTTTGATATGATAATTCATTAGGTTGTGAGTAAAAAATTTGGTTCAACATTTGTGGATTGTCCATTTACAACTATTGTCATCGGTTCATCCCCTGAAACTTCAAAATTTGTCCCCGAGTGTTGTACAATTGCTTTTAAAACTTTTCCTCTAAAATTAATTTTAAAAGAATAGGACTGCCATTGTTCGGGAATTTGTGGCGAAAAATGCAATTGATTATCTTTGATTCGCATCCCTCCAAACCCTTCTACAATGCTCATCCATGTCCCCGCCATTGAGGTAATATGAAGCCCTTCGTGTACTTCTTGATTATAGTCATCTAAATCTAGTCTAGACGTCTGTAAGTAAAATTCATAAGCTTGATTCATGCGTCCCAATTTTGCAGCTTGAATACTATGAACACATGGCGATAGCGAACTTTCATGAACAGTAAGGGGTTCATAAAAATCAAAATGTTTTTCTAGTTCTCGAGTTGTAAAAGCGTCCTCAAAGAAATAGAATGCCTGAAGCGTATCGGCTTGCTTTATATATGGAGATCTCAATATTCGATCCCAAGACCAATGTTGATTTATTGGACGTTCGTCTGTGGATAATTCAGATGCAGGAGTCAGGTTTTTATCTAAAAATCCATCTTGTTGTAAATAAACGCCATGTTCTTTTGAATACGGTAAATAAATAGATTTTGATAATGATTTTATCACTTCTATTTCTTGCTCAGTAAGTTTGGTTTGTGCTACAATTTTGCGGTATGTTTCTATGTCGATAGCTTTTATATTATCTAAAGTATCAAGTGTAAACTCCATACACCATTTGGCAATATAATTTGTGTAAAAATTATTATTAACATTATTTTCATATTCATTTGGGCCTGTTACTCCAAGCATGACAAACTTCTGTTTTTGTTCAGAAAAGTTAAATCGCTGATACCAAAAACGGGTGATCGCAATTAAAACAAAAATCCCTTTAGAATGTGTATAGCTTACATCACCAGTATATCGCTGGTAGTTGTAAATGGCAAAAGCTATAGCGCCATTTCTATGAATTTCTTCGAAAGTAATTTCCCATTCGTTGTGGCATTCTTCTCCATTCATAGTAACCATAGGATACAAGGCTGCACCAGTATTAAAACCTAATTTTTTTGCATTTTCAATAGCTTTTTCCAAATGATGAAAACGATATTCTAATAAGCTTTTTGCAACATTTGGTGATTTTGTAGCCATATAAAATGGTAAACAATAGGCTTCGGTATCCCAATAGGTGCTCCCGCCATATTTTTCACCGGTAAATCCTTTTGGGCCAATGTTAAGCAGGGGATCATTCCCCAAATATGTCTGATTGAGTTGAAAAATATTAAAACGAATTGCTTGCTGCGCCTTGACATCACCTTCGATGGTAATATCGGCCATTTGCCATATTTTGGCCCAGAATTGAATTTGCTCTTCTAATAGGGTATCGAACCCTTTCTTTGAAGCGATTTGAATTGCATCCACTGCAGATTGTAATACATCAGCATGTTTACGATCTGAAATATAGCCTCCAATTTTTTCTATAGAAAAAGTTGACCCTTGATCCACATGCGTTAAATAAGTATGTCCAATTCTTGAGCTGGTATTTTGTTCAGAAAATGAAAGTGCGATCGGGGTTTCATTTAGAGTGCATTGATGGTGCATGAAAGTACATGTTTTGAAGCCCGTTTTCATGGTTTCTGCTTCAATAAAGGCATTTGAATTTTTTGAGGATACAGTTGAAATATCCCAAAACTGATCATCCCAGTTTTTATCTTGATTTGTGATATTCCCATCCAAAAAAGGTTCAAAACTAATTTCAGCGGAACAATTAAGTGGGGTTACTTGATATCGTATGGCACCAATTTCTTCTTGTGCAAGACTCAAAAAACGTAAACTTTTTACAGCTATTTGAACATCGTTGCTAAGTGTTGCCTTAAATGATCGACACAACCAACCTTCTTTCATATTCAATTCGCGCCTAAAATCAGATATTGATTTACAGGTATTTAAGTCTAAAACGACATCATTGACCACCACGTTGATTCCAATCCAGTTTGGCGCGTTAAGAACTTTAGCAAAGTATTCTGGATAACCGTTTTTCCACCATCCCACTTTTGTTTTATCTGGATAATAAACTCCTGCAATGTAGCTACCTTGAAAGGTGTTGCCTGTGTACGTTTCTTCAAAGTTGGCCCGTTGTCCCATAGCACCATTTCCAATACTAAAGATACTTTCAGAAGATTCAACATATTTAGGTATAAATCCTTCTTCGATAATGGACCATGAATTTGGAATTATATAATCTTGATTCATAATTTATTATGATTTTTTTATAAGGTTTTCTAAAAAGGTATTACTTAGCCCTCTAAAGTCTTCAAAATTGTATTGCGCTTCGTGTAAAATTCTTGCATCTCCAATGCCAATACTAATCATTCCTGCCGCATTTGCGGCTTGAATACCTGCAACAGAATCTTCAAAAACAATACAGTTTTTTGCTTTAGATTTTGTCAGGCGCGCTGCCTTCAAAAACACTTCTGGGTTGGGCTTGGCTTTTGAGACATCGTTGCCATCAACAATAGCATCAAAAAGACTGGTAATTTTTACTTTATCCAAAATTGGTCGCGCATTCTTACTGGCCGATCCTAATGTGATGAATTGGTTATTGTTTATTAAAAACCTAAGCACTCTATCTACATCTGGTAAAAGCTCTGAGGTGTCCATGTTAGAAATGTACTCAAGATAGTTTGTATTTTTTTGATTCATTTTATCTTGAAATTCGATAGGATCCAATGTACGACCTCCCCATTTCAAAATTTTTTCTAAAGATTGAACGCGACTAACCCCTTTGAGTTGTTCATTTTGTTCAATAGAAAAATCAATGCCAAGATCATTTGCTAACGCCTTCCAAGCTTGATAATGATACTTTGCGGTATCTACAATAACACCATCTAAGTCAAAAATGAAACATTTTCTTTTCATATTATTCAGATTGATATCGTATTGCAGATGGGTTTGTAATAAGTGAATTCGTTAGTGCGGCAACAATCAAGCTGATTCCTGCAATTATCATGCTGTTTATGGCTTCTGGGCCAATAAGATTTGATAAATAATTAATTGTACCTAGAGCTGCTGCGATTTGTGGAATTACAATAAACATATTGAAAATCCCCATAAATACCCCCATTTTATTTGAATCTACAGAACTAGACAGCATGGCATAGGGCATTGATAAAATACTACCCCATGAAAACCCAATTAAGATGAAACAATATTTTAACTGTTGGGGAGTTGCCACATACATCAATAAGAATCCAAACCCTCCTAAGGCAAGGGATCCCATGTGTACATATTTTCTGTTAATTGTATGTTTGGAGGTGTAAAAAGTGAGTAACAATGCAAACACCATAGAAGATAATCCATACACACCCATTGCAGAACCTACAGCATTTGATGACTCCTGAAAAGCGGTATTGACAATATCAAAAGCAGCCATACCTTCTTTTGTGCTAATGTCATAATTTGCCTCTACTGGAGCAGGTGTTTTAAACACATGTTCGGTGAGGGCAGGATTGGCCATGCTCCACATGGTAAAGAAGGCAAACCACGAAAAAAACTGTACGACACCAAGTTTTTTCATTGTTGTTGGCATTTGACCAATGTTTTCAATAATGTCTGGAATGAATCTATTTTTTTGTGCTCGTTCTTTTTCAAAAGCGTCCATGTCTTCTGGTGGATACTCAGATGTGGTTGTGATAGTGTAGAGTACACTTGCCAAAAACACAAAGGCACCAATGGCAAAAGCCACTTTAACAGACATAGGAACTACTCCAGAGGGCGCAGAATTACTTACGCCGAGTTGAGAAACCATCCAAGGCAAGTTACTCGCAATCCAAGTTCCTATGCCAATGATAAGCGTCTGCACCACAAAGCCATAAGAGCGTTGCGATTCGGGTAATTTATCGGCCACTAAAGCGCGAAATGGCTCCATTGAAATGTTGATAGATGCATCTAAAATCCAGAGAAATCCAACGGCCATCCATAGCAAAGGAGAATGAGGAACCAAAAACAATACCAAAGAGCTTAAAATAGCCCCAATTAAAAAGTAAGGTTTTCTGCGCCCAAGTTTAGGGTGCCATGTTCTATCACTCAAATATCCGATAATGGGCTGAACAATGAGGCCAGTCAGAGGTGCCGCAATCCAAAGCATTGGAATTTCTGCTTTATCAGCACCCAACGTTTGAAAAATACGAGACATAAAGCCCCCTTGTAATGCAAAACCGAATTGGATGCCTAGGAATCCAAAACTCATATTCCAGATATCCCAGAACCCAAGTAATTGCTTTTTCATAATAGTATAAGTAAAGTATTAATACTATTTTGATAATCAGCAAATGTGGTTATCAAAACTTAAAAATGAAAAGTAGAAGTATAAGTTTTGATGCTTCAAATATAAAAAAGAAAATTTTACTTGAGCAAATTATTTTGTGGAATTTCTTAAAATTAAATCTGTTGAAATAATTGTTGTTTTCAATGGTTGCCCTGGAATGTCATCAACGCGTTCATCTATTCTATGAATAAGTAACTCCGCTGCTTTTTCTCCCATCGCTTCGCCATGTTGACTTACTGTTGTGAGTGCCGGAGAGGCGTGTTTTGAAAGCATACCATCTGTAAAACCAATCACTTGTAGCTGGCCTGGGATATCAATTTCAAGTTCTTTGGCAACTTTCATGGCAACAACGGCGTAGAGTTCGTTTACGGCAAAAATTCCATCAATGTCCGGGTGGTTTTTAAGCAGTTTACGAATTTGAGCCTCTAGATTTTCAAGATGGTCTTCATAAAGTAAATCATCGTCAATTTTTAAAATTAGATCTGCTGTTGGATTGATATCGTAAGCACCCAAGGCTTCCAAATATCCCTTGGTACGCAAACGACCAACACTGACATAGTCTTTAGTTGTGATGATAGCAATTTTTTTAGCCCCTTTTTCCAAAAGTGTTTCAGTAGCGATTCGTGCCCCTTTGGCGTCATCTACTGCAACTTTATCGCAAGGAATTTCATTTACAATTCGATCAAACATCACCAAAGGAATACCTTCGTTTAAACATTCTGTAAAGTGCTGATAATCTTGTCTTTGCATTGTTTCTCTTGACATGGATATAATAAAACCATCGATACTGCCATTGGCTAGCATTTCCATATTTATGACCTCGTTAGAAAAAGACTCATTGGACAATCCAACAATAACATTGTATCCTTGTGCATTGGCATAATTTTCGACCCCTTTGATGACTTTAGTGAAAAAATGGTGGACAATATCTGGTATTATAATTCCAATAGTTTTTGTTTTTCTGTTCTTTAGACTCAAAGCAATATTGTTGGGTCTGTAATTCAATAATTTTGCAAAAGCTTTGACTTTGTCTATGGTGTCTTGACTAATTTCTGGGCTATTTTTTAGGGCTTTTGAAACTGTAGAAATGGAGACATCCAACTCTTTTGCCAATTGTTTTAGGGTCGTTCTTTTTTTCATAATTGTTAAACTATTATGTATTTTCTTTAAACAATATTATATTTGATTACACTTTTTAAAAATTTAATTAACATGCTTTACTGTCAAAAATAGCAATAAACACCCCTTTTTTTTGTGTTTTCAACAGAAATAATGCTGATTTATGATAATTATTCAAAAACTTATCAACACGAAAACGTTATAGTTATGTTATAGAATTGTTAAACAATTCCCAAAGATATACATTAGCCCTGAAAAGTAGAATTATAAGTTAAAATCGAAAATTAGTCTTAACTAACAATCATTTTATGAAAACAAAAATTAATAGCTTCTTATTATTACTCTTGATTCCTATCATTTGCTTTGGTCAATCGAGTGTAAAAGGTACAGTAAGCGAAGAAGACAGTGGATTGCCACTGCCTGGTGTAAATGTACTTGTAAAAGGAACAAACACTGGAACCACTACAGATTTTGATGGGAATTACCAAATTTCTGCCAACATTGGCGATGTACTTGTTTTTTCTTATGTGGGATTTTCTACACAAGAAATTTCTTACAATGGAGAAAGTGCTCTAAACGTACAATTGGCAGAAGATGCTTCGGCATTAGATGAGGTTGTTTTAATTGGATATGGTAGTGTAAAAAAAGAAGATTTGACAGGAGCTGCAGATTTGATTACTTCAGAGGACTTTAACCAAGGTCCTTTAGTTTCTGCGCAACAATTAATCAGCGGAAAAATTGCAGGGGTTTCTGTAACTGCTGGTAGTGGTGCTCCTGGCGAAGGTCAGGTAATCCGTATTCGTGGAAATGGATCTTTAAGTTTATCTAGTAACCCCCTTTATGTTGTTGATGGAATTCCATTGAATGACGGTGGTGTTGGAGGTTCAAGAAATCCACTAAACCTTATCAATCCAAATGATATTGAAAGCATGGTAGTCTTAAAAGATGCTTCTGCAACTGCAATCTATGGATCGCGAGGAGCCAATGGTGTCATTATCATTACCACGAAGTCCGGTAAATCTGGAGACTTTAAATTTAATTTTAATGCATCAACAACATCGCACAATCCATTAAACCAAGTGGATGTAATGAGTTCAGATCAATTTAGAGAGACAGTAATTGGCACAGGAGATTCTGCTGCTATTGACCTTTTAGGAAATAGCAACACGAATTGGCAAGACGAAATCTACGACTCTGCTATGGGGCGAGATTTTTCATTAAGTGCTACTGGACAGTTGGCCAATATACCTCTCCGATTGTCGCTTGGGTATTCGGATCATGATGGTATTTTAAAAGGAGATAACTTTGATCGTAAAACAGCTTCTATCAACTTTAAGCCAGAGGCTTTTGGAGGAGATTTGAAGATGAGTTTCAATGCACTTTATTCGAACACAAACAATACTTTTGCAAACAGAGGTGCCATAGGGAATGCCATTTCCTACGATCCTACGCAAAGTGTCTTTGATTCAACATCGCCTTATGGTGGCTATTATTCCTGGATTGATCCTGCAACAGGTAGTCAATATAATCTTGCGCCAACAAATCCCGTTGCATTACTCAATTTGACAGAGGACTCCTCTGAAATAAATAGAATTGTTTCCAATGTCAAGTTCGATTATTCTTTACCTTTTGTTGAGGGCTTAACAGCCACTGTTAAGGTAGGTATTGATCAAACTGACGGAAGTGGTGGAACTATGACTTCAGCCAATATGCCCACATCGGATCCAACCTTTGATGGGGCAGAAAGTCGCTATGATAATGAAGCAACCAACTCTTTGTTTGATGCATACCTAACTTATGAAACATCCTTTAATGAGGTTCACAATTTAACTGCTGTTGCAGGTCACTCATACCAATCGTTTGAGTTCTACAACTACAGCTACGACAGCGAAGCTGAAGAAGATGGTAATGATTTTGAATTTATTGATAAATCCAAAAATGTGTTACTTTCCTATTTTGGACGTTTGAACTACGACTACAATGGTAAATATTTACTAACAGCAACCTTAAGAGCAGATGCATCATCTAAACTTAATCCAGACGATCGTTGGGGCTATTTCCCGTCTGTTGCTGCCGCATGGAATCTTCATAAAGAAGATTTTATGGAAAATTCTTTCTTTAATGAATTGAAACTTCGAGTTGGATATGGAGAAGTTGGAAATGTCAATGGATTGGGAGATTATAGATTCCTTACGCGTTACACTGGAAGTACTTCTACAGCAAATTACCAATTTGGAAATTCATTTTACCAAACTTATAGACCAGAACCTCTTAATGAGGAATTACGCTGGGAAATTGGACGAACTACGAACTTTGGTGTTGATTTTACGGTCCTAGACAATCGTCTTTCTGGATCTTTGAATTATTATATCAGAGAAACTAAAGATCTTATTGCATTTTCTTCGGTTGATCCATTCACAAACTTTGGTAACAGAGTTGATAAAAACATTGGTGATATGGAAAACAAGGGACTTGAAATCATGTTAAATGCAACCCCAGTAGTCACAGATGATGTGGAATGGTCTATTGGCTATAACATCGCTTTTAACGATAACACCATCACCAACCTTCCTTTTGATCAACCTACTGGAGGGATCAGTGGAGGAGTAGGAAATAATGTACAACTCCACACTCAAGGGCAGGTGCCAAACAGTTTCTTTGTATTACAGCAAGTTTATGACACCGATGGTAATCCAATCGAAGGGGCCTATGTCGATAGAAATGGAGATAATATAATTAATGACAATGATAAGTTTTTCTATAAATCACCATTTGCTGATATCACAATGGGTCTAAACACCAACTTGAATTATAAGAACTGGGATTTTGCTATGGTTACTAGAGCCAGTCTTGGAAACTATGCCTATGATAATGTAGCTTCCAGTACAGCATACCTTAGAAGAGCCACAGAAAACAGCATCTTGACAAACCTTCACTCAGACTACCTGGATACAGGGTTTGTAAACATAACAGAAAACAACTTGTTGAGTTCTCATTATGTTAGAGAAGCATCATTCTTTAGAATCGATAATATTGCTATTGGATATACTTTTGATTTTAATAGTGATACTAGATTTAGAGTTTACGGGTCAATGCAAAACGTATTGACTATAACTGACTACGAAGGATTAGATCCAGAAATTTTTGGAGGAATTGATAACAATTTCTACCCAAGACCACAGTCTTTTGTATTTGGAGTAAATATTGACTTTTAATAAAACATGAAAACAATGAAAAAAATAATTTTATTATTAGCGGTTTGTATTGGGGTTTTGTCTTGTCACGACGACTTGAATCAATCACCAATCGACCCAGACAGTTTTACAGAAGAAAACGTATTTGTTAATGCTGATGAAGCAAAAGGCGCTTTGGCTAAGCTATATGCCAGTTTAGCACTAACGGGGCAAAACGGCCCAGCAGGACAACCTGATATTGCCGATATTGACGAAGGGTTTTCTCAATTTACAAGAATGCTTTTCAACTTAAATGAGTTAACTACAGACCATGCCGTAGTAGGATGGGGCGATCCAGGACTTCCAGATTTGCATGGCATGTACTGGTCATCAAGTAATGACTTTACAGAGGCGATGTACAATAGACTGGCTCAAGAAGTTTCATTCTGTAATTCATTTATAGCAAATGCAGCAAATTTATCGGACGACGTGGTATCTACATATATTGCTGAGGCAAGATTCCTTAGAGCATTTGCTTATTACAACTTAACTGATTTGTTTGGCAATGTGCCTTTGTCAACATCAATCACAACAGACTTACCACAGCAAAGCACTAGAGCAGAGTTGTTTAACTTTGTAGAAGCTGAACTTTTAGAAATTAAAGATCAACTTTTACCATCTGGTTCAAATGAGTATGGCCGTGTAGATCAAGTAGCGGCTTGGGCACTATTGTCTAAGTTATATTTAAATGCTGAGGTTTGGACAGGAACACCACGATACACAGACTGTGTAACTTATTCTAGTGAGGTGATGAATTCCACATATATGATTAATACGAATGATGCCAATGGCAATGGCACGGCTTACGACGAATTGTTCTTAGCGGATAATGATACCAACGGCGCTCAAAATGAGTTTATTTTTACTGCTAATTTTGATGGTTTAAGTTCACAAACCTACGGTGGAACAACCTTCCTGGTTCATGCCGCTATTGGTGGCACCATGCCAGCTGGCGATTTTGGGGTCAACGGTGGATGGGGTGGTATTCGCACAACAAAAAATTTAGTTAATAAATTCCCAGAAGGTATGGTAGATCCAGACGCACTAAATGCCTCCCTATCCGGAACATTGTCTGACTGGGGATTGGTAGGGGATGCTACAACCAACGGCTGGAATGGACCAGATATGGAAATGTATGAAACGAGCTCTAATGTGTTTGAATTGTATGCAACACTTTCTGGCAACCTAATGAAATTTCGTTTCAATGAAGATTGGGGACAAAATTATGGCGATAATGAAGCCGATGGAACGCTCGAAGCTGGTGGTGGTAATATTGACCTTCCATCAGGAAATGGTGTGTACCATGTGGTATTAAACCTAAACTCACTAACCTATAGTCTTTCAATTGTCCTTCCAGAATCTGACAAACGTGGAATGTTTTATACCGATGGGCAAAGTTTAGAAATTGAAAATATCCCCCCTTTTAATAACGGATATGCAATAACTAAATTTAAAAATATTGATTCCAATGGAAATCAAGGCGTTGATACATCTGGTAACTTTGTCGACACAGACTTAGCACTTATTCGTTTAGCTGAAATTTACTTAAACTATGCTGAAGCAACTCTTAGAGGAGGTGGGGGTGACTTAAATTTAGCCACTACCAAAATCAATGAGTTAATTGCTAGAGCGTATGGAAGCAATAACAATTCGATATCTTCCTCCGATATGAGCTTAGATTTTATATTAGATGAACGATCAAGAGAGTTGTATTGGGAAGGACAAAGACGTACAGATTTAGTGAGATATGGTTATTTTACTTCTGGAAATTACCTATGGCCTTTCAAATCCAATCAACCTGCGGGTATTGGTACTGATGAATACAGAAACCTGTTTCCAATACCACAATCCTCAATACTAGTCAACCCTAACCTACAACAAAATGAAGGATATAACTAAAATATTTAAAATCATGAATAAAATAAAATTATTAGTCTTATTGATTGTCGGAGCCATAAGTTTTAACTCATGTCTAGAAGACGATGCTGATATTACATACGTAGCTTCTCTATCTGGGGATTTTATGTTTAGTAATACATTTTTAAACGAATATGTACTAACCTCAGGTACTTCAGGAAACCTAGGAGAGCGATTTACTTGGAATGACGCAGATTTTGATGTTCAGACTAATGTCAATTACGAGTTACAAAAATCTATTGCGGGAGACTTTTCTGATATGGAAATTGTAGGAACAACATCAAACAATTATTATGATATCAGCATAGGAGATATGTTGGGATATGCTGCTGAAGCAGGTTTGGATAATGACCCCTCAACTCCAGCTCCTGATAATGGAGATGTCGCCTTTCGTGTAAGAGCAACAGTAGGAACCAACGCAAGTGTAGAAGCTATGAGTAATGTGGCGATGCTGACTCTTATGTTGCCCGAAGCTTCTAGTGGTGGTCCAGTCTGTGATTTAGAGCAAATATGGCTTGTTGGAGCTGGTGTTCCAGATGCTGGTTGGGGATGGACTTCTCCAGTTAGACTAGGTTGTAACGGTGATAACATCTACTCTGGAAATGTTAACTTTCAAAACAATGGTGGTGCTGATAATAACTTTAGAATGTTTACATCCGAAGGAGATTGGGCATCAGGTTTAAACTACCCTCACTACGATGGAGAAGGTTATACCATCGATAGTAATTTTGAAGATGCTCAAGATGGCGATAATAATTTCGCATTTGTTGGAACATCAGGATTTTATCATATTGAGATCAATACAGTTACTAAAACAATAACTTTAAGTGATCCGCAATCTATCGGAACTTGCGAATTTGAAATTCTATACTTAGTTGGTGCAGGAGTTCCAGACGCTGGTTGGGGATGGGCAACACCTGTTGAGTTATTCTGCGCTGGCGATGGTGTTTATTTCGGGCCTGTAAACCTCCAAAACAATGATGGAGCCGATAATAACTTTAGATTTTTTACATCTGAAGGAGACTGGGCTTCAGGAAGAAACTATCCATATTATGTAGATGAAGGCTATACTATTGATAGTAATTTTGAAGACGCACAAGACGGCGATAATAACTTCGCCTTTACGGGTAGTTCTGGAGTGTATAATCTAACATTAGATACCAATACTAAAACAATTACACTAGACTAGATTAATCGTGTTGTTTGAATCAAAAAAAGGAGTTGAATTATCAACTCCTTTTTTCTGATATATTGAATTTTATTATAATTTTATGACATGAAAAAAATACTCCTTTTATTACTATTGCCACTCTTGGGATTTTGTCAAGTTATTACCAATCCAAGTACCATTGAAATAAATCAACAAATTACGATAACTGTAGATATTAATAGTACAGATTCAAATTGTAACGGATTTAATTCTCCTAATAAAGTTTATCTGCACTCTGGTGTAGGTGAGGACTCAGATCCATGGGGAATTGCTGTTGTTGGAAACTGGGGACAGGACGATGGTGTTGGTGAGATGACCAATAATGGAGATGGCACCTGGAGTATCTCTTTTATCCCACAAAGTTATTATGGTCTTTCTACTACAGAGGCCGGTTTGGTAACAAAAATGGGGTTGGTTTTTCGTTCTGAAGATGGTTCTCAAGAACTCAAAGATAACGGCTGTTCAGATTTCTTTTTAAATGTTGGCGCCCTGCAAGTGACCATGATTAACCCAAACTCTAGCGGCGTGGTTCTAATTAATCCTGGAGGTCAAACCCAAATCCTGGCTCAAAACACCAATGGTCCTGCAAATTATGAGCTTTTTGTTGATGGTACTAGTTACCATTCCGCTTCTAATACAACTTTTTATCAAAGCTCTTTTGTCACTGGAATTACAGAAAATTCCGCCTGCCAGCTTGTCGTGAGTCAGGGATCGAATAGCGTAACGAAAGAATTTGACATTTTTGTCAACAATACCCAAAGTCAAGCTATTCCTGCTGGTCATGAGCAAGGCATAAACTATAATCAAACTGATTTAAGCAAAGTAACTTTAGTTTTGGAAGCTCCATATAAAGACTTTATATATGTAGCCGGAAGTTTTAACAATTGGAGACCCACAAATGAATATGCCATGAAAAAAGATCCTAACTCAAACTTATTTTGGTTGGAACTTAATGGGCTAACACCTGGGCAAATAGAAACTTATCAATATTGGGTATTTGATCAAAGTGCAATTGCGAACTCTCCAAAACTAGTTAAGGTAGCAGATCCCTATTCGACTTTGGTGTTGTCTCCCTTTGACGATCCCTATATTCCTGCGACCTCCTATCCTAATTTAACAGCTTATCCGCAGGGCCAAGAACGTGAGGTCACTGTTTTGCAAACTGGACAATCAGAGTACACTTGGCAAGTCACTAATTTTGAGAAACCCGCAAAAGAGGATTTAGTAATTTATGAACTCCTAATCAGAGATTTTGATGCTAATCGAAATTTTCAAGACGTCATAGACAAAATTGATTATTTTAAAAATTTAAATATTAATGCGATAGAACTCATGCCTGTCATGGAGTTTGAAGGCAATGAAAGCTGGGGATACAATACTTCATTCCATATGGCCTTAGATAAATTTTATGGGACAGAAGATAAATTTAAAGAATTAATAGATGTGTGTCACCAAAATGGAATTGCAGTGATTTTAGATTTAGCACTGAATCATGCCTTTGGAAGAAACCCAATGATACGCATGTGGATGGACGATCCTGACGAAAATGGATGGGGTGAGCCAAGTTCGGAAAATCCATATTTTAATATGCAAGCGACTCATAGCTATAGTGTTGGATCAGATTTTAATCACACAAGTATATTAACACAGAATTACACAAAACGAGTTGTCAAGCACTGGATTGAAGAATTTAAAATTGATGGATTTCGTTGGGATTTAACAAAAGGATTTACACAAAATTGTAGTTCTGGCGATGAAAATTGTACAAATAATTATCAAGCGGATAGAGTAGCAATTCTCAAAGAATATGCAGACTACTCATGGAGTTTAGATCCTGATCACTATGTAATTTTCGAACACCTAGGAGGTCAACAAGAACAAAAAGAATGGGCCGATTATCGAATTAACGAGGGTAAAGGCATCATGCTTTGGGGAAAAATGACCAACCCCTATAATCAACTTACTATGGGCTATGCTAATGATTCTAATTTTGAAGGTATGGGTCATAATAACCAAAATTTCATAGGAAAACGTCTTATTGGATATGCAGAAAGCCATGACGAAGAACGATTAATGTATCGAAATTTATTATACGGAGCATCAAGTGGTGGTTATGATGTCACAGTGCTAAATACAGCGCTTCAACGTTTCCCAGCGCTGGGAGCAGTTACACTAACAATCCCAGGGCCAAAAATGATTTGGCATTTTGGCGAGTTAGGAATGGAAAACTCAATTTATACATGTAATAATGGAACAGTTAACGACCCTAATGGTAACGATGGGGACTGTAAATTGGATACAAAGCCTCAACCACAATGGGCAAACAACTGGGAAAGCGATCCCCTAAGAAGTCAGATATACAATAGTTGGTCGAGAATCAATGCGTTGAAAATTAATGAAGCAGTTTTTGAAGGTAATTATGATATCAATTCAGGATCACTGACCCCAAAAATATACATTTGGGATGATGCACTGCCTTCCACAAGTTTAAAAAACATAGTTGTTCTTGCAAATTTTGATGTTACAACTCAAAATGTAATACCAAATTTTCCATACACTGGCATTTGGTATGATTTAATGGATGCATCCGGAAACACAACGGTGTCGGTTTCAAACACTAGTGATGCTATTAGTCTTGCCCCAGGAGAGTTTAAAATCTTTGGAAATCAAGCAAGTACCCTAAGTACCAATGAAGTACTTTTCGAAAAAAATATCGGGATTTTTCCAAACCCTGCCAATGAATATTTTAAGATAAATCAGCCATCTCATAAAATTGTAATTTATAATACAATTGGAACCATAGTTCAAGTTCACAAAGGTAACTTTAGCTCAGAGCATCGTTTTGATATTTCAGATTTTAGTTCTGGAGTTTATTTAATATCAATTGAAACTGAAACTGGAAGTACAACTCAAAAACTTCTTAAATATTGATAAATTATAACTTAAATTTTGGTCCAAAAAAATCAACAAAAAGTAAGCTAAAAATGCTTGCTTTTTTGTTTTTGTAGTTTTATGAGATAAGCTGTTTTTGTAAAGTGTAATTTTGTGGAGTCTGTTTAAACATATATCTTGCACCAAGTTTATTTTCAGATTAATAAAAGCTAGCACAAAATAAAAATGAATATAAAATCTATTTGTTGTATAGGAGCAGGTTATGTAGGTGGTCCAACAATGTCTGTCATCGCTCAAAAAAACCCACAAATAAAAGTTACGGTTGTCGATGTCAATGCCGATAGAATTGCCGCATGGAATAGTGAAGATCTATCTCAACTTCCAATTTTTGAACCAGGTTTGGACAAAGTGGTAGCAGAAGCTCGTGGTCGAAATCTTTTCTTTTCTACAGAAGTTGACAGAGCCATCGATGCAGCCGAAATGATTTTTATTTCTGTCAATACTCCCACAAAAACCTATGGCGCAGGCAAGGGCATGGCTGCAGATCTTCAATATGTAGAGTTGTGTGCGCGTCAAATCGCAAAAGTTTCTACCTCCAATAAAATTGTTGTCGAAAAATCAACTCTTCCTGTCAAAACCGCTGAAGCCATTAAAGATATTTTAGACAATACAGGAAATGGTATCCATTTTGAAATTTTATCCAATCCAGAATTTTTAGCCGAGGGTACAGCCATTCAAGACCTAGAAACACCAGATCGTGTGCTTATTGGTGGAGAATCTACAGCATCTGGACAAAAAGCCATTGAGGTTCTGAAAACTATTTATGCAGCATGGGTTCCAGAAGATCAAATAATAACAACAAATTTATGGTCTTCGGAGCTTTCAAAACTAACAGCAAATGCTTTTTTGGCACAACGTGTTTCGTCCATTAATGCCCTAACAGAACTTTGTGAAAAAACAGGGGCTAACATAAATGAAGTGGCCAATGCTATAGGAACAGATTCTAGAATTGGACCTAAATTTCTGAAAGCATCTGTTGGATTTGGCGGTTCTTGTTTTCAAAAAGATATTCTCAACCTTGTTTATATCTGCAAGTCTTTAGGACTGAATGAGGCCGCAGACTATTGGGAGCAGGTTATTATCATGAATAATCATCAAAGGGAGCGTTTTGCCGATCAAATAGTAAAAGCACTTTATGGAACAGTAGCGGACAAAAAAATCACTTTTTTTGGTTGGGCGTTCAAAAAAGACACCAATGATACCCGCGAATCTGCAGCCATTTATATCGCCGATAAACTTATTGATGAACATGCCAATATTCAAGTTTATGACCCCAAAGTTTCAGCACTTCAAATGCAATCGGATTTGAATTATTTAAACTCTAGATCGGAGTCTGATAATGACAGGTATTTATCTTCTGAAAAAGACCCTTACAAAGCAGCAGAAGGTGCTCATGCGCTTGCGATAATTACAGAATGGGATGAATTTCAAAACTACGATTGGAAAAAAATATACGATAGCATGAGCAAGCCTGCCTGTGTTTTTGATGGTCGTAACTTATTGAATAAATCAGAACTAGAAGCCATCGGGTTTTCATACCAAGGAATTGGACAGTAATTTTCATGCATTATGAAGACTAAAACAATTTTAGTCACTGGAGCTGCAGGTTTTATTGGTTTTCACTTGTGTAAACGCCTTTTAGAACAAGGCCATTCTGTCATTGGATTGGATAATATCAACAATCATTACGATATAAATTTAAAATGCGATAGACTCAAAATTTTGGGTATAAAAACTGAAGAAGCTTCTCAGTGGAATTCGCCTTCGAAAAGTAATTTAGTGAATTTTTCATTTACTTTTATTCGTATGCATATCGAAGATTTAAACGCATTACAAAATAGTTTTAAAAACTATAAAATTGATAGCGTTTGTCATCTTGCTGCGCAAGTATTTGTCCGATCTTCTTCAAAATCTCCAAAGGCCTATTTGGATAGCAATATTGCAGGGTTTTTGAACATATTGGACTGTTGTCGAGAAAATAAAATTCCAAGATTGGTGTATGCCAGTAGCTCGAGTATATATGGTAATAGTACGGAAATTCCTTTTCTAGAATCGTCCAAAGCAGATAAACCTCTGAGTTTGTATGCTGCTTCGAAAAAAACAAATGAACTCATGGCGCATACTTATAGTCATTTGTATGGGATTGAAACCATAGGCCTACGGTTTTTTACAGTGTATGGCCCTTGGGGTCGACCAGATATGGCCCTTTTTCTTTTTACAGAGGCCGTACTTAAAGGAAAACCCGTAAATATTTTTAACTTTGGCGATCATACTCGTGATTTTACTTATATTGACGACATTATTGAGGGCATAGAACGGACACTATTGACGTCATCAAATGATAAAAAATTGTATAAAATTTATAATATCGGGAGTACTAATCCCGTTAGTCTATTAGATTTTTTACAACATATTGAAAGCATAGTGGGATTGAAAGCTAAGCGAAACATGACATCGCTTCAAGCTGGCGACGTATATCAAACCTATGCCAGTATAGAAAAGTTTAAGTCAGATTATGGATTTCAACCAAAGACTTCATTAAAAACAGGTATTGCTGTTTTTTTTAAATGGTATAAATCATATTATAAATGAAAAAAATATTAATTACAGGTGGCGCAGGGTTTATAGGAGCTCACGTTGTCCGATTGTTTGTCAATCAATATCCAGAGTATCAAATCTTTAATTTGGATGCACTAACGTATGCTGGGAATTTGGAAAACTTAAAGGATATCGAAAATGCGCCCAATTATACCTTTTTAAAGGGGGATATCACGGATGAGAATTTTATTCATCAATCTTTTGAAAACCATAAATTTACAGATGTTATTCACTTGGCAGCAGAATCTCATGTCGATCGTTCTATTCATGACCCTCTGGCTTTCGCCAAAACCAATATTTTAGGGACAATGATATTGCTTAATGCTTTTAAATCTTTGTGGGGAACATCTTGGGCCTCTCATCGTTTTTATCATGTCAGTACAGATGAAGTTTATGGAACATTGGGTGAGGACGGTCTTTTTCTAGAAACAACCCCATACGATCCCAATTCACCATACTCTGCTTCAAAGGCAAGTTCGGATCATTTTGTACGTGCCTATGGCGAAACTTATGGGTTGCCCTATGTGATATCTAACTGTTCCAACAATTATGGACCACATCAATTTCCAGAGAAATTAATACCACTTTTCATTAATAATATATTAGAGAAAAAGCAATTACCAGTTTATGGCGATGGCAATTACACCAGAGATTGGTTGTACGTTATCGATCATGCAAGAGCTATTGATATGGTTTTTCATCGAGGAGAAAATCATGAAACTTACAATATTGGTGGATTTAATGAATGGAAAAATATAGATTTAGTAAAAGAATTGTGCAAGCAAATGGATCAGAAAATGGGACAGAAACAAGGAACATCTGAACATCTTATTACTTTTGTGAAAGATCGTCCTGGACATGATTTACGTTACGCTATTGATGCCTCAAAAATTGAAAATAATTTAGGCTGGTCGCCTTCTGTAACTTTTGAAGAAGGACTTTCAATTACCATTGATTGGTATCTTAACAATACGTCATGGTTAGATCATGTGAGGAATGGGAGCTATAAAAATTATATTAAAAATAATTAAATTAAAATAAATGAAAGGAATAATACTTGCTGGCGGATCAGGAACACGACTTCATCCTCTCACATTGAGTGTAAGTAAGCAGATGCTCCCCGTATATGATAAACCCATGATATATTATCCACTGTCTGTTTTGATGCATGCTGGAATTCAAGAAATTCTTATTATTTCTACCCCTCACGATCTTCCAAATTTCGAACGCCTTTTGGGTGATGGGTCTAATTTTGGAATACAATTGTCGTATGCAGAACAGCCATCGCCAGACGGCTTGGCGCAAGCATTTATAATTGGAGAATCTTTTATAGGAGACGATGATGTTTGTATGGTTTTGGGCGATAATATTTTTTATGGCGTCGGTCTAGATCAACTTTTAAAATCTGCTGTTGAAACAGTAGAAAACAACCAAAAAGCAGTTGTTTTTGGAAGTTATGTTAAAGATCCAGAACGCTATGGTGTTGCAGAATTTGATGCCAGCCAAAATGTGGTAAGTATTGAAGAAAAACCAAAATCACCAAAATCAAATTACGCTGTTGTAGGACTATACTTTTATCCAAATTCTGTTATAGATATTGCAAAAACAATAAAACCCTCAGATCGAGGAGAGCTCGAAATTACGTCTGTTAATGTTAATTATTTAAAGAAAGGCCAACTAAAAATGGAAGTTCTCAAACGTGGTTTTGCGTGGCTTGATACTGGAACGCATGAGGCCCTTTCTGAAGCTACAGAATTTGTTAAAGCTATCGAAAAACGTACGGGTCAAAAAGTGGCTTGCCCAGAAGAAATTGCTTTAGAAAAGAATTGGATCTCCAAAACAGAATTGAAGCAGCGTATTAGCAATCTTAAAGGGGATTATTATGCTTATTTAAAAGAGGTGATACGTTAGGCATCAAACGGTAATGTGTTTCAATTCTTCAATTGTTTTTGATGGATTCTCACTTCTAAATACAAAGCTGCCTGCCACTAAAACATCAGCACCAGCATCTTTTAAAGCTTTTGCATTGGCAGAGGTCACACCACCATCAATTTCAATTTTTGTAGCAGCTCCTTTAGAAGTTATTAACGCTTTGAGTTGTTTCACTTTGTTGTAAGTGTTTTCTATAAAACTTTGTCCACCAAAACCTGGATTGACACTCATTATACACACCAAATCAATATCTTGAATGGTGTCTTCCAAAACATTAATATTTGTATGAGGGTTGAGCGCAACACCTGCTTTCATCCCCTCAGATTTTATAGCTTGAAGTGTGCGGTGCAAATGAGTACAAGCTTCATAATGTACTGTAAGGATATCACTGCCAAGTTCTGCAAATGTTTTGATATAGCGATCAGGATCAACAATCATCAAATGAACATCAACTGTTTTTTTTGCATGCTTTGTGATGGCCTTTAAAACAGGAATTCCAAAGGAAATATTTGGAACAAAAACACCGTCCATGATATCAATATGAAACCAATCTGCTTGACTGGTATTGACCATTTCAATATCACGGTGGAGGTTTGCAAAATCGGCGGCAAGAATGGAGGGTGCAATTAGCGAAGAACTCATAACTTTAGTTTAATACAAAAATAGTATAAAAAATAAACCCCTGCCAGCGAGCAAGGGTTTGTTTTTTTTATCCTAGATAGGTTTTTAGAATTTTACTTCTTGAAGTGTGTTTTAATCTTCGAATTGCTTTTTCTTTGATCTGTCGGACACGTTCTCTTGTAAGGTCAAAAGTTTCACCAATTTCTTCTAAAGTCATTGGGTGCTGATTGCCAAGTCCAAAATATAGACGAATCACATCGGCTTCGCGTGGAGTCAGGGTTTCCAAAGCACGCTCAATTTCTGTTCTCAAAGACTCATGTAAGAGTTCTCTGTCGGGGTTTGGAGATTCTCCAGAACGCAAAACATCATATAGATTTGAATCTTCACCTTCTACTAGCGGAGCATCCATTGAAACATGGCGACCAGAATTTTTCATGGATTCTTTGACATCATTGATGGTCATATCCAATTCTTTTGCAATTTCTTCGGCACTAGGTGGACGTTCGTGTGATTGCTCCAAAAAGGCGTATGTTTTATTGATTTTATTGATAGAACCAATTTTATTTAATGGCAAACGAACAATACGAGATTGTTCGGCAAGCGCTTGTAGTATAGATTGACGAATCCACCAAACGGCATATGAAATAAACTTAAAACCACGAGTTTCATCAAAGCGTTGAGCTGCTTTTATAAGTCCTAAATTACCTTCATTGATTAAATCTGGAAGTGTTAGTCCTTGATTTTGATATTGTTTAGCAACAGAAACAACAAAACGAAGATTGGCTTTGGTGAGTTTTTCTAGGGCAATTTGATCACCAGCTTTGATACGCTGTGCCAATTCTACTTCTTCATCGGCTGTAATTAAATCAACTTTACCAATTTCTTGAAGGTATTTATCCAACGATGCGGTTTCCCTGTTGGTAACTTGTTTTGTGATTTTGAGTTGTCTCATGTTTGCGTATTTTTAAAAATTAATTGGCTTCATTAGGTTATACGTATAAATGATAACAAATGTTACAAAAAAAACCGTTTTATTTTTAAAACGGTTTTTTATGATTATGAGAATGAGCAGTTTTGCTAATCTCTTTTTCTGTCATTTCTGCGATTGTCACGACCTTTATTGTTGTGTTTTCGGTCTCTTGGAGGACGTTCAACAAACCCTTCTGGTTTTGGCAAAATCGCTTTGCGAGACACCTTTTCTTTACGTGTTCTTGAGTCTACACCAAAGTATTTTACATCAAATATATCGCCCATATTCACTACGTCTGATACATTTTCTGTACGTTCCCAAGCCAATTCACTAACGTGAAGTAAGACTTCATTTCCTGGCGCTTCAGTATATTCTACTACAGCTCCAAAATCAAGCATTTTTATAACTTTTACTTCATATATACTGCCTACTTCTGGTTTGAACAAGATTGAATCAATTTTTGCTAAAACCGCATCGATTCCATTTTGATCTGTTCCAAGAATCTCAACAATACCTTCTTCAGTAACTGGATCTTCGTTGATAACTATTGTAGTTCCTGTTTCTTTTTGAAGTTCTTGAATGACTTTTCCACCTGGCCCAATAAGTGCTCCAATAAATTCGTTAGGAATAACTCGAGTTACCATTTTTGGTGCATGCGCCTTAACATCTTCTGCTGGTGCAGCAATTGTATCTGTTAGTTTTTCAAGAATATGAAGACGTCCATCGCGAGCTTGTTTTAGTGCGTTGACTAAAATTTCGTACGATAGTCCTTTGACTTTAATGTCCATTTGGCAAGCCGTAATTCCGTCTGCAGTACCCGTTACTTTGAAGTCCATATCTCCAAGGTGATCTTCATCACCCAAAATATCTGATAAAACAGCGTATTTTCCAGAGTTTGCGTCAGAAATTAATCCCATCGCAATCCCAGAAACTGGTTTTTTCAGTTGAACTCCAGCATCCATTAATGCCATTGTTCCAGAACACACAGTAGCCATCGATGACGAACCATTACTTTCTAGAACCTCACTAACTACACGAACTGTGTATGGGCAATCTTCTGGCACCATCCCTTTTAATGCACGTTGTGCTAAGTTTCCGTGTCCCACTTCACGTCTAGATGTCCCACGAATTGGGCGTGCTTCACCAGTTGAAAAAGGAGGGAAGTTGTAGTGTAAATAAAAGCGCTCTTCCCCTTCATGAGATGGCATATCAATTTGATTGGCATCACGTGATGTTCCTAGGGTAACAGTTGCTAATGCTTGCGTTTCTCCACGTGTAAAAATAGACGATCCGTGTGTGGATGGTAAGTAATCTACTTCACACCAGATTGGTCTTATTTCATCTGTTTTTCTTCCGTCTAATCGTAAGCCTTCATTTAGGGTCAAATCTCTTACAGCTGCTTTTTCTGCTTTTTTGTAATATTTAGAAATTAATCCACCATATTCTTCTTGTTCCTCTTCAGAAAAAGAGGCTATAATTTCGTCTTTTATATCTGAAAACGCAGCACTTCTTTCGTGCTTTGCAGAACCTGCTTTGGCTACGGCATATACTTTACCGTAGGCCATCTCGTGAATTTTACTTTCAAGTTCAGCGTCTTCTCTTTCTGGCTCATATTCCCGAACGTCTTTTTTACCAAAGGCTTCGGCCAATCGCTCTTGTGCTGCGCACTGAATTTTTATAGCTTCATGCGCAAATTTGATTGCCTCGGTCATTTCTTCTTCAGAAATTTCATCCATTTCACCTTCTACCATCATGACAGAGTCAGCAGAAGCTCCAATCATCATATCGATGTCAGATTCTGCAAGCTGTGCTCGAGTTGGATTGATGATAAATTCTCCATTGATACGTCCAACTCTGGCTTCAGAAATGGCACATTCAAAAGGAAAATCGGAAAGTTGAATGGCTGCAGAAGCGGCCAATCCTGCCATGGCATCTGGCATAACATCTTCGTCATGAGACATCAATTGAATCATCACTTGAGTTTCTGAATGATAATCTTTTGGAAACAAGGGACGTAATACACGATCTACCAAACGCATTGTTAAGACTTCTCCATCACTGGGGCGTGCTTCTCTTTTGAAGAACCCGCCAGGATAGCGTCCTGCTGCTGCGAATTTTTCGCGATAGTCAACAGTTAGAGGTAGAAAATCTACATCGGATTGTTTGTAATTCGATACTACTGTACATAGCAGCATACATTTTCCGGATTGAACCACCACAGAGCCATGGGCTTGTTTGGCCAATTTTCCGGTTTCGATAGAAATTTCTCTTCCATCTCCGAGGTCTATAACCTCTCTAAAAACTTTAGGAATCATATTTTTTAATTCTAATTAAACATTGGTGTTGTGTTGTTGTCGTGTGGTGTGACCAATGAAAAACTTTAATTAGCTTCTTCTATAATTAGCGTAAATATACGCATTAAAACAAAAAAGAGGCCATTTGGCCTCTTTTTTGAATATTTATTTTCTTAATCCTAACTCTTTGACAATTGCACGGTATCTAAGGATATCTTTTTTCATTAGATAATCCAAAAGAGAGCGGCGCTTACCGACAAGCTTTACCAGAGAACGCTCCGTATTAAAATCTTTTCGATTTTGCTTTAGGTGTTCTGTTAGGTGATTGATTCGGTGTGTGAATAATGCAATTTGACCTTCGGCAGAACCAGTGTCTTTGGCATCTTTCCCGTGTTTTGTAAAGAGTTCTTCTTTAATTTCTTTTGTTAAGTACATTCCAATATTTATTTAAATAATTTTTATGCGATGATTATGACGCTCATAATCAGGCGGCAAATATAACAAAATTGATGAAGAAAAGTACAATTTTTGACAAATTATGCTCTTAACGGCTGGTTCAAAATCAAATCGATGTATTGATTGACCTTGTCTTTTAAATGTTCGCGATGCGTAATAAAATCTAAAAAGCCGTGTTCTAGGACAAATTCTGCAGTTTGAAAGCCTTCTGGCAATTCTTTTCCTGTGGTGTCGCGAACTACCCGTGGCCCTGCAAAACCAATAAGTGCTCCAGGCTCACTGATATTGATATCTCCTAGCATGGCAAAAGACGCTGTTGTACCTCCCGTTGTTGGATCGGTACATAATGAAATATAAGGAATGCCAGCATCGGCCAATTGTGCCAATTTTGCTGAGGTTTTTGCCAATTGCATCAGTGATAATGCGGCTTCCATCATTCGTGCACCTCCAGATTTAGAAATAATCATAAAAGGTAACTTTTTCTTTAAGGCGTAATCTGCAGCACGAGCAATTTTTTCGCCAACAACACTTCCCATAGATCCACCAATAAAGCTAAAATCCATACAGGCTACTACCAATTCTTTGCCTTTTGACTTTCCAACGGCTGTTCGTACAGCATCCTTGAGTTTGGTTTTGTCTTGAGCTGCTTTAAGGCGGTCAGTATATTTTTTTTTGTCCGAGAACTTAAGAGGATCTTTTGATGTTATTTTGGTATCGAGTTCCTTAAACTTGTTGTCGTCAAATAGGATGTGAAAATATTCTGCACTACCAATTCGAACATGATATCCATCTTCTGGGCTCACAAAAAAGTTTCTTTCTAATTCTTCGGTTTCAATGATTTTTCCAGTTGGAGATTTGTACCATAATCCTTTTGGGGTATCGCGTTTTGCCTCTGTTGGAGTTTGAATTCCTTTATCTGTTCTTTTAAACCAAGCCATTTTCGTCTAATTGATTAGAATGAATTACAAATCTAACAATTTTTTTATAATGTGTCCACATTGTTAAGATCCTCAAATGCTTTCTTTAGGCGGGCTACAAAAGCATTTTCACCTTGTCTTAGCCAACGTCTAGGATCATAATATTTTTTGTTGGGAACATCATCACCGTCTGGGTTGCCAATTTGCGAAGCTAAGTAATCACCATTGGCTTTAAAATCGTCCCGAACACCACTCATAAAGGCATATTGCATGTCTGTATCGATATTCATTTTGATAACGCCATAGCCGATAGATTCTCGTATTTCTTCTACTGTTGAACCAGAACCACCATGAAAAACAAAATCAATATGGTTGGCAGGAAGGTTGTATTTTTCTGAGATAAACTCTTGAGAATTTTTTAGAATTTTTGGAGTCAATTTTACATTTCCTGGTTTGTAAACACCATGTACATTTCCAAATGCAGCAGCAATCGTAAATTGATCACTTATTTTACGAAGTTCTTCATAAGCATAAGCTACCTCTTCAGGTTGTGTATAAAGTTTTGAAACATCAACATCACTATTGTCCACACCATCCTCTTCACCACCAGTAATTCCTAGTTCAATTTCTAGTGTCATTCCCATTTTGGACATGCGCTCTAAATATTGCTTACAAATTTCAATGTTTTCTTCAAGCGGTTCTTCCGAAAGATCTATCATATGTGAACTGTAGAGTGATTTTCCAGTTTCTGCATAATGTTTCTCGCTCGCTTCCAAGAGGCCATCAATCCATGGTAATAATTTTTTGGCACAATGATCGGTATGAAGAATCACAGGAACACCATAGGCTTCGGCCATTTGATGAACATGCTTAGCACCGGCGATAGATCCAGCTATAGCAGCTTTTTGGTCTTCATTGGATAGTCCTTTTCCGGCGTTAAACTGTGCACCTCCATTAGAAAATTGAATAATTACGGGTGCATTCAGTGCTTTGGCAGTTTCCAAAACACCATTTATGGTATTTGATCCAATTACATTTACTGCGGGTAAAGCAAAACCTTTTTCTTTGGCGAGTTTAAAAATTTCTTGAACTTCGCGACCAGTAGCAACGCCTGGTTTGATTGAATGACTCATTGTAGTTGTTTTTTTAATTTCGTGTCAAAAGTACTAAAATTAATCCCTAAATGTTAAAATTTTAACACGACTTATAGCTCAATTTATACGAAAACGATTGAGATAAATATTGGTTCCTAAAATGGGTAATTGATTCCTATGTTATAGACGGCATTGCTAAAGTTGAAATCTTTCAACCAACGATTATTGATGGCATAAGTAGGGTTATAGGCCTTAAAACCAGTATCAAATCTGACAATAAAAAAATCAAGATCGTAGCGTAACCCAACCCCTGCTCCAATAGCGATATCTTTTAGAGAGCCAAAACTGTCGAAAGTCGATTTTGGGTCTTCAACATCATCCAATACATTCCAAATGTTTCCAGCATCGATAAAAAAGGCGCCATTGAGTTTTCCAAACAAATTATAACGGTGTTCCAAACTAAAGGCAATTTTCATATTTGCTTCATTAAATTCGTTATTGTTGTCAGAGCTTCCAGGGCCAAGATTATAGGCGGTCCATGCACGATTATCGTTGGCGCCACCAGCAAAAAAACTCTTCGAAAAAGGAATACTTTTTGAATTGCCTAGAGGAAGGGCAATACCAATAAAACTTCTCAGCGCAAGGACATTACTACGTCCCAAATTCCAAAGTTTGATATAGTCAATTTCTGTTTTTGCATACTGAGAAAAAGCCACATCATTAACTTCAAATTCTCCATTTTCATTTTTCTTCAAATCCAATAAATCTGCAGCACCATTGAGAAGATTTCCAGCCATTTCAAGTTTGAAACGAAAAATTGAAAAGTCATTGTCAAAGTTGTTTTCTCGTGTGTCTTTAGTTAGATTGAAATTACTAGCTAAAATAAAGTTGTTTTGAATCAATCTATTTTTTCGTTCTCTAATGTTCCTAACGGTTTGATAATCAGAGGGGTTAGTGGCAAGAAAATTGGTGTTTGAGCTCACAACACTTATGAAATCGTCTGCCCTAGAAATATCAAGTGCATTTGAACCGTCTGGATTTGTAATAAGAAATTCATTTGAAGTTGGATAGCTGTTAAGTGCAATAGTTTCCAGTCGATTAAAAGAATTTTGATAGACATTAAAATAATTTCCTGGATTCATATTCCTCACATATTGCAAGTTGAGCAGGTCTAATGTATTTGTTGTATTTTTTTTCGGAAACCAATTATAGCTGAGCCTTCCGTTGAGTGTTCGCTTATCTAATCCAATATTTTTTTGACTCGAAAATCCCGTGCTCAACTGGGTTGTTGGAGACATGTATTTTGGAATAATTTTTTCTGTATTAAATGGAAAAAACAGTCTAGGAATATTAAGTTTTACGTCGGCGCCAAGCTCATTTATATCAAAAAATTGGTCTTCAGATTTTGCACCATCTTTTGAAGCTCCAACAGCACCCAAAGCAGAAATTTCAAGTGTTTCAGCACCTCTAAAAATATTTCTTATCACGAGCCCTGTAGAAAATGAAAACCCAACTTTTTGAATATTACTCTGAGAGACATTCACATCAAAACTTAACCCATATTTTTTTCTAGGGTTAAGATAAATATTTGCGGTTAAGGTTGTGTCCAAAACGTTTTCTATATACTCAATATTTGGATACTTAAAGGCATTCAATTGGCTTAAATAGCTGTAGGTCCGCGTCTTGTCAAGGTCGCTATACAAATCTCCTTGATTGATTAAAACGGCGTTTACAAGGGCTTTTGGCCGGTATTTTAGATCACCGTAGTTGTAAAAATTAAAATTATTGTATGTCGCTGTTTTTTTTGGTGTTGATTTACTTCTGTTTTTAAACGTCGCATCTGTAAAAACATTAACCTCTTTGATCCGATACGCCAAAAATGGCACTCGAGTTGTAGAGTCTTGAGTTCTGATGATTCTGTTGGGGATATTTATTTTTATATCTACATTTTGATTTGTATTGATCGTGTCATTTTCGAAACTCACATAATCTTGTGAAAAATGATAAATTCCAGAGTTTCTAAAGTAGGCTGTTAGTCGATTGCGTTCTTCTTTAAAGTCCACAATATCAAATTGTTTTTCTTTTTTTATAATTGATGCTGCCTTTGCTTTTTCGTAAAGGGAATCCAAAATTGGAGTCTCAATCGCTGTGCTGATATCACGGATTTTGTAAGGAACACCCGTTTGAATAGTATAGCTTAAAGTTGCCCGTTTGTTGCCTAATGTATCGACAATAAAATCAATTTTTCGATCAAACCAGCCCTTAGAAAAATAATAACGCTCAAGATTTAGTTTTGTTTTTTTGATTTTTAAGCTATCCAGAAGATTAGGAGCTTCCCCTGTTTTTTTTAGCCAAGCATTGAATCCTAACGAAGATTTTTTTATTTGATTCAATTGTTTTTTTGAAAATTTTTGGATGAGACGCTGTTTGCGTTTTGGGCGTTTATTGAGCCAAGCCTCGAAAATTGAATCTTTGTTAGGGCGTGCTAAATTATAGATGTGAAGTCTAAGCGGAAACCCTAAAATTGAAGTATTCTTATTTTGAAAAGAAAGTTTGGAAAGTTCCTCTGATGAATTTGGTTTGCCGTTTACAACAAAGGTATTTTCGATCAATAGATGCTCCTTGTCACCAACTCTTTTTACAGCATTACACCCGAAGCAAATGTATGCTATCGAACAAATAAAACATATTTTTTTTAGCGAATCCTTCAACAAGACGTAAATAAAATTTAGATTTATACTCTAAATGAAATCAATTTAAATCAAATGTACATTTTTTAGATGTTAACTAAAAACCAATCAAAGCGAATCCTTAGTTTGAGTAAAAAAAAGTATCGTACTCAAGAACAATTGTTTGTTGTAGAGGGTGTTAAGGTCGTCAACGAATTTTTAAGTTCTAAGTACGAGCTTGTAGAAATTTTTTCAACCGACATGAGTTTTGCACAATATACAGATGCTTTTCTGCATATTTCTGAAAAAGAGCTTTCAAAAATAAGCACACTAACAACGCCCAACAAAGTTCTAGCAACTTTTAGAATTCCAAATACACCCCCCATTGATTTTAACACTCTAGTTCTCGCACTAGACGATTTGAATAACCCAGGGAATTTGGGTACAATTATTCGGCTGTGCGATTGGTTTGGTATAAAGGATTTGGTGTGTAGTCTTTCAACGGTAGATTGCTATAACCCAAAAGTTGTACAAGCTGCTATGGGCTCTCATGCGCGAGTAAATATTACATATACTTCTTTAGACTTAATTTTGTCCAAATCACAAAATACGATTGGTACATTTATGGATGGTAATTCTATTTATGAAGAACAACTTCCAAACACTGGAGTTTTGGTTCTAGGAAATGAAGCTAATGGAATTTCAAAAAATATTGCGTCCTTATTAAAAACAAAACTTTCAATTCCAAGATTTGGGCCTTTCAAAAAAACAGAAAGTTTGAATGTGGCCAATGCTGCAGCGATTATTTTAAGCGAATTTAAGAGGCGGTCTATTGAAAGGTAAAATTAATAAAAACACCTCGAGTTTGCATCTGATCAATAGTGCTCGTCCATGGACTATTGGGATCAGTATCTTTGACGTGCTCGTCCTTCATTGAAAACACTCCCCTTATGGAAGGGGTGAACTTGAACCATGTAAAATAGAGGTCTATTCCAAGACCAAGTTCATAAAATAGATTGTTTTTTTTCATTCTAAAATTGCCCTTACTGTTATCATCAGGATTGTCTTGATTGCTGGATAAATTTAGAGCTGTCGAAACTCCACCAACTATAAAAGGTTTGATATTATTGATCCGTTTTGTCGATATTTTTATGAGTAATGGCAGGTGTATGTAGGTGGAACGCAAATCTCGCTCGAGATCTTTTTTTTCATATGATAATCCATTAAAATAGGTGTTGCTAAAACTTAATGTTCTGTTGGACATGACCAAACCAGGTTCAAAACGGACATCAAAATAATCGTTAATTCTAACATTGCCAATCAAACCAACATTAAAACCTATAGCTTTAATCACTTGAATATCTTTTACATTTTTGTTGTAATCAATATTAAAATCGTAGGCATTAAGACCTAGAAAGTAGCCATAAGACAAAGGAGCCTTGTCGAAGTTTTCGTTGTTTAGCAAGCGCTCTTTTGTAAACAGTTGCGCCTCAGATTGAAACGTAAATATGCATAAAAAAAGAAAAATAATAGGATGCTTTAATCTCATTTTTTTGAAGCAGTATAAATTGTAGCCACCCCAAATGTTTGTGGTAAGGCTTTTGTAGATATAAACCCTGTTTTTTTCAAAATATTGTTGAACGCTTCTCCGTAGGGAAATTTTGCGGCAGAAGAACTCAAATAACTGTATGCCTTTTTATCCCTTGAAAACAACTTTCCAATCACTGGAAGTAATATTTTGGTGTATAAAAAATAGCCTTGACGGAATGGAAATTTTGTAGGGACAGAAGTTTCAAGAACAACAAAAATTCCATTGGGCTTAAGGACTCTAAGAATCTCTTTCAGTCCAACGTCCAAATGTTCAAAATTACGAACACCAAATGCAACTGTAATGGCATCAAAACTATTGTCGTCAAAAGGAAGATTTTCAGAGTCACCGACGATCATTTCTATAGTGTTGTTTAGTTTTTTTGCATTAATTTTTTTTCGTCCAACGTCCAGCATTCCCTCACTAATGTCAAGACCAATAATTTTATGTGCAGCGGTTTGAGTCAAATTAATAGCCAAGTCGCCAGTGCCTGTAGCAATATCCAAAACAGATTTTGGTTTTTGATTTGCAACAAGTTTAACAACTTTTTTGCGCCATTTGATATCTATTCCAAATGAAATCACACGATTTAAACCATCGTACTCTTCAGAAATATTATCAAACATTTTGGTAATTTGTTCTTTTTTGGATAGAGAACTATTTTTATAGGGTGTTATGTTTTTAGACATCTAGACAAATTGAAAATGAGTTGTTTTCGCCATGCAAAGAAATGCAATTCATAGACAAATCCCTAAAAATAACTTATATTTGCGCAGCTCTTTAACTGATAATTAATGAAAATTATTATAGCCGGCGCAGGAGAAGTCGGATTTCACTTGGCAAAACTTTTGTCGTATGAGTCTCAAGAAATTACACTAATTGATTTAGACAAAGAACGTCTTTTATATGCAGAAACGCATTTAGATATCAAGGTGGTCAAAGGCGATATAACTTCTGTTTCTGTACTCAAAGAATCTAATATTGTCAACGCAGATTTGTTTGTTTCTGTAACCTCTTCACAAACATCCAACATCACTTCTTGTGTCTTGGCCAAACAATTGGGAGCAAAACGGACTATCGCACGTATTTCCAATACAGAATTTATTGAACATAAAGAAGAAATTGGTTTTGAAAAATTAGGTATTGACGAACTCATTTCACCAGAATCGTTAGCGGCTTCAGAAATTGAATTGCTTTTGAGTCAATCGGTTTTTAATGACACTTACGAATTTGAAGATGGTGCACTAACCATGTTAGGCCTAACACTTCCTGCAGATGCCAAAATTATTGATAAGTCTGTAAAATTAGCAGCACAATTGCTTTCAGACATTCATTTTATACCCATTGCAATTCAACGGTTTGGCTCTCATGTGACCATCATACCTAGAGGTGATACCATTTTTTTGGAAGGAGATCGCGTTGTTTTTATCACCTCCAAAGGAGGCGATGAGGAGTTGTGTAAACTTACAGGGAAACGAAAAACACAAATTAAAGATGTCATGATTCTTGGTGGTGGACAAATAGGTTCTATTACAGCCAACGAATTGGCAAACACTAATTTCAACATCAAAGTTGTCGAAAAATCTAAAGACCGTGCGATAGAACTTGCAGATCAGCTTTCCAATGTTCTTGTGATCAATGGCGACGGGCGAAATGTTGAGCTTTTGGATGAAGAAAATTTTAGTCAAATGGATGCTTTCATTTCAGTTACTGGAAACTCCGAAACCAATATTATGTCTTGTCTGGTAGCAAAATCGAAAGGGGTAAAGAAAACCATAGCGCTTGTAGAAAACATGGACTATTTTGCCTTGTCGCATTCTATCGGTGTGGATACACTTATAAATAAAAAATTATTGGCCGCCAATAGCATTTTCAGATACGTTCGGAAAGGAGAAGTTGTTGCTATGACTAAGCTTACAAATATGGAGGCAGAATTGTTGGAATTTATTGTAAAACCAACATCAAAAATCTGTTATCAATATATCAAAGAAATAGACTTTCCTAGAGCTGCTATTATTGGTGGTGTCATTAGAAATGAAGAGGGGATCATTGCCTTGGGAGATTTTAAAATTGAAGCAGGTGATCGTGTTGTAGTTTGTTGCCTTCCCGAAGCAATAAAAAAAGTAGAAAGTCTTTTCTTCTAATCTGTTGCTATGAAACAAAACAACAAAATAATCTTCTATTTTTTTGGACTCTTACTATTGTTTAACGGCGGATTTATGCTACTCGCTTCGCTATTGAGTGTCATCTACAATGATGGTGTTACACAACCTTTAGTACTTTCTGGTGTCTCTACTTTATGTGTTGGTTTTTTGTTGATGATTTTATCAAAAAATCATACCAAAGAAATGAGCAAACGTCAGGGTTACATGGTGGTAACATTTGGATGGATTGTAATGGCTTTGTCTGGAACGTTGCCTTATCTTTTTACAGGAACTATTACGAATTTTACAAATGCTTTTTTCGAAACAATTTCCGGATACACCACTACGGGCGCAACAATACTCAATGATATTGAAGTTCTCCCTAAAGGTATTTTATTTTGGCGAAGCCTTACCCATTGGATTGGTGGAATGGGGATTATTGTTTTGGCTATTGCCATATTACCTTTGTTAGGCATTGGTGGTATGCAGCTCTTTGCAGCAGAAGCTCCCGGGCCAGGTACCGATAAACTTCATCCAAGAATTACGGATACTGCAAAACGATTGTGGCTTATTTATTTTGGTTATACTGCGGCCGAAACATTGTTTCTAAAATTGGCAGGAATGTCTTTTTTTGATGCCCTCAACCACTCCATGAGTACCCTCTCTACAGGTGGATTTTCAACAAAAAACGCAAGTTTGGCGCACTGGAATGACACACCACTAATTCAATACATTGTGGTGCTTTTTATGTTCTTGGCTGGAACAAATTTCGTATTGAGTTATTTTGGATTTAAAGCCAATTTCTCAAAAATTTATAAAGATGAAGAGTTTAAGCTTTATGGAAAATTTATAATTGTTTTTACGGTCATTACTGCTTTAGTCATGTATTATAATTCTGTCTTTTCTACCGCCTCATCATTTAATCATCCCTTGGTTTTTGGAGAAATAGAAGCATGCCTGCGTCATGCACTTTTTCAAGTTGTTGCTATTGTTACAACAACAGGATTTGTGAGTGCAGATTTTTTGCATTGGCCATATTTTTTGGTGGTATTTTTCTTTGGGTTGATGTTCTTGGGGGGCTCTTCTGGGAGTACTTCTGGAGGCGTAAAAGTAGTACGCCATTTGGTGCTTATTCGAAACGGATTTCTAGAGTTTAAAAGAGCACTACATCCCAACGCAGTACTACCAGTTCGATACAATTCAAAAACAATATCTGGAGACATTGTTTTTAATGTTCTGGGCTTTTTTATGCTCTATATGTTATCTTTTATAATTGGCGCTCTTGGCTTTGCTTTTGTCGGATTAGATTTTGAATCTGCAATTGGAGTAGCAGCATCAAGTCTAGGCAATGTTGGTCCAGCGCTAGGCGAATTTGGACCAGCACAAAACTTTTATGAAATGCCACAAATAGGGAAGTGGTGGGCAGCCTTCCTGATGCTTATTGGGCGTTTGGAACTCTTCACTGTTTTAATTTTGTTGACGCCATTTTTTTGGAGAAAATCCTAATTAAATTTTAATTTGATAACGCATTTTTGATGCGTCTAACTGCTTCAATAATTTGATCTTGTGATGCGGCATAAGATATTCTAATACAGTTTGGATTACCAAAAGCTTCACCTGTTACAGTGGCCACTAGCGCTTCTTCTAGAAGATAAAGCGAAAGTTCCGTTGCAGTATTAATTTTTTGACCTTTAAAAGTCTTTCCAAACAATGCTGATACATCAGGAAAAACATAAAAAGCACCCTCTGGGATATTGCATGAAAACCCCTCAATATCTCCCAACAAGTTTAAAATAAGATCACGACGAATTTTAAACTCATCTATCATATATTGCACTTTTGAAGGTGAGGCTTCCAAAGCCGTAATAACAGCACGCTGAGCAATACAATTGGCACCACTTGTTATCTGACCTTGCATTTTGTTACAAGCACGAGCAATCTTTTCTGGAGCACCCAAAAAACCAATTCTCCAACCCGTCATTGCGAAAGCTTTTGACACGCCATTTACAGTGATTGTTCTGTCATACATATCTTCAAATTCGGCCATGCTGGCATGACCATTTCCAAAATTAATATGCTCGTAAATCTCATCGGAAACAACATAAATTTGCGGATGTTTTTGCAATACATCGGCAAGGGCTCTCAATTCCTCTCGACTATACACCGATCCACTAGGATTGCATGGCGAACTGAACCAAATCATTTTCGTATTGGGCGTAATGGCGGATTCTAGTTGAGCTGGTGTCATCTTGAAGTCTGTGTCAATAGATGTTTTTACTTCTACTGGTGTACCTTCAGACAACTTTACAATATCAGAATAACTTACCCAGTATGGACAGGGCAAAATTACTTCATCTCCTTTATTGAGCAATACTAAAGCAACATTAGCAAGGCACTGTTTTGCACCAGTTGATACTACAATCTGACTTGGTGTGTAGGTCAAATTGTTATCGCGCTTGAATTTTGTAATAATGGCCTGTTTTAGTTCTGCGTACCCATCGACAGGAGTATAGGAATTATAATTATCATCAATGGCTTGTTTTGCTGCAGATTTAATAAAATCTGGCGTATTAAAATCTGGCTCACCAAGACTCAATCCTATTATGTCTTTTCCATCTGATCTAAGTTCTCGTGCTTTGGCGGCCATAGCAAGCGTTGCCGAGGTGGCCATATTTAAAATTCTTTCTGAAAGTAATTGGTTCATTTATAAGTAATTTATGCTTGTAATTTTGGTTTCATGCCCATCAATTTTAAGTAACTGAAATGTGCAATTATTGCTTTTCTGGTGGTTTTATATTCGTTGTAGGGTAAATTAAATTCTTTTGCTGTTTTTTTGACAATCTCTGCAATTTTACCATAATGGATATGTGAAATATTTGGAAAAATATGATGCTCTACCTGATGGTTTAATCCCCCTGTAAACCAATTGATTATTCTGTTTTTTGGAGAAAAATTTACAGTTGTTTTTAGTTGATGAATTGCCCAAGTATTTTTTAGACTTCCATCTTTCTCAGGAACTGGCATTTCTGCATCTTCCATGACGTGCGCCAATTGAAAAACAACACTAAGGATGAGTCCAGCAGTATAATGCATCACAAAGAAACCAATTAAAATTTTCCACCAAGCAAGGTCTAAAATCAACATGGGCAAAACGATCCACATAGAAAGATATATGATTTTTGACAACACTAATTTACTCCAATTTACAAAAGGATTTGGTAGTTTACCATAAGCAAGTTTACGCTTCATATAGCGCTTCATTTGTAAAAAATCGGTTGTGATTGCCCAATTGATTGTAAGAAGTCCGTACAATAAAATAGAATAATAATGTTGAAACTTGTGGTACCATTTCCACTCTGCATGTTTTGTGAATCTAAGAATACGACCAGCATCCAAATCCTCATCATGACCATGAACATTTGTGTACGTATGATGAAGAACATTATGCTGTACTTTCCAATTGTAAACATTTCCTGCAAGGATGTAAATGCTACTCCCCATCATAGTATTGATCCAAGATTTATTTGAAAAGGAACCGTGATTTCCGTCGTGCATTACGTTCATTCCAACACCTGCCATTCCAACACCCATCACCACTGTAAATAAAAGGTGTAACCAGCCTGGCATTTCAAGCGTTAAAATGAGAAAATAAGGAACTAGAAAAATACAAAACATCACAATTGTTTTAAGCCACAATTGCCAATTTCCTGTACGCTTGATATTATTTTCTTTGAAATAGCTGTTCACTCTAGAATTTAGCGTTCTAAAGAATTTTGCAGAATCTTTTCTTGAGAATTTCAATGTGTTTGTATTCATCATTTAGATTTAAAATAAGTTCAAATATAACCATTAATTCAATTTCAAAAGATGACTTTCGAATATTTAATATATTTATAACTACTTTTGCTCAAATTTATTTTTTTATGGATATTATTCTGAAGTATTTTCCCGAAATATCAGATGTTCAAAAACAACAATTTGAAGCATTACAGGGGCTTTACGAAGATTGGAATTCGAAAATTAATGTCATTTCTCGAAAAGATATTCAGTCATTATATTTGAAGCATGTTTTACATTCATTATCTATAGCAAAAGTGATTGAGTTTCTTCCCAATGCAAAGATTTTGGATGTGGGCACAGGAGGTGGTTTTCCAGGTATTCCACTGGCGATTTTGTTTCCAAAAACCAAATTTCATTTGGTCGATAGTATTCAAAAAAAAATTAAAGTTGTTGCAGCAGTAGCGCATGCACTTAAGCTCGAAAATATAACTTCTGAGCATCTGCGTGCCGAAGCTGTTCAAGGACAATTTGATTTTGTGGTTAGTCGTGCCGTCACTACGATGCCCAGTTTTGTAAAATGGGTAAACAAAAAAGTTAGAAAAGAACAATTACATGAGCTTTCAAATGGAATATTATACCTCAAAGGAGGCGATTTAACAGAAGAATTATCCTCCTTTAAAAAAACATCAATTTATGATCTAAATGATTTTTTTGAAGAAGATTTTTTTGAAACCAAAAAAGTGGTTCATTTGCCTCTAAAATAAAGCTCTAAAACGCTGTGGTAAAGTTGATGGTAACACCAGTATTCTGACTCACTGGTCTGCAAATTCCACCAACACAAAGTAATCCTCCGCGTTGTCTTCCATAATTGATAGAAAAACGTGAAGCTCCTTTAGTATAACTCCCACCGATATTGAAAAAGTGAATTTTGGTATCTTGATCAATTTTGCTGTCTTCGTAGTTGTAGGAATCATTTACATAAAGCCCAAATTTAGAATTGAAAAAATATTCTACAGTTCCACCCATCCAATTTCGGGCATCATCATTAGTAGAAAGATGTTGAAGTTCCAAACGTAAAGATTTACCTTTTCCAAATTTGTAAGTCCCGTCTGCAACCCCAATCCAGGCACGCACAGAATTATTGTCGATCTTAGATTCCAAAATACTTTTGTTATAATACAGATTGATAAACGTAAAAATTGATTTTAGACGTTTGCTCCATTTTTTACGAACTTCAAGGTTCAGATCCGTATATAATTTATTTTTAAAATTGATAAATTCCGTTTCATAAGTTAAATTATCACTCACAAAATACGGGATACCAGTCGGGTCTGAAAAATCACTCGCCAAGCTGGCCCAATACGACATATTAAGATTGATTTTTGTTCCATATTTTCCACCCAAAAAACTCCCTTTTTTGATGTTGTAAAAGACATCTATAAATTGGCCAATTTCACCCGCCTTAATAAGTGGAGTTTCGTAACTTTCAATAAAAAGTCCTGGTTGAGATTGATATAAATAAATATTAGCTAAGGTGTAATCGTGTTGTTTTGAAAGTGCTGGTAAATAGTTGACACTCAGTTGGTTGGTAGGATTGTTGTTGGCGTTGCTTTGTGCACGTTCCGAAAACCAACGCATGTTTTCCAAACGTCTAAAATTATAGTTCACTCCAAATCCTTTTTGGCTGTAGCCAGCGGTCCAACTTATGGCGCTACCTTTAAATGTTTCATTTTCCGAAAATGTCACAATATTGGGTATAATATTATTGAGTCTTAAATCTTGACTTTTTTGGATGTATTCTATATTAGTGTAAAAATTTTGATGGGTATAATCTAAGCGCGCCGAAACTGCATTAACAAGTTCTGGAATATCAGTCGTGTTAGTTTCATCTGCTTTTGTATACGATTCGTTTTTCCCAACATAGCTAAGCCCCAAAACTAAGCTGTTTGATGAAAGAATCCCAAGGGTTTTGGACAGGTCAATTTCGGCGTCCACACCAAAAATATCACCATCAGAAACTTCAAATCCTTTTCTTTGTTTCCCATATAATGTTGTGATTTTGATGGAATTCGATGGGTAATAAATTAGTCGTGCACCACGTATGGCCGTATTGACACCAAGCGCACGATCTTCCCATGCTCTCAAAATTAGACCACTCCCAAATTGTTCGTAAAAATACCCAAGAGTAATATCTAATTTTTTCGTTGCATAGCGCAAATAGTACGTGGCTACACCTAGATCTTTATCGTAAAGTTTACTATTGTTAAGTAAATTTTCAGGAGCATAACTCTCAAGTTGTATGCCTGCAGAAAACTGATTTGAAATAGAATAATCCAATCTTAAAAAATTAGTGGATCTCAAGTGTTCTTCTTCTTCAAAGTCGCCAAACTTTGAATCGTTTAGATACCATTGCGTGTTAGACTCATAACTTGCACTTAAGTTGTTTTTAAAATGTTTAAAAATTGAAGTTTCTTTGGTTTCTTCTTGAGCAAACACAAAACATGTAAGCATTGAACAACAAGAAATTAGTATTCTTTTGAAGATTATTTTGTTTATCATAATTCTAAATAATTGAAACTAACTTTATTCACTAAATTTCAAAAGTTCTTCATAAAGTTCGTCTTCATAACCAGGAGTATAGCCGGTATGTTTATACACTACAAGGCCATCTTTTACAATAACAGTAAAAGGGACTGTGCTCACGCCAAATGATCGCTTGAGTTCGCTATTTTCATCTAATAATATCTCAAACTCCCAGTCTTTTCCATCAATCATAGGTTTGATGCGTTTCGATGTTCTTGAATCATCTATAGAAATTGCAAAATACTTCACATTAGTTTCTTCAATCCAATCCTCATAAACCTCGGCCACAGCATCCAATTCATTTTTGCATGGGACGCACCATGTTGCCCAAAGTGAGACAATCATAAGCTTGTTGTTTGAAGCAATGTCATCTGTTTTGATAAATTGTCCAGAGAGCGTTTTGAGTTCAATACTAGGCAATGGACTTTGTGCGTGCGATAATAGCCCTAAGAAAAGCAAAGAGCGTAAAATAATTTTGTTCATTTTTGTGTAATAAATAATAAACATTAAATTTACGAATAATTTAATTATTGACATATTTATTGCATATTTTATTGATCATCAACTTATTTGTTGATAAATCAATTGCAAAACACAATTTAAAAAAAGAATTTTTATGAAAAATGTATTCAAAACGTTATCACTATTTGGCCTTCTATTGGTTTTCTCCTGTTCTGGAGATGACGGATCGGCACCTCCAAATAATACCCCACCAGACAACTCTGTTACTTCAATAAGTATTAGTTTTAATCAGGACTCTTATTTTGCTGGTGAATTTGGTTTTTTTGTAGTTAGAGACAATCAAGAGAATGTTATTACGGATGAGGCCTCAGTTACTGTAAATGGAGCAGAAGTGAATACAAACCCTTATAATTTCCAAACATCTGGCAGTTATACTTTTGTTGCAACGTATGAAGATATAACCTCCAATAGCGTAACATTTGAAGTAGAAAGTGCATCTGAATATAGTGATACGTCAAGTTTTTCAGCTAGCGGCTCTCCAGCTTCATTCACAAAGAAAGCATTATTAGAGGACTTTACAGGTACGTGGTGTCCAAATTGCCCTCCAGCAGCCGCAGCGGTAAAAAGTGCTGTAGATGGAAATCCAAACATATTTGGTGTAGGATATCACGACGGTGATCCAATGGAAATTGAAGAAACAATGTTTTGGTCCAATTATTACCATGTAACAGGTTTCCCGACAGTCTATGTTAACGGTCCAGATACGCGTTGGAATTTCCCCAATATGTCTCAAGTGAATGCAGAACTTGCAGAAGAAGCAACTGTTGGACTAGCTCTGGAAGGTGAAATTGTTGGTGGTAAATTGGATTTGGAAGTTAGTGTTGGTTTCAAAACAACGCCAAATGAGGAAGTTAAGCTTATGATTTATTTAGTTGAAGGAACGCAAACGTCTGACTCACCTCAAGCAGGGTCCAATCAAGGGGTAAACTATGTGCACAACGATGTATTATTGGAAGTTTATACAGATCAATTAGGGGATCTGATTCCTGCTGATAATACCTCTGCTGGTGGTGTTTATACACGAACTATTACTGGTTTGGATCTTCCGTCAAATGTTATTGATATTAACGATTTGAAACTTATTGCTTTTGTACGTAATACATACACAAAAACTTTTGTAGATTACTTTAATACGACATGGGAGAATTCTCCACATTATGATATTTATAATGTTCAAGAAGTACACCTAGGCGAGTCTGTTTCCTTTGATTAATACCTTAAATTTTTAATAAAAAAACCACTCCGAAAAGAGTGGTTTTTTTTATTTTGATTGTTCTGTATTTAACCTAAAAAAGGATATCTATAATCTGTAGGCGATACAAAGGTTTCCTTAATCATTCGTGGGGACACCCAACGCCATAAATTTTGTGCAGAACCAGCTTTGTCATTGGTGCCAGAAGCTCTAGCGCCACCAAAAGGTTGTTGGCCTACGACTGCCCCTGTTGGCTTATCGTTAATATAAAAATTACCTGCAGCATTCACCAAAGCTTCTGTAGCTTGATTGGCGGCATAGCGGTCTGTAGAAAAAATGGCCCCAGTAAGGGCATAATCACTAGTTTTATCTACCAATTGTAGGGTTTTTGCATAGTCCTCATCTTTGTAAATGAAAATCGTAATGACAGGACCAAAAAGCTCTGTACACATGGTTTCGTACTGTGGATTGGTGGTCAAAATTACAGTGGGTTCTATAAAGTAACCTTTGGTTTTGTCATAGCTTCCACCTGCAATAATTTCTGCATCAGCATTGTTTTTTGCGGCGTCTATATATTTTGCAATTTTATCAAAAGACCCTTCATGAATAACTGCGGTCATAAAGTTTGATAAATCTTCTGGACTTCCTATTTTTATGGAATCGATATCTTCCAAAAGATACGATTTTACATCGGCCCAAAGACTTTCTGGAATATAGGCACGAGATGCGGCACTACATTTTTGACCTTGAAATTCGAAAGCACCTCTTATAATTCCTGTTGCTATTTGTTTTGGGTTTGCAGATTGGTGCGCTACAATAAAGTCTTTCCCACCTGTTTCACCAACGATTCTTGGATAAGTTTTGTAGTTATGAATATGCGTTCCTATTTGTTTCCATAATTCTTTGAAAACAAAAGTAGAGCCCGTGAAATGAAGACCAGAAAAATCTGGACTGGAGAGGACGGTATTTGTGATCATTACCGGATCGCCAAAAACAACATTGATAACGCCAGGAGGAACTCCAGCTTCATTAAATACATCCATAATTATTTTTGCAGAATAGACTTGACTGTCACTAGGTTTCCAGACCACAACATTGCCCATCAATGCCATACATGCAGGAAGATTTCCAGCAATAGCAGTAAAATTAAAAGGCGTAACAGCATAGGTAAATCCCTCTAAGGGACGGTACTCAATTCTGTTCCAAGCAGCACTTGTACTTTTGGGTTGATCGGCATAAATTTCTGTCATAAACTGCACATTGAATCTCAAAAAGTCGATAAACTCACAAGCGGCATCAATTTCTGCCTGATGTACAGTTTTGGATTGCGCCATCATTGTGGCTGCATTTATTTTGGCTCTGTAGGGGCCTGCAATTAGCTCTGCTGCGCGAAGAAAGATAGCTGCGCGTTGTTCCCAAGGAAGATTGGCCCATGTTTTTCTAGCGTCCAAAGCTGTAGAAATTGCCTGTTCTACATGAGTTTTATTGGCGGTGTGATATGTGCCAACAACATGCTGATGATCGTGAGGAGGACTCATGGTTTGTGTCTCTCCAGATTTTATATGTTTTCCATTGATGTATAGAGGAACTTCAATTTTTGAATTGTACATTGATTTGTAGGCCTGCAATACGTTTTCACGCTCTTGAGTTCCAGGCGCATATGATAAAACGGGTTCGTTTTTTGCTACTGGAACATTAAAAAATCCTTTTCCCATAGATGTAGTATTAAGATATAATTAGGTTGTAAAATTACAATTTATGACTGAATTTTAGTGTATGATAATAGATTAATTTTGAGCAAAATCTGTGCAAAGTTTGAAGCTTGGAATTTGTACTTTAAAGGTTTCATTATCAGAAATATTTAACATAGTATAGTTGCCTTTCATTGCGCCGAAAGGAGATTTTAGGGTACATCCCGAATTGTAGATATACGACGCATTGGGTTGAATAATCGGCTGAGCGCCAACAACACCATCGCCCTCTACTTTTTCTTTAGAATTTAAGGCATCGCATATGTGCCAAGTCCTTGAAAGGAGTTGTACAGGGTCTTCTCTTTCATTTTTGATCTTAACAATATAACTGAAAGCATATTGAATCACTTCTTTGTCGTAAAAAGTACCTTCAAAATGGGTTTCAACCGATACTTTGATGCCATTTGTAATTTGATGTACCATTTTTTGTAGTATTTGCTTTAATTAATTTGTAATTTGAATAGAATTGGCTTCACCCAATCCAATAATTTTGTCATAACGCGCACCCAAATCTCTGTAGTAAACAATCACCTTGTAGTTGTTTTCTGTTTCATCAAAATTTCCACTTATAGCTCCTTCAAGTAATGTGTCATCGCGATCTACAACAACATATTTATAATTATAAAATCCTTGTTTCAAAAGCATCGAGAGTTCATAAACACCTTTTTCTGGATTGAATATCATTTTGTTGTCATCTGTGATGCTGAAGTTGTTATATCCGCCATAGACATATACGGATTTATCCAAAAATTCTTCTGCGAGTAATGAAAAATGTATATAGGTATAATCTGCTTCAATACTTGGGTCTTCGCGATCAAGAACGGTAACTTTAAATCCTCCGTTTATATCGGGGTTGTAGGTGTACTTTCGAGAACTTCTATCAATATCTGTATATAAGTAGCTATGATAAAGTTCTTGTAAATCGATGTACTGAACTCCTAGATTTGCCATACGAACGTCTTTATTTTCAAAAAATAAATATTCGTTACCACCCCAAAATAGTGAGTTGTCATTATATCTATATACCAATTCGTTTCCTAAAATATATTGTGGTTTTAAGCCGTAAATGGCTGTTTTTAAGTTGTTGTTTTGAATCACTACTGTTTGCACCGTTTCTGCGGGATTATTCAAATTTAAATTATTTGATTTTATACTAAAATCTACAGTTTGGGTTTCATTAATTAATGCCACATTTCTAGATCTTTTGATTTGTACTCCAACTCCAAGCTGTTGCTCCATGAGCATGAATTTTCTACTAAAAACTATATCGTCATTTTCATCAAAAATCTTGATGAGGTAATTTCCAGAAACTTTCAATCGGGTTTGTTGGTTTGGGATCTGTAGTCTATAGTGCGAATATATTTGATAGGTATTGAATGAGTTTTCATAATCAAAAATTCTAAGGTTATCCATGCCATCAAGATATTCAGATTTCATCAAACGAGAGGGTGTCCAATCATAATCGAAGTGTTCGATGACATAATAGAAATCTTCCTCAAGATTGTTCAAGACATCAAACTCAAGATAAATGCGTTCGTTTAGGTTTATAATTGGAAGAATAGACCTTTCTTTTTGGCTTCCAAATGTAATTGTTTTTATGTCATTTGGAGGTTCAACTTCTTGCACTTGACTTTTTAATATATAAGAGCTCATAAGAAAAGACACACAGAAAAAAATTGTACGAAAGGATTTGAGCATACAAAAAGTTTAGAACGTAAATATAAGTAAAAATTGCCGCTTTGTTAAAATGCAAATTTTAACAAAAAAAATCCATTTAAATGTTGGGAGGAATGCACTTTTAATTTGTAAATTTGCTCGATTTTTAGATACAAATTTCAATAAAAAAATATATGTCAAACGACATCCGAATAAAAAAAGGTCTGGATATCAAATTAGTAGGAGCAGCTGCGCTGTCTAAAACCGCCGCCATCAAAAGCAACTTTTACACGATTCGACCTGAAGATTTCCACGGTATAAAACCAAAATTAGTAGTTAAAGTAAATCAAAAAGTAAAAGCAGGCGAGCCTGTATTTTTTGATAAATCCAATGAAGATATCAAGTTTGTTTCTCCAGTTTCTGGTGAGATTATTGAAATCACTCGTGGCGAAAAACGCCGCATTTTGGAGCTAAAAATTAAGGCTGATAAAACTTTAACATTTATAGAGCATAAAAAATTAAATCTAAAAAGTGCAAAATCAGAAGACATAAAAGCACTATTGCTTGCTTCTGGGTGTTGGCCATTTGTCAAACAACGCCCATACGATGTGATTGCAGATCCTAATCGTTCACCAAAATCAATTTTTGTTTCGGCACATGCAACTGCACCACTTGCGGCAGATTATAATTTTACGCTCAAAGGTAAGGCATCAGAATTACAAGCTGCAGTAACGGCATTGTCAAAACTTACAGATGGAATCGTGCATGTTGGCGTTTCAAAAGACGCCCATTCGCCATTTACAAATTTAGAAGATATTACAACACACAGAATCTCTGGGCCACATCCTTCTGGTAATGTGGGGACTCTCATCAATAAAATTGACCCCATAAACAAAGGAGAAACGGTATGGACAGTAACGCCACAAGATCTAGTAATTATTGGAGAGTTGCTTCTAACGGGGAAATTTAATGCTGAGCGAACTGTCGCTTTGGTAGGTTCACAAATAGAAGAGCCACGTTATTTAACAACAAGAATTGGTTCTGAAGTTGCAACAATGATTTACGATCGAGGGATACAGAAAGATGCGCATACTCGAATTATTTCGGGTAATGTTCTTACAGGAAAAGAGGTGAAACCGGATGGCCATTTGGATTATTATAGCAATGTAATTACTGTTATTCCAGAAGGCGATGATTACGAATTCTTTGGTTGGAACAAACCTGTTTTTAATAAAGTTTCAACATCAAGAGCATTGACGTTTTCATGGCTAACGCCAAATAAAAAATATGATTTGAATACGAATACTAATGGAGAACATCGGGCTTTTGTCATCACAGGGTCATATGAAGAAGTATTTCCTTTAGATATGTATCCAATGCAAGTCCTCAAGGCATGTATGTACAAAGACCTTGATGAAATGGAAGCGTTGGGGATGTATGAGGTTGCACCAGAGGATTTTGCACTCACAGAATTTGTTTGTGTTTCCAAGCAACCACACCAAAAAATAATAAGAGAAGGATTAGATTTAATGATTAAAGAAATAGGATAATTATTCATTTTCAAACTAAAGTGATAAATAGATAACACATGGGTTTAAAATCAAACTTACACAATCTTAAAGAAAAATATAAAGGCACAAAAATGGCTCCAGCTTTCAATGCCATTCATACCTTTTTATATCTGCCAAACGAAACCACTCACAATGGAACACACATCAAAGCAGCCGATGATTTGAAGCGTACCATGAATACGGTAATTATGGCGATGGTACCTTGTTTAATTTTTGGAATGTTTAATGCGGGATACCAACACCATCTTGCATTGGGCTCTATTGAAGCTGCGGAAGGATTTCTGGGCTCAACCTTTTGGACTTGGGATAATTTAGTGATAGGAATATGGAAAGTTTTGCCATTAGTAATAGTGTCTTATGGCGTTGGATTACTTATAGAATTTATTTTTGCCGTAATCAAAGGGCATGAAGTTGAAGAGGGCTATTTGGTAACAGGTATGCTTGTCCCACTTATTGTTCCTGTCGATCTTCCGTTGTGGATGTTAGCTGTGGCTGTTGCTTTTGGAGTAGTTATCGGAAAAGAAGTTTTTGGTGGTACTGGAATGAATATTTTGAATCCAGCACTTACAATCAGAGCCTTCTTGTTTTTTGCTTATCCCACATGGATGAGTGGCGATAAGGTTTGGGTACACGGTGCCGTAGAACGTGCAGGAACAGCAGATGCCATCTCTGGCGAAACCATTTTGGGAAGTTATGCACAAAGTCAAGATGTAGTGTATAATTATGCTGACATGTTTTTTGGATTAATTCCAGGATCTATAGGAGAGACTTCAAAGTTATTAATTATTTTCGGAGCACTATTTCTCATATTTACAAAAGTAGGAAGCTGGCGAATTATACTCAGTACTCTTTTAGGAGCACTTGCTATGGGACTTATTTTTAATGGTGTAGTTGATGCAGGTCTAATTACATCGTCGAGTAAGTTTTACGGATTGATGAGTGTGCCATTTTGGCAACACCTCATTATTGGAAGTATATTATTTGGAGCCGTGTACATGGCAACAGACCCTGTAACAGCAGCACAAACCAACAAAGGCAAATGGATTTATGGATTCTTGATTGGATTTATTTCGATAATGATTCGAGTCTTCAATCCAGCCTATCCAGAAGGTGTATTCTTAGCAATTTTGCTAATGAATGTTTTTGCACCAACAATTGATCACTATGTGGTTCAAGGAAATGTAAAGAAAAGAATGAAACGTTTAAAAGTAAAAACGGCATAACAATATGAGTACCAACACAGAATCAAATAAATACACCCTACTATTTGCCATAGGTATGGTCGTTATCGTAGGATCGCTTTTGGCATTTACAGCATCAAGTTTGGCACCAAATATTGATGTCAATAAGCGTTTAGAAAAACAGCAAAATATTTTGTATGCAATGGGGGTTAACGAAAATGAAGGCAGCAGTGCAACTTTTGTTTCCACAGAAAAAGCTCCAGAATTATTTAATCAATACATTACAGAACAAATTATCATACAAGGTGGAAACATCACGACTTCAGATGAAGCCTACCTCGTAGATGTCAAGAAACAACAATCCAATGCAAAAGCAGGTATTGATAGAAAATTACCACTTTTTATTGGCGAAAAAGAAGGACAGAAATACTACATCGCTCCCATACTAGGAAAAGGACTTTGGGATGCCATTTGGGCCTATGTTGCAATGGATGAAAATATGGTAATTCAAGGTGCATATTTTGATCATAAAGGAGAGACTCCTGGGCTTGGAGCCAATATCAAAGAACGCTTTTTTATGGATGATTTTATTGGAGAACACCTTATGGAAAACGGAACATTCAAAGGAATTACAGTTTCAAAAAGTAATGCCGACCCAAAGAATATCGACAAAACCGATTATGAAGTTGATGCTATCGCAGGAGCAACCATTACAGGAGACGGTGTTGCCGCCATGATCAAATCGGAATTGAAACTCTATGTGCCTTATTTTAAATCTTTAAACAACTAATACCTAATGGGACTCTTATCAAAAAAAGACAGTAAATTAATTTTAGACCCACTAGCAGATAACAACCCAATTACCATTCAAGTTTTGGGTATTTGCTCGGCACTAGCTATTACAGCACAGCTCAAAGCATCCATTGTGATGTCTATTTCAGTACTTTTTGTTTTGGGTGTTGGAAACGTTGTGATTTCACTCATTAGAAATATTATCCCCTCAAAAATTAGAATTATTGTTCAGCTTACAGTTGTTGCTGCACTGGTTATTATTGTAGATTTGGTTCTCAAGGCATTTGCCTACGAACTGAGTAAAGAACTTTCTGTATTTGTAGGACTAATTATCACCAACTGTATCATCATGGGACGCTTTGAAGCATTTGCTTTAGGAAATGGCCCATGGCGCTCTTTCCTTGATGGTATTGGAAATGCTGCTGGATATGGAGTAATTCTTATCATCGTTGGATTTTTTAGAGAATTATTAGGATCGGGAACCCTCATGGGAGTAAAAGTTCTTGGAGATCCAATTGAAAAAACAGGCCTGTATGCTTTTGGATACGAAAACAACGGATTTATGTTGCTCTCCCCAATGGCATTGATTGTCGTTGGACTTATTATTTGGGTCCAACGAAGCAGAAATAAAGCACTAATTGAAGACTAAAGTATTATGGAGTATTTAGAACTATTTTTTAAATCAATTTTTATAGACAATATGGTATTTGCCACATTCCTAGGAATGTGTTCCTATCTTGCTGTGTCTAAAAAAGTTTCTACCGCAGTAGGACTCGGTGCCGCAGTCATATTTGTACTCTTGGTAACAGTGCCACTAAACTGGTTATTGGATCAATATATCCTTAGACCAGGAGCATTAGCATGGGTAGGCGAAGAGTTTGCAAGTTACGATTTGAGCTTTCTGTCCTTTATCATGTTTATTGCCACTATTGCCACAATGGTTCAATTGGTCGAAATTATAGTCGAAAAATTTTCGCCATCACTTTACAATTCCTTGGGGATTTTCCTCCCTTTGATTGCTGTAAACTGTGCCATTTTAGGAGGTTCATTATTTATGCAATCCAGAGAAATTGCAACCATCGGACTAGCAACAGTATATGGTTTAGGTTCTGGAATAGGCTGGTTTTTGGCCATTCTAGCCATTGCTGCTATTAGAGAAAAAATTAGATATTCAAATGTACCAGCGCCTTTGAGAGGACTTGGAATAACATTTATCATTACTGGACTTATGGCCATTGGGTTCATGAGCTTTGGAGGAATGCTAACAGGTGGTGACGAAGAAACTAAAGAAGCCCCAAAAGAAGTTGCTGTAGAGACCTCAGAAATAGAAAAAACAAAAAATAAAGAAACCAAAATAATTAACTAAATATGTTGATTTTAGCTGCCGGAACATCAGGAACCATTATTGCTACCGTCGTAGCGTTTTTAACAATAGCACTTGTTCTCATTAGTATATTGTTATTTGTAAAACAAAAATTATCTCCATCTGGACCTGTCAAGATTTTGATTAATGGCGAACGAGAAATTGAAGTCTCTTCAGGAGGAACATTATTATCAACTTTGGGTAATCAGAAAATATTTTTACCCTCTGCTTGTGGAGGAGGAGGAACATGTATTCAATGCGAATGTCATGTATTGTCCGGTGGTGGAGAAGCTTTGCCAACAGAAACCCCTCATTTTTCTAGAAAAGAATTAAAAAGCGGAGCCCGTTTATCTTGCCAAGTTAAGGTAAAACAAGACATGGAAATTTCTATTCCTGAAGAGGTTTTTGGCATAAAAAAATGGGAAGCAACAGTCGTTAGAAACTACAATGTGGCCTCATTTATCAAAGAATTTGTAGTTGAAATTCCAGAAGATATGGGTTACAAAGCAGGAGGGTATATCCAAATTGAAATTCCATCATGTGAAATCAATTATAAAGATATAGACATCACAGCGCATCCAGAGGAACATGACGATCCAAATAAATTCCAAGCCGAGTGGGATAAATTTGGATTATGGCCGCTTACAATGAAAAATACTGAAACGGTAGAACGTGCCTACTCTATGGCCTCTTATCCAGCAGAAGGACGCGAAATTATGCTAAATGTACGTATAGCAACACCACCATGGGATCGTTCCAAAAATGGTTGGATGGATGTTAATCCTGGTGTAGCATCGTCTTACATTTTTGCTCAAAAACCTGGGGATAAAGTTACTATTTCTGGCCCTTATGGCGAGTTCTTTATCAACGAAAGTGAATCAGAAATGCTTTATGTTGGGGGTGGAGCAGGTATGGCACCAATGCGATCGCATCTCTATCACTTGTTCAAAACCTTGAAAACAGGACGAAAAGTCACCTATTGGTATGGAGGGCGATCAAAAAGAGAATTATTCTATTTGGATCACTTCAAACAGTTAGAAAACGAATTCCCTAACTTCAAATTCTATTTAGCGCTTTCTGAGCCCTTAGAAGAAGATAATTGGAAGGTTAAAGAAAATATAGATGCACCAGGCGATGGTTTCGTTGGATTTATTCACAATTGTGTTATAGATCATTATTTGAATCACCACGAAACGCCAGAAGATATTGAACTCTATTTCTGTGGTCCACCACTAATGAATAAAGCGGTTCAAAAAATGGGTGAAGACTTTGGAATTCCAGACGAACACATCCAATTTGATGACTTTGGAGGATAAAAATTATCGTTCTATTAACTAAAAAAAGCCCAACACTATGTTGGGCTTTTTGTATTTTTGTAGCATGTCAAAACCACTTTCAAAACAAGAACTTCACAACTTGGCTATGAATCATGTGGGCAAAGATTTAGAGTCCAGAGGGTTTGAATTTGTAGCCATCAATAGTCAATTGAAAAAGCATCCGCAATTTGTGTGTATTGACAAAAACAACCAATATTTTTTTGTGATTGTTCGTGTAGTGAAACTTCCAGAAAACCCTAATAATTATGATGTAGTTTGGATGGAAACTTTCAAAAAACATGCCTTAGAAAAGGACGCAAAAGTTCTATATGCAGGCGTAGCCGTTGGGAATCCCAAAGGTGAAGACTTGCCTATTTTTCTCAACCAAGACTATTTGATGGAATACAATGGTATTCAGGTCATAGACACCAATATGAACTAATTTGAGCATTATGAAAAAAACTATTTTATTAATTTTTTTGGGTTTAATATCTTGTGAAAATAGTTTAAAACAACAACGCAGTTCAGGCGCTATTTTTGGTACAACCTACAGTGTGATTTATGAAAGTAAAGACGATTTTCAGTTGGAATTCGAGAATATTTTCAATGCCATAAATCGCTCGATGTCCACCTATATCCCAAACTCAATAATTTCTAAAGTCAATACAAATAGATCCACAACAATTGATGCTCATTTTAAAACTGTTCTTGAGGGTTCAAAGCAAATATTTGAAGCCACGGAAGGCCGTTTTGATCCTACTATTGGTGCAGTTGTCAATGCTTGGGATTTTGGACCAGAAGGAAAAATTGAGCAACTCGACAGTCTAAAAATAAAAGATCTGATGCAATCGGTAGGGCTAGACAAGGTTACTCTAGATGGTTTTCAAATCACCAAACCAATCGCGACTAAACTTGATTTTAACGCTATAGCCAAAGGCTATGCTGTGGATAAGATTGCCGATTTTTTAAGCTCCAAAAACGAATCAAATTTTCTAGTTGAAATTGGTGGAGAAATTGTCTGTAGAGGGATTAATTCTAAGAAAAACACACCGTGGAATATCGGTATTCAAAATCCTAACCTAGAAAGTGAAATTCCTTTTCTTGATACTGTTGTTCTAAACGATGAAGCGATGGCTACTTCTGGAACCTATAGAAAATTTAAAATTGATGAAAACGGACGCCGTTATACTCATATTATTGACACAAATACCGGCTATCCTAGCCGTACCAATATTTTAAGTGTTTCTGTAATTGCTGAAAATTGTATGAACGCCGACGCCTATGCTACTGCACTTCAAACGATGCCAATGAACCGTATATCAAAATTTCTTTTAGCACACACGGAGTTGAAAGTGTTCATTGTTTTTGAAAATGAAAATAAAGAGCTTGAGTTTAAGTCTTTCAATGGCTTTCAGTCTAATTAACGACTTCTATTTCTTTATTTTTTAAAATACTTTGGTGAATATAATCCCAAAGCAAAAGACGGTGTTCTAATGCTTGTTTTGCAATTTTTAGAACATCATTCCATTTTTCTGAATCATTACCACAAAGAGTTTCTACCATTTGCAACGAAATTGGGCCATGTTCGTCACCGTCAATTTCTATGTGTCGATTCAAATAATACAGCAATTTGCTGTAGCGGTTGTCATCCTCACTGGTTTTGGATTGTTTTATAATCTCTAAAAACATATCTGGAATAACGTCTTCTCTTCCAAAGGTAAATGCCGAAGCAATGCAATGAAGTTTTCCTGTTTTGATCACATCAAAAGTAAAGTTGACAAAAGCACTGATATCGGTTGCAATGTGTTGAGTTTTTAGAGCTGAATCTATATCATTTCCTTCAAAGATGCTATTTAAGAATGCCTTGATAAATGAAGTGTTTGCTTGAATTTGATCCATAGCATCGATGTACATTTCATAATGACTTTTGGCTTCACCAAGTTCGTTCACATCACTTTCCTCTCCCATTACAATTTCATTGATAAAACGCGCAGCTTCTCCATGTCCTTTTGGTGTCCACGGAATTTGAGTAGAGGTCAATTGGTTTTGAAGTGCCTTTAATAATGACATAAAATCCCACACTGCAAAAACATGAATTTCCATAAACGTTTTTACATCATCTATAGTTTCCAGACTATTATAGAGCGGATGATTATTGATTTGCTTTCTCAAATCAATAAGTGCATTTTCTATGTTTTGAATTGGTTTCATCGGTTAATTTTTAGAAAATTATGATCTAAATTCTAATTCTTCATCGGTTACAATACCAAGAGCTTCATGGACATAACTAAATGTTGACAAGAGTTCGGGTTTTCCATCGACTAGCGCAATGTTATGCTCAAAATGTGCGCTTGGTAATTTATCTTTTGTTGTGATTGTCCACCCATCGTTATGATGTTTTATGCGATGGGTTCCCATATTAATCATCGGTTCAATAGCAACAACCATTCCATCCAAAAACTTTTTTCCACGACCTCTTTTGCCGTAGTTTGGCATTTCGGGTTCTTCGTGCATAACACGCCCTAAGCCATGTCCAACAAGTTCTCGAACAACACCATATCCAAAAGACTCACAATAATGTTGAATGGCATACCCTACATCTCCAACACGATTATTTTTTTTAAATGCTCTTATGCCCTCATAGAGAGAGGCCTTTGTTACATCCAATAATTTTTGTGTTTCTGCAGAAATTTCTCCTACAGCAAAAGTGTAGGCATGATCGCCATAAAAATCATTTTTTAGTGCACCACAATCAATAGAGATGATATCGCCTTCTTCAAGGGGTGTATTGTTTGGAATTCCATGTACAACTTGTTCGTTTGGACTCATACACAAGGTGTTTGGAAAATCATATAATCCCAAAAATCCTGGAATAGCACCATGGTCTCTAATGAAGGTTTCGGCTAATGCATCGAGTTGAAGCGTTGTTACTCCAGGACGAACTTCTTTGGCGAGCATTCCTAGTGTTTTGGATACAATAAGTGCACTCTCACGAATGCGTTCTATTTCCTCTGCAGTTTTTAAATTTAGCATCTTCATTTGAAAGCACAAAGATACTTAAAAACTTTAGTTTGATTCTAAAATTAATAGAGTTTTAAACTAAGGAATTTTGACGCATTACCGCTGGTGGATCTACGCCAATTAGTTTTAAAATTGTAGGTGCGATATCCCCTAAAATCCCATCTTGTATATGATCTAAATCATTGTCAATCAGTATGATTGGCACGGGATTGGTAGTGTGTGCCGTATGTGGTGATCCGTCTGGATTGATCATTGTTTCACAGTTGCCATGATCGGCAATGAGTAGGGTGGTGTATTGGTGTTTCAAAGCAGTATTAACAACGTCTTTTACACACTCATCTACGGCCTCACAAGCTTTAATAGCGGCTTCCATAACACCAGTATGACCAACCATATCACCATTGGCAAAATTTAAGCAAACAAAATCAGTTTTTTCTGCTTCCAAAACTGGGATAAGTGCATCCCGTAATTCATATGCACTCATTTCTGGTTTAAGGTCATATGTGGCTACTTTTGGAGAATTTTTTAAAATACGTTCCTCACCCTTAAAAGGCGTTTCTCTACCCCCTGAAAAGAAAAAAGTAACATGAGGATATTTTTCAGTTTCTGCAATACGTAGTTGTGTTTTTCCATGTGCCTCAAGCACTTCCCCAAGAGTATCGCCAAGATTTTCTTTATTGAAAATGACATCAATATTTTTGAAGTTATCGTCATAATTTGTCATTGTAACATACTTCAAATCAAGGGCATGCATATTGTATTCATGGAAGTCATTTTGACTTAAAGCTTCAGTCAACTGGCGACCACGGTCTGTTCTAAAATTAAAAAATAGAACGACATCTCCATCTTGTATTTTCGCTACGGGCTCTTCATTATTATTGGTGAGAATAATGGGTTTTAAGAATTCATCAGTAATATCTTCATCATAACTGTTCTGAATACTAGCGGTTACATTTTTGGAAAAATCCCCTTTTCCATTGACAAGGGCATCGTAAGCGAGTCGCGTTCGCTCCCAACGCCTATCTCGATCCATTGCATAATAGCGCCCCGTTACTGTGGCCAATTGTAGTGGCGATTCTTCTAATCGAGATTCTAGCTCTGTTACAAAACCAAAACCCGATTTTGGATCTACATCACGACCGTCTGTAAATGCATGAATATATCCCTTATCGATATTGTGTTCTTCTAAAGTATCAATGATTCCAAAAAGGTGATTGATATGAGAATGTACACCGCCATCACTCAACAAACCAAGTAAATGAATGGGTTTGTTTTCTGCTTTTGCATAAGCAATAGCGTCTTTCAAAACGGTTTCGTCTCCTAAAGTTTTATTTGTAACTGCTAAATTTATTTTTGCTAAATCTTGATACACAATTCGCCCAGCCCCAAGATTCATATGCCCAACTTCGCTATTGCCCATTTGTCCCTCTGGAAGTCCAACATGAAGGCCGTCAGTTCTTAGACTTGCATGTGCAAATTTTTTGTATAATCCGTCAATAAAAGGAGTGTTTGCGTGGTCGATAGCTGATACTTCGGGGTCGGGAGAAGTTCCCCAACCGTCCAAAATCATTAAAATTACTTTCTTATTCATCTGCGTTGGTTATGCCACAAAGATAAGAAGATTTTGAGTTTAAAAACAAGAGACTTAAGTGTAACTTGATGCTTGCTGCTATCGATATTTTTTTATGGCTTGTTTGATTTTTTCTACACGATTTTCAGGATCGGGATGTGTACTTTGAAACTCTGGTACGCTGTTGGGGCCTGCCGCATCTTTTAAAATTTTCATAACTCCAATAAGGGCTTCAGGATTATAACCTGCTTTTATCATAAATTGTACACCAAGTTCATCGCTTTGAAGTTCATCGTCTCTGCCATATTTCATGTTGATAAGCTGTGCAACTGCAGCGGCTCCTTGCGCCGCCGAAGGATCAACGCCAACGGCTACTCCATTAAGAATACCTTGAGTCAGTCCATCTTTGGCAATACGTTCTGCAGAATGACGTCCCAAAACATGTCCAATTTCATGTCCAAGAATACCGGCCAATTGATCGATATTTTCGAGTTTTGAAAATAGAGCATAGGTGATAAAAATCTGCCCTCCTGGAAGTGCAAATGCATTAATGGTGCGTTTATCGGCCAATAAATGAAAATCAAATTTATAGTTGCTATCTTTTGCAATGCTACTATTGACCAATTTTTTTCCAACGCGATCTACGGTCGCTTGGTATTGCGTGTCTGGGTGTAGCCCTCCATGCTGATGTGCCATCTGTGGGGCAGCATTCAATCCCATTGCAATTTCTTCGTTTTCACTCAATCCAATGTGCTGTTTTTCATTGGTATATGGGTTAATTTCTGCACTTGAACAGTACTTTATAACTGCAAAAAAAACCAGTCCAGCTCCAATGATTAATCTAATTTTTCTTCCTCCTCTTAGCATGATTTTATATTTTTCCTTGTTTGATTAGACACATTTTTTTTAAAAAAGTCACACATTTTTTTAAAAAAAGTTCAAAAGATTAAATTGTATATTTGGAGTATATGTGATCTTTCTATGCGATTTCAACTTATTCTTCCAGAAGACATTCATTTGGTAGTGCCATTAGTTAAAAAAATGGCTAAAGCCTCTATTTCAGAAGCACTTTTGCTACAGCGGTTTCAAGAAATGGTAACTCAAAACTACGAGTGTGTTGGTATTTTTGTAGGAGATGATCTCATTGGTGTTTGTGGAATGTGGTTCTGTACGCGACATTATTCGGGAAGGAGTATAGAAATAGACCACGTTTTTATCGAAGAAGATTTTAGAAATCAAGGCATTGGCAGTGAGTTATTATCTTGGATTGAAAATTATGCTAAGTCAAAAGACTATGAAACAATCGAACTCAACACCTATGTTGAAAATATAAAATCACATGAATTTTACGACAGAAAAAATTATAAAAAATTGGGATTTCATTTTTTGAAATCGCTTTAAATTCTAGCGTAATGAACTAAGATCTGCTCCAGACTCTAGCTCGTAAGGTGCTTTATTTTTTTCAAAAACACGAGCAGGCAACGGCCCTTTCAAAGTGATACGATTTGCGGAGACTTCTAGAAAACTCCCTTCTCTTAATCCAACTACAGATTGTGGATTGAAAAAATGAAACTCTTTTATGCGTGTCGCTCTAGTTTCGCCCATGTGTTTGCTGTTTGGAATTGGGTCCAAATAGTGCGGATTGATATTGAATGGAATTATTCCTAGAGCTTCAAAGCTTGGCGGGTGTACAATGGGCATATCGTTGGAAGTTCCCATGGTTTTTCCACAAATATTACTGCCAGCGCTTGTTCCTAAATAAGGTGTTCCGGAGTTGATTACCGATTTTAATGTATCTAAAATATCATTCGTATATAATTGATTGAGTAAGACAAAACTATTACCTCCACCAACAAAAATGCCTTTAGCTCCCAAAAGTGCCTTTTTTGGGGCTTCAAATTGATGTATCCCCACAATTTTTTTATCAATTTTAGTAAATGCTTTTTGAACAATTTCAGTATAAGCATCATGACTCAATCCACTTGGGCGTGCATATGGGATAAAAAGAACAGTATCTATAGATTGAAAAAAAAGACTCAACTCATCCAATAGATAGTCTAGATACCCACTTCCATGAACTGTTGAGGTACTTGCTATGATTAGTTTTTTCATGTGTGTAATTATTGTTTTTTATCCCTCTCATGGAATATCCATCAAAACGTTCCACTTTGTGACTAAATTTTAGTCATGGATGTTTCATTAAAATGATTTTATTGGTACAACGCAATTTTCTTTTGTAAATTTATACAAAATTATATGAAACCTTTTGACGTTCTCTTTTAAATATTTTAGGTTTATTTTTTTGCTTTTAAGTTTAGCTTTGAGCCAAGCGCAAACGCGTGAAATTTCTGGAATTATTAAAGCAGATGGAAATGTAGAGGGCATCCATATCATCAACAAAACTTCCTACCGCTACGCCACAACCGACCAAAACGGCAGTTTTACCATTCAAGCAAAATTATCCGATTCGCTCTATTTTTCATCCATTCAATATACGCCAAAAATCGTAGTGGTTGTCCCCAAAATAATGAAGGATAATTTTATAGAAGTGCGTTTGGAGGATAGCGTTACAGAGCTGGATGAGGTTACAATTGGAAAACTATTAACAGGAGATTTAAACGCAGACATTAATAATTCTGATGTCGAACGCCCCATCGATTTTTATGATGTTGGTCTTCCTGGATACACTGGCCCTCGAAAAACACAATCTGAAAGTAGATTATACGAGGCAGACGCTGGTAAAATGGTGTATTTGGGCTTTCCCTACGCCATGCTCAACCTCAATAAGTTTTTAAACAAAATTACAGGCCGTACCAAGAAATTAAAAGCAGCGTTAAATATTGAAAGAGAAAAAAATATATTGACTCACATCAAAGAAGTTGTAGGGCCAAAATTATTTCAACAAGAAGAACTTTCAGAACATCTAATTCCAGAATTTTATTTCTTTTGCACAGATGACCCTAATTTTAAGCAACGATGTACCAACAGGAGCGACATACAAATCCTTCAGTTTTTGCAAGAAAAACTAAAAGAATTCAAGGCCAATAATTTATCGGAAAATTAAAGGAATACTTCCTATCTTTGCACTATGATGCATGCTATTCCACTTTTTATTAGCAGTACCGAAATTGTTTTCATTCTCTTTATTGTGATTATGGTTTTCGGTGCCGATAAAATTCCTGACATTGCAAAAGGGATGGGTAAGGGTATGCGCACCCTGAAGAATGCTACAAATGATATCAAAAGTGAAATTCAACGCAGTGCAGAGAAACAAGGTATAGATGCCGACTTGTCGAAAGATATCAAAGAAGAAATTAATAAAGTAAAGGGTGAGATTGAAGACCTGACGGGCTCTGTACGTCGAAAATTGTAATTTATTTTTTAATGCTCACAGTTAGTCCATCTCTTATGGGCAGCAAAACTGTTTCCAAACGTTGATCTTCTTTCAAAAGACGATTGTATTCCAATACAATGGTTGTGGACAAATCATTTTTATCAAGTGATTCAATCACTTTTCCACTCCACAAAACATTGTCAGAAAGAATAACGCCTCCAGGATTTAATTTATCAATAATTTGATGAAAGTAGTTGATGTAGTTTGGTTTATCGGCATCCATAAAGATCAAATCGAAAGTTGTTTCTAATGTTGGTATAATTTCCAATGCCGCGCCCAAATGTTGATGAATTTGAGATCCATATTTAGACCGATCAAAATATTTTCTTTGAAAAGCAAACAATTCTTCATTGATGTCAATAGTGTGTAGAGTACCATCACTCTGAAGCCCTTCGGCCAAACACAAAGCAGAATAGCCCGTGAATGTGCCAAGTTCTAAAATAGTTTTGGGGCGAATAAGTTTTGAAATTATGCTCAAAACACGACCTTGATAGTGTCCACTTAGCATCCGTGGTTGTAAAACTTTCTGATACGTTTCTCGCGTCAAAGCCTTTAAAAGCTCTGGCTCATCTTCCGAATGTCGTACAACATAATTATCTAATTCATCTGAAATGAAATGCATTATCCTAAAATTTTCCGTGTAAAGTCTTCAATTTTTTTCTTGTCATCTCCAAGCAACCAATGCAGTACATTATCTTCCCAAATGTCATCATATTGTTTTTGATTAATGATCTTTCTCTCTTTAGCAAGATCTAATAACTTACCTGGATATGACGATTGTGCCTCGCTTTCCATTTCTCCAAGGGGATACGGATCGTCTAGCCCCATAATAATTTGATTGCTCCCTTGTCTTTTTAGCATTAAGTTGAAGGAATCTGTATCGTGAACGAGAGTATCAAAATAAATATTGGGATGTCCCACGGCTTTTCGAGGGTGAGTTTTACCGTCAAATAAATCTGGGCGGCCATCAAATCCTTGAATCCGACGTCCAAGGTTCATTTGTGCCATTTGCCCTCCGTGTGCAAAACAAGTTCTAATATTTGGAAAACGCTCTTGCATGCCATTCAAAGTATAAAAATGATAAGCATCTCCACATTGTGCCAACATCCAAATCAAATGAAAACGCCACGATGTGTTTTCAAGTTTAATCATTTTATCGCCGTCGTAGGGATGTACTTCTATAGCCAAGTTGTAATGATTGGCCAGTTCAAAAATAGCATCATTTTCTTTATCAAAAACACTACGCCATTGCCCAATACTGTCCATAAAATGTGTGGGTAAACACAGAACTTTTAAGTCTAGTTCTTCTACGCAACGCTCAATTTCCCATAGCGCACCTTGAATAAAACCTGGATGAACTACAAATCCACAAGTGAACTTTTTGCTATGATTTTGTTGAACTTTTGCATTAAAATCATTTTGAAAGCGCAAGGCCTTTTTCATCATTTCGAGGCGCAGTCCATTGCCATATAATTGTGAGAGGTTGAGTACAACCGCATGATCTATTTTATTTTTTTCCATCCAATCCAATTTCTCATCAAGAAAAAAACTAGAGTGCGTTACTGGACGGCTCCATCCTTTTTGAAGCATATGTTTTCGCTCATCATCAACCCAAAAGATCTCTTTATCTTTCATAAATTGTGGAATCTCCTCTGGGTATGGTAGCAAATGGGAATGGCCGTTGATGCGCAGTTTACGTTTCATTTTTAGGAGTTATAAATTATTTGGTACTTCCATTTTTGTACCACATTGATCGCAAGTACATTTTTTAGTATCGGTGTAATACCGATCAAAAATTGCCGGCATATCCGTTTCTATATTTTTTAGGGTAAAAGGTTCTCTATAGAGTTGATGACTGCACTGCTCACAATACCATTCCAAAGCATCTTGTACACCCTCTGCTCTTGGATATTCAATGACAAGCCCCACCGTATGGGCGCCTCGTTGTGGTGAGTGTGGCACTTTTGCAGGCAATAAATAAATATCACCTTCTTTGATATGAATGTCTTTTGACACCCCATTTTCAATTATTTTCAACACAATATCCCCTTCAACTTGATAGAAAAATTCTGGAGTTTCATTGTAATGATAATCCTTTCTGTTGTTGGGACCCCCAACAACCATCACAATAAATTCACCATCCTTCCAAACACATTTGTTGCCAACAGGGGGCTTTAAAAGGTCTCGATTTTCTTCAATCCAAGCTTTAAAATTAAGAGGGGATACTAACTTGCTCATGGTATTCTTTTTTTTTTTTGTTATTGCTATAAAGTTACAAAGATTTTGTGCGTCCACCATCTACAGGGAGGTTTATTCCGTTGATATAACTCGCGGCTTCACTGGCCAAAAACACAATAGCATTGGCAGTTTCTTCTGGTTTTGCAAAGCGTTTTGCAGGGGTGTATGTTTTCATGATTTTTTCCATGTCTTCAAAAGATACATTAGCTTTTTTTGCTTTGATGTCAATAATCTCGTTCAATCGTTCAGTTTCTGTAAATCCAGGCAAAACATTGTTTACAGTAATTCCAAAAATACCCAATTCGAATGATAGTGTTTTGCTCCAATTTCCAACAGCATTTCGAATGGTATTACTCACACCAAGACCTTCAATAGGTTCTTTTACAGAAGTTGAAATGACATTGATAATACGGCCATATTTCTCAGATTTCATAAAAGGAACAACGAGTTGTGCGAGCACATGATTACATTTTAAATGTTGAGTAAATGCAACTTCAAATTGTTCTAAAGTGGCTTCTAGAATGGCACCACTTCGAGGACCACCTGTATTGTTTATAAGAACATGAAACCCATTATTTGATTTTAAATAGGTTTCAACATTTGTTTTTAGTTCATTTGGATTAGAAAAATCTGCAATAATATAATCGTGAGTTGCAGTTTTTGGGAGTTCAGATACTATTTTTTTAAGTTTATCTTCGTTGCGAGCCACAAGAGTAACTCGCGCACCTTCTTTAGCGAGTGCAATTGCACAAGCGCGTCCAATACCTTGTGTGCTGCCACAAACGAGTGCAGATTTATTATTTAAATTTAACTCCATAACTTCTTATTCATAATTTATACATACATTTTTTACTTCGGTAAAAAAGCGTAAGACGTCAAAACCACCTTCACGACCAATACCTGAATTTTTTTGCCCTCCAAAAGGGGTACGTAAATCGCGTTGCAACCAAGTATTGATCCAAACTATTCCAGTTTCCAAATGCTCTGAAAAATACAGACTACGCTTCAAATTATTGGTCCAGACTGTTGCAGAAAGACCGTAGGTGACATTGTTGGCTAAAGATAGTGCTTCTTCGTCATTATTAAAAGGCATTAGCGTAACCACTGGCCCAAATATTTCCTCTTGATTTAGCACACAATCATTGGACGTGACCTCAATAATTGTTGGTTGCATGTAATATCCATTTTCTCCATTTTCGACAGAACTACGTTTTCCACCATACAAAATTGTTCCGCCCGATTCACTTGCTTTTTCTACATAATTCAAAACTTTTTCTAAGTGAGGTTTTGAAACTAATGCTCCTATTTCTGTGTTTTTTTCTGAAGGCAATCCTATTTTCAATTGTTTTACTTTTTCAATGAAGTCAAATTTAAATTGCTCATATATAGAGGCTTCCACAAAAATACGACTGCCACAAAGACAAATTTGCCCTTGGTTTGCAAATGACGATTTTACGGTAGTCAAGAGCATTTTATTGTAGTCGCAATCAGCAAAAATGATATTTGGATTTTTGCCCCCCAATTCTAGAGATAACTTCTTAAAAAGTGGTGCTGCAGTTTTGGCGATATGTGCCCCCGTTTTTGTACCTCCTGTAAATGAAATTGCTTTAATTTTTGGATGTTCTACAATAGCTTGTCCGGTGCGAGTTCCCAATCCGTGAACGATATTTAAAACCCCTTTTGGAAGACCTGCTTTGGTGCAAATTTCGGCCAATAAAAAAGCAGTATATGGAGTAACTTCACTGGGTTTGGCGACCACACAATTTCCTGTTGCCAGCGCAGGAGCTATTTTCCAAGTAAAAAGATATAAGGGTAAATTCCATGGAGAAATACAACCCACCACGCCTATGGGTTGACGTAATGTAAAATTGATGTTTTTTTGTGAAATTTGCTCGTGACTTTCGCTGTAAAATTGTGTAATCGCCTGGCTAAAAAACCTGAAATTTAATGCCGCTCTTGGGATATCAACTTCCTTGGCCAATTGAATAGGTTTGCCATTATCCCTACTTTCGGCGGCTGCTAAATCCTCTAGATTAGACTCAATTAAGTTGGCAATTTTTTGAAGAATTTCACTGCGTTGTTCGTCGGATGTTTTAGACCACGAACCATAAGCTTTTTCTGCTGCTTTATATGCGCATTCTACGTCTTTAGTTGTGGAGTTTGAGAGTTTAGCATACACTTTACCAGTACTTGGATCAATTACATCCAGCCATGTGTTGTCCGATGGCTCGCAATACGTTCCGTTGATGTAATTTTTAATGGTAATCATTACTGTTTTTTATATGCAATAACTTTTATTTCGATCACTAAATCTGGGTGTGGAAGTTGATGCACCGCTACAGTGGTTCTTGTGGGTCCTGTTTTGGTATCAAAAAATGCAGCATACGCTTTGTTGTATGCTGCAAAATCATTCATGTTAACTAAAAAAGAAGTCACATCGACCACATCGGCCAATGAGGCCCCTTCTTTGGCTAAGATTTTGTCAATATTTTGAAGAACTTCTGTGGTTTGAATGGCTACATCCAATTTCTTAGTACCCATATTATCTACTTGTTCTGCTCCTGCAATACTATTGTCGGCTCGTCTCGAGCTTGTTCCCGAAACAAAAATAAAATCGCCCACACGCTTAGTGTGTGGATAGGCGCCCCTAGGTGTAACTGCTTTACTCATAATTTGAAATTTATATTAATGATTTAAGGTTTTTGCTACCTTATCATTTTCCAAAATGGATTGGGTTTCTTTTTTAATTTTTTCAAAGAGTGATAAAATGGAAACATTTGAATCAATTTCGCCATCATCAATCATATTTAAAATGGCCTTGTCTTGTGCTCGCCCTCGTGTCATAGCTTCGTGATATCCCATGTCTTCTCTAAAAGTAACCATCGAATATTTAGAAAAATAATCGTTTGGCAATTCTGTTTCTAAAGTCATTTCTAATGCTCTTTTTTTCTGAAAAAGCGGATTTGCAACATGATCTTTCATCTCATGAAAATTGTCTATAGCCAAATCTGCAATACCATCTGTATCTATTTTTCGCTTTCGCTGAAATGCTTTAAATGTCTTTTCCCAGTCTCCGTTATGTTGATCTAAAAAACGGTCAAATTCTACAACATCTTCAAAAGAGGCATTCATCCCTTGTCCATAAAACGGAACAATCGCATGACTAGCATCCCCGAGTAACATATTTTTGCCTTTGTATTGCCAAGGGTAACATTTTACAGTACCTAGTGGTGCCGTTGGGTTTTCAAAAAATTCTTTGGCCAAATTTGGCATCAATTCTAGGGCATCAGGAAATTCATTTTTAAAGAAATTTAAAACACTTTCTTCAGTTGATAAAGCATCAAAATTATACACCCCACGTTCGTATGCCAGAAATAAAGTTACCGTAAAACTCCCATCCAAATTGGGTAATGCTATAATCATGTATTCGCCTCTTGGCCAAATATGTAGAGCGTTTTTGAACGTTCTGAAATCACCATTTTTAGTTGGAGGGATGGTCAATTCTTTATAACCATGAGTTAAATAATTTTGAGAAAAACTGAACAAAAATTTACGTTCTGAAAAGTAACTTTTTCGCAAAGCCGATCCTGCGCCATCGGTTCCAAAAATCAAGTCTGCGTTGCACTCAAATGTTTCTCCACTTTCAGAATTTGTAAAATGAGCAGTATTGCTTTCAAAATCAACATTATTACATTTTCTGTTGAATTCTATACTTACATTTTCAAGCGCTTCGGCTTCGTCCATAAGAAGACCAGTCAACAGCTCTCTTGAAATAGAATTAATATATTCTCCGTCTCGACCGCTATACTTAGAGAGTTTGGAGTTTCCATCTCTGTCATGCAACATTCGTCCATGCATTGGAATACAAAGTTTCATCACTTTATCTTCGATACCAACCATTTTCATGGCTTTTATACCCCTGTTGGAAAAGGCCAAATTGATGGAACGTCCAGCGCTAATATCAACTGTTCTAAGGTCTGGGCGCAATTCCATTACACGAACCTTATAACCGCGTTGCCCTAATCGTAAAGCGAGTAGCGATCCGCAAAGGCCTGCACCAATAATCAAGATATTTTCTTTTTGTGTCATGGCAGTAAGGCGTTTAGGATTTCAACCATACGAAAAACATCTTCAAAAGAATTGTAAAAAGGAACAGGTGCACAACGAATAACATCGGGCTCTCGCCAGTCTGTAATAACATGATTGTCAGTTAGCTTTTTATGAAGATTTTTATTAGCATTTTTCACTTGAATCGATAATTGACATCCACGTTGGTTGGGATCTTTTGGTGTGATGATTTGAATATGAGGATTGTTCAAGCTATTGATGAGGTATTCGAGATAAGCGGTTAATTTTAATGATTTTTCCCGCAATGCAGTCATTCCAACTTCATTAAATAGTTCTAAAGAGGCTTTAATAGCGGCCATTGATAAAATAGGCGGGTTGCTCAGTTGCCATCCTTCTGCTCCAGGAGTAATATCTAAGGGTTGTCGCATATCAAATCGGGTGGCTTTATTTTGACTCCACCATCCTGCAAAGCGTTTTAATGTTTTGTCGTGAGCATAACGCTCATGAACAAATACTCCGCCCAAACTTCCAGGTCCAGAGTTCAGGTATTTATAGCTGCACCAAGCTGCAAAATCGACCCCAGAATCGTGTAAATCTGGTTGAATATTACCTGCGCCATGTGCCAAATCAATGCCAACTTTACAGCCTTTGGCGTGGCCAAGTTCTGCTATTTTTTTTAAGTCTAAATATTGTCCTGTGTAATAATTTACGCCGCCAATAAGCAAAAGAGCAATCTCATGGCCTTGTTCTTCTAAAATTTTTTCTAAATCTTCAATATGTAACAAGGATTCGCCAGCTCTAGGAGTCCATTCAATAAGGCATTCATTGGGGTCAAAACCATGAAATTCCAATTGTGTTTCAACGGCATAGCGATCGGAGGGGAAGGCGTCACTTTCAATCAAAATCTTACAGCGTTCCGCCGTCGGATTAAAAAATGAAACCATTAAAAAATGAAGGTTGGCAGTAAGGGTGTTCATCACAACAACTTCAATAGGGTTTGCGCCAACAATTTTGGCCATACTTTCCGTTAGGAATTCATGATATGGCATCCAAGGATTTTTGGCTTCAAAGTGCCCTTCAACGCCAAGTTTTGCCCAGTCGTTCAGCTCTTGTTCTATCGCCGATTTTGTGGATTTTGGTTGAAGACCAAGGGAGTTTCCTGTGAAATATAACCAGTCGTTTCCGTTCTCATCTTTTGGAATATGAAATGCATTTCGATAGCTAGACAAAGCATCATTTCGATCTAAGTCTAAAGCGTAATCCAGATGAGATTTAAATGCTTTCAATGCTGTAGCGTTTGCGATGTCTCAAATGTAGGTATTTTTAGCCGATAATAAAATTCGGCTAGAATGACAACATCAGTGGTTTTTTTTAAGCAGGTGAGGAAACTTGGCTTGAAAACGTTTTAATCTTGGTATTGAAACATTACGAACATAGGGGTTGTTGGGGTGCAGTCGTTCGTAGTTTTGATGATAGCCTTCAGCTTTCCAAAATTTTTGAAACGGATACACTTCTGCAGCTACAGTTGTATTTTCTGCTTTTGCAATTTCTTCTTTTTTCTTTAGGATGATAGCTTTTTGGTTTTCATTCTGATAAAATAGAATAGAACGGTACTGCGAACCTCTGTCGGGTCCTTGGCCATTGACTTGCGATACATTTTGAGACCCAAAATACACATCGACTAAAGTAGAAAAAGACACCACTTCAGGATCGTAGAGGACTTCCACTGCTTCGGCGTGACCAGTACGGCCAGTATTACTGAGTTCGTAGGTGGGGTTGTCCGTAAAGCCACCAGCATACCCACTAATAGCTTCTTGAACGCCGTGTACACTTTCGTAAATGGCCTCAACACACCAAAAACAACCACTGGCAAAATAGGCCTTTGCGATGCCGTTTTTTAGTGGAACTTCAATGGGCGTAGCGTTGATAACCGTTTGCTGTTTGGAATTTCGTGTTGTTTTGTTTTGACAACTTCCTAAAGTGCAAAATAGTAGGGGAAGGAGTATAAAGATATTTTTCATGGTGCCTATTTTTAGGGTAAAATTAAGCATCCACCAATGGTATTTTGTGAAATTTTGGTTAAAAAATCTTATATATTGACTATTTTGATTCTTGCTAATAGTTTTTATCCCGTCGCTAGTGCGAGCATCTTTGCTTGTACTGGTATAGACACATGCGTGGACGCTTGCGCCAGCGGGGGTATGATTTAGGTCATTCATGTTTTAGAAGAATAGATTTGGGTCTTATTCTCTTGAAATATAAATTTTTTTTATGTGGTAGAAATTAAGGCATAAAAAAACCCGCACTATTAGTGCGGGTTTTTGGTATGTGTAGGGTTATTTATTACATAGTAGAAAATAACTTTTCCATTTTTACTCTTTGTTCTTCAGCGAGTTCTGCATCGACCAAAATACGTCCACTGTGCTCGTCTGTAATGATTTTTTTACGAGAAGCAATTTCCATTTGTACTTGCGGTGGAATGGTAAAATACGATCCTCCAGAAGCCCCTCTTTCAATAGGTACAACAGCCAATCCGTTTTTGACATTCGTACGGATTTTTGTATATGCTTTTGCCAAACGATCTTCAATTTTTGTCTTGTATTGTTCTGATTTTTCTAGAAGTACTTTTTCTTCTTTTTCAGTTTCTGCAAGAATAGCATCCAAATCGCCTTTTTTGTGCTTTAGGTGTTCTTCACGTTCTTGTAAACGCTCTTTTGTACCTTCAATCACTTCCTTTTTTTGCTCAATTTGTACCTTAAATTCTTTGATGTGCTTTTCGGCCAATTGAATTTCTAGTTCTTGAAACTCAACTTCTTTTGCCAAAGAATTAAATTCTCTATTGTTACGAACATTCTTTTGTTGCTCGTTGTATTTTTTGATTAAAACTTTAGCCTCCTCCATAAGATTTTTCTTTGCCTTAATCTGGTTGTCGATGTCTGTTAGACTATCTTCTAGTTTTTGAAGGCGGAGTTTGAATCCTTCAACTTCATCTTCCAAATCACGTACTTCAAGAGGAAGTTCCCCTCGAACATTACGAATCTCGTCCACTCTAGAATCTATGAGTTGTAAGTCATACAGTGCTCTTAATCGTTCCTCAACAGTTAGCTCTTTCTTCTTAGCCATGTTTATTTATACTTTACCGGGTTTGTATTGATCTTTGATAAAAGGACTGCAAAATTAGGAATTTTTTTCGTAAGATAGGCCACCAAAAGGTTTTTTGTGTAGTGTTCGCTTTCATAATGCCCAATATCCATCACTAAAATTTCATTTTCAGCAGCAAAAAAATCGTGATATTTCAGGTCAGAAGTGACAAAAGCATCTGCGCCAACGGCTTTGGCTGCAGCAATAGCAAAACTTCCAGATCCACCCAAAACAGCAACCTTTTTGATGTCTTTATTCAAAAGTTTCGAATGTCTAATGACTTTACACTTCATTTTCTCTTTTACGTGTGCCAAAAAAGCATCCTCATTCAGTGGAGTTTCTAAACGTCCTACCATTCCCATACCGATGTGTTGGTTTTTGTTTTCTAAAGTCGAAATTTCATAGGCGACCTCTTCGTATGGATGTGTTTTGAATAATGTTTTTAGGATGTTAGATTCTAAATGCTTAGCAAAAACGATTTCTATTTTTATTTCTCCTAACTGCTTGAATTCGTGAGGTTTTCCAACAACAGGCTGGGACGCCTCGTTTCCTTTAAATGTTCCAATACCTTCACTGCTAAAACTACAGTTTTCATAATTACCAATAGCACCACCACCAGCTTCAAAAAGCGCAGTGCGTACCGCTTTGGCATCTTGTTTTGGAACAAAAGTGGTTAATTTTTTAATGGTTCCTGTTTGAGGAATTAAAATGGATTTATTTTGTAATCCTAGTCTGTCGCAGAGTTCCGAATTGACGCCTTCAAAAGCATTATCTAGGGCAGTATGAATGGCGAAAATAGCAATATCATTTTTGATGGCTTTTTGAACCACACGCTCTACATAGCTGTCCCCTGTAATGGATTTTAAACCTTTGAAAATGATGGGATGAAAACTGACAATTAAATTACAATTCTTCGCAATGGCTTCGTCTACAACTTCTGGAAGGGTGTCCAATGTAACTAATACACCTGAAACTTTAGCGTTTTTATCGCCTACCAAAAGGCCAACATTATCAAATTCTTCGGCATAGACCAAGGGTGCAAGTTCTTCAAGTTGCTTGATGATGTCTTGAACTATCATAAGATTTTGTTTAACTTCAAAGATAAAATAATTACTTTCGTTGTGATGAAGCTTTTAAGAAAAATATTATTTCCTTTTAATGCACTTTATTATGTTGTTGTTTTTCTTCGTAATACATGTTATGATTTGGGAATTTTTAAATCAAAATCATATACCATTCCCATTATTTGTGTAGGAAATTTATCTGTAGGCGGAACTGGAAAAACCCCGATGATTGAAGTTTTGATTCAAATGCTTCAAAAAGATTACAAAGTAGCTGTTTTGAGTCGAGGTTATGGCCGGCAATCCAAAGGCTTTGTATTGGCAGATCAGGAGTCAACTGCAAAAATACTGGGCGATGAGCCTTTCCAAATTGTACAAAAATTTCCAAATATAACAGTAGCGGTTGATGCCAGCCGTCAGCGTGGTATCGAACAACTTCAAAATCTTGATCCTACACCAGAGGTTATTTTACTTGATGATGCTTTTCAGCATCGAAAAGTAAGAGCAGGACTTTCAATTGTATTAACGGCCTATGATAATTTATTTTGTGATGATGTTGTTTTACCCGCAGGAAACCTTCGGGAACCACGTTCTGGCGTCAAACGTGCTCAAGTAGTTATTGTTACCAAATCTCCAAAAAAGTTAACGACAATAGAAAAAGAAACCATTGGACAGCGCTTGGCACTCCATCCCCATCAAAAATTATTTTTCAGTTCCATTGTTTATGCTGATGAAATTGTGTCCAAAACGACATCAATTTTATTGAAAGAATTAAAACATCAAAAATTTACATTGGTTACAGGAATTGCAAACCCCAAACCTTTGCTGGTTCATTTGGAGCGCTTAGGTCTAAATTTTGAACACCTAGAATTTAGTGATCATCACGAGTTTTCAGAAAAAGAATTATCGCATATCAATTCCAAGTCTGTTGTACTTACTACAGAAAAAGATTTCTCTCGATTACAAGCCCTAGACCATAAAGCGTTGTACTATTTGCCAATTACTACTCAAATTGATGATACGAGCGCGATAGAAAAAACAATAAAGCGTTTTGTTGAAATTTTTTAATCAGTTTAGTGTTCTGATTAAATCAATTATTCTAGAAGAATAGCCCGTTTCATTGTCATACCATCCAATAATTTTGACCATTTTCCCCAAAACAGAAGTCATTTGAGCATCAAAAATGCAAGAGTGAGGGTTGCCTATGACATCAATGGAAACGATTGGGTCTTCCGTATATTCTAAAATCCCCTTGAATTTCGTGCGCGCTGCCGTTCTAAATGCTTGATTGATGTCTTCAACGGAAGTTTCTTTTTTGACATTAAAAGTGATATCTGTGAGTGAACCGTTTATCACAGGAACACGAATACCACAACCTCCTATAGTTTGTGCAAGTTCAGGAAAAATTTTCGTCAGTGCTTTTGCAGCACCTGTTGTGGTCGGAACAATGGATTGTCCTGCGGCACGTGCACGTCTCAAATCTTTATGGGGCTGATCATGTAAACTTTGATCCGTAGTATATGAATGTACTGTTGTAATATAAGCTTGATCTATCCCACACAAATCATTTATAATTGCCAACATAGGGGCGGCATTATTGGTTGTGCAAGAGGCATTAGAAATTATATAATCTTCATTGGTGATCTTGTGTTCGTTTACACCCAGTACTATAGTTTTGATGTCAGTATCTGTTGGTGGAACACTCAAAATCACTTTTTTTGCACCGTTTTCAATATGATGTTTTAAATCTTTTTTTGTTTTGAATTTACCTGTAGCTTCAACAACAATATCAACGTTGTGTTTTGCCCAATCAATAGATTTTGGATGATTTTTGTTTGAAAGTGCAAAGGATAGATTATTGATGATAATATGTTCTTCGTCATCTGAAACCTTTGCCTTAAGTTGTCCATGAACACTATCATATTTGAGCAAATGGGCCAACGTTTTGGCATCTGCTAAATCATTGATAGCCACCACTTGAATATCATTTTGCTCGAGGAGCAAACGAAAGACGCGTCTCCCGATACGTCCAAATCCGTTGATGCCTACCCGAATCATTTAGTTGATGTGTTTTTGTGCTTTGTATGAAGACCTTACAAGCGCACTACTTTCTACATGACGGAATCCTAAATCCAACCCAATTTCTTCGTATTCCTTGAACTGATCTGGAGTGATAAATTCTTTTACAGGAAGATGTTTTTTGCTGGGTTGAAGATATTGACCAATAGTAACCACATCGACATTTACTTTTTTTAGGTCGTGAAGTGTTTCTATGACCTCTTCTCGAGTTTCGCCAAGGCCAAGCATAATTCCTGTTTTGGTGCGGCGTTGCCCTTGCTTTTTCAAATAATTTAAGACCTCTAAACTTTGATCGTATTTGGCTTGAATACGTACTGCCCTTGTCAGGCGACGAACAGTTTCCATATTGTGAGAAACAACTTCTGGTGCGACGTCAATAATTCGGTCAATATGCTTTTCAATACCTTGAAAATCTGGAATTAGAGTTTCTAATGTTGTGTTGGGATTCATACGGCGAACCGCTTGTACGGTTTCTGCCCACATGATGCTTCCCATATCTTTCAAATCATCACGATCTACACTTGTCAATACAGCATGTTTAATCCCCATAATTTTTATGGATCGCGCTACTTTTTCGGGCTCGTCCCAATCTACAGATTCCGGGCGGCCAGTTTTTACGCCACAAAATCCGCAAGAGCGTGTGCAAATATTACCAAGAATCATAAAAGTTGCAGTTCCTTCTCCCCAGCATTCGCCCATATTAGGACAACTACCAGAAGTACAAATGGTGTTGAGTTTGTATTTATCAACAAGCCCTCGAAGTTCTGTGTATTTTTTACCTGTAGGCAATTTTACACGTAACCATTTTGGTTTTCCCTGACGTTCTTTAGGTTTTGTAAGTGTATCTGTTGACATGTTGTTGATTTGATTGACAAAGATACAAAGTATTCTACAAAAAAATTATAAAATACTGAGATACCATATGCTAAATCCTATTAAAAATAAAATTCCAATACTACTAATGGCATGCATAATTTTTGACGGTTGCCAAGATTTTGGAGTGTGTTTGCTAGAGATAAGAAGATAATTCATAATAGCATAAAAAGGTGCTGTTAGAAATGACAGTATAGTGGCAATTTTAATCAAAGTTCCCATTTCGGATAAAAAGAAAAAGAAAATCAAAATTGTACCAATTATAAGTAAAATTAGCCACGAGGTATAGCCATGTTTTAATGGTTTTTCTAAAATCAATTCCATAGTTTTATTCATAGCTCTGGGCGAAGCATCTAAGGTAGTCAGTGTGGTGCTAAACATTGTTGTAAGTGCAGCAACACCAATTATGATATAGGTCCAATCTCCAAGGTTTTTAGTGTACATTTCAATAAGTTGAATAGAAAATTCTCCTCCATTGTTGCTAAATGTCTTTCCGCTACCATACATCACAAGCCCGCCAAGCATCAAAAAACCAATTCCCAAAATGATGGTTCCTAAATAGCCAATATTAAAATCTAATAGTGCTGTTTTTGGTCTAAATTCTTTGAGCTCTTTTTTCTTTTGAATGGCCCAAAGCGAGTGCCAAATAGAAACATCAAGTGGCGCTGGCATCCAGCCCATAAAAGCAATAAGAAAAATGATTTCTGTATTATTTTTTGGAAGTATTTGAGTCCAATCTGAAACTGTTCCCGAATTGAAATATGCGGTAACCACTGCAAAAAGTGTACTGATACTCAAAATCACAATAATGACTTTCATCATGTTGTCCAACAAAGCATATTTTCCAATCAAAAGCAGCCCAAAACAAAGGCATAAAATAACGATCGTCCAAATTTCCATACTAAGAGGTACACCAAATAGCGATGAAGCAATACCAGCGGTGACAATTGTTACCGCTGTTTGAATAGTAAACATGGTTGCAAACGTGAGTAGGGCATAGACCCTAAGAACATTTTTTCCTAGTTTTTTGTACCCTTCAAGAAGGCTTTCTCCAGTTGCAGCAGCATATCTTGGGCCATACTGAAAAAAGGGATATTTGACGATATTGATCACCAAAAGCGCCCACAGTAATCCAAAACCAAAATTGGCGCCGGCTTTTGTCGATTGTACCAAATGAGACACCCCAATGGCGGCACCAGCAAACAAAAGGCCAGGGCCTAATTTTTGTAAAAATTTTATCATGTTTTGGAACGAATAATACAGGCCAGCAGTTTTTTGGCACGAAGTAATTTTACTTTGACATTATTTATCGGAACATCTATTATTTTTGATATTTCTTGGTATGAGTGCTCTTGAAAATACCGCAATTGGATGATTTCTTGGTGATGAGGTTTTAATTTTTTTATATCCTTCAAAAGTTCTGCCAAATTTTGTTCTGTAATGAGTTTGTCCTCAGCAGATGGTGCATCATCTTGAATCCAATAGACTCGGTTTTCGTCTTCTTCTGTAGTTTGATTTGTGAGTGCATTTTTTTGCTTTCGTAAACGGTCCAAATGCGTATTTTTTGCAATGGTGATCAGCCACGTTTTGAACTTGAATTTTTGATCAAAAGAATTGATTTTATCAAAAGCTTTAAAAAAAGTTTCAATCGTTATATCCTCTGCGTCATTTTCATTTTGAGTGCGTTTGATCATAAATCCAAAGACATCATTCCAAAACGTTTCCAATAAAAAATTGAAAGCCATCTGGTTGTTTTCCTTTGCTTTTATGATTGCTTCACTCAGTTCCAATACAGTCGTTTTGATATTAAACTTGATATAAATATAATAAATTGTAAAATAAGCTGAAAAACTTCAAATATGGGCAGTACAATTATGAGTTTTAATTCATTCAGTTTTTTGGCAATGAAACCATAACAAATATACTGAACGCTAAAGCGTAGTCCGATTAATGAAATGAGAAGTGTTTTTTGATTTATAGCACCAAAAACCAGTAATGTAGTGGCTAAAGCATAAAATAAAAAATGACACAAATATAATAGTACATTAGAGATTTGAGCTGTGCTTTTACAATAGCGTAGAATTAAATTAATTTTGACATGCTCTCGGAACCATTTTTCAAAACTTGGCGCTTTTACTGAAGTGATAAATTTGTCTTTGTGTAAAGAAAATGCCGTGTTTGATCTTTTGGCGACTTCATTTGCAAATAATGTGGTTTCTCCAAAAGGAAGTTCCATATGTTTTACAAATCCATTTGAACTAAAAAAGAGTTCTTTGGTATAGCTGACATTTGCAGAGGCACCACTATAGTACAGACCTTTTTTGCCTAGGGTATAAATTTTTATGGTACGAAAAAAATCAAAGAACCGACAAAAATAATTGTGATTAAGGTGTTTGACATATCCAAAAACCATTTGCTTTTTAATAGCGTCTGCCGCCATATACTGAAGCCAAGATGTGGATTGAGGTTCAAAATCTATGGAGCTCAGTACCAATTGGTTGTGAGCTGCAGCTTTAATTCCTAGAGTCAGTGCGTATTTTTTGCTAGCCCAGAAAGCTTCATTATTTTTGACGTCAATTATTTTTAAAGCAGTGTATTTGTTTTGAAATTTTTTCATGACCTCCAACGACTCATCTGTCGATGCATGATTAATGAGAACAATTTCAAAATTTTGATGGTTTTGTTTAAAAAATTTAGGGAGCTGAGTTTTTATATGCTTTGCTTGATTTTTTGAATACAAAACAAGAGAAACAGCAGCGTTAGAAGTTTCGGGTTGGTTTGAAACAGTTCTGAAGCTCAAGGCGGCAGTGCAGAAGAAAATAATTTCTATAAAGATTACCGCTATAAAGACATATAATAAAACGGTTAAGAACATGTTTTTGGGGTGTTATTTTTCGTTATTGTCACAATCCCCAAACTGGTCTGGGGTTTTTCCACAAAAGCCACAGGCTTCACCTTCTGAATTCAACATTGGGTTTTGACTTGCGCAAGTCCCACTAAATTCTCCATCCTTTTTGGCCCAAATTTTAAGTGAAATCCCTGCAATTCCTAGTCCCAACAATGCTAGTGTAATCAAAAGTAGTTTCATAAAAAAAAAGATTTGTACAAAGATACAACTAAAAAAAAATTAAAAAGAAGTATAATAAATGTGACTTTTTTGAAAAGTATGTGTCTAATCCTATAGGAATAATAAAACATACATATCATGAAAAAACTTTTTGCAGAATTTTTTGGAACATTTTGGCTTGTTTTTGGAGGTTGTGGAAGTGCTGTTTTTGCTGCCGCATACCCCGAACTCGGCATTGGATTTATAGGAGTTGCACTTGCTTTCGGACTTAGCGTATTGACAATGGCCTATGCTGTTGGGCATATTTCGGGAGCTCATTTTAACCCTGCAGTTTCTTTTGGTCTTTGGGTGGCTGGCCGCTTTGAGGGCAAAAACCTATTGGGCTATATTTTAGCACAAGTACTTGGAGCAATTATGGCTGCTGGTACTTTATTTTTAATTCTTTGCGGTAAAGCAGGTTTTGAAACTGTTGGTGGGTTTGCCTCTAATGGTTATGGTGCATTATCACCAGATGGGTATTCTATGACTTCAGTTTTGATTGCTGAATTTATTTTAACAGCATTTTTTCTAATTATCATCTTGGGTAGCACAAGCAAACAAGCAAACAAAAAGTTTGCTCCAATAGCTATAGGTTTGGGCCTTACATTGATTCATTTGATTAGTATTCCTATTTCAAATACATCAGTGAATCCTGCCCGATCTACCAGTCAAGCCCTTTTTGCTGGCGGCGACTATCCAGCACAATTGTGGTTGTTTTGGTTAGCGCCAATTGCTGGAGCCATTGTAGCAGGACTCGTTTGTAAAGCGAGTAAAAAATGTTGTGAGTAGAGTAGGGAATAATTACAAAATATTAACTTCTGCTTCCAAAGAGATTTCAAAAATAGCGCTTATAGCTTTTTGAATGGTTTGTGAAAGCTGAAGAATATCTTTGCCTGTAGCGCCTCCATAATTGACAAGGACTAAAGCTTGATTTTTGTGAACACCATAGTTTCCAAACCTTTTGCCTTTAAACCCTGCGGTTTCAATAAGCCAACCGGCTGGTATTTTTATTTCATTTTCAGAAACGGAGTAGTGCGGCATATTCGGAAATTGTGATTGTAGCGCTTCAAATTTTGATCGTGAGACTACAGGATTCTTAAAAAAACTGCCACTGTTTCCAAGGTGTTTTGGATCAGGAAGTTTGGATTGGCGTATGGCAATCACTGCTTTTGAAACATCTTTAATTGTTGGACTTTTTACATTCATTTTTTTTAACTCTTCGCTAATGGCACCATAGCTAGTTTTGAGCTTGTGTTCTGAATGAGTGAGTTCAAACGTCACTGAAATAATGATATATTGTCCTTTGACCTCAGATTTAAAAATAGAATTTCGATAATCAAATTTACAGTCTGCTTTTGAAAAAGTTTCGATGTCCAATGATTGTAAATTTAGGGCTTCGCACTCCACAAAAGTATCTTTAAGTTCTACGCCGTAGGCACCAATATTTTGAATGGGAGCAGTCCCTACATTTCCCGGGATTAGCGACAGATTTTCTAATCCACCCAAATTGTGTTGCAACGACCAGACTACAAAATCATGCCAGTTTTCGCCAGCAGCAACTTTCACTTTGGTTGTATTTTTGTTTTTTTCACATATTTCTATTCCTTTCAAATCAATATGAACAACTAGCCCTTCTATATCTTTGGTTAAAAGCATATTACTACCCCCGCCAACAACTAATAGTTGGGATGAGTTTGTTTTCAAAACAGCCATCAAACTTTCTAAAGTTTTTACAGAAACAAAAGTTTCTGCCTTGACGTCTATGCCAAAAGTAGTGTAGGGTTTTAAAGAGCTATTGTGTTGAATCATCCTAATTTTTTATAGTCTTCCAATCCTTTTTTAAGGATATTAACAGAAGCAATTAAATCTTCTTTTTTTAGGACATAAGCTATACGGACTTGATTTTCACCCAGCCCTTTTGTAGCATAAAACCCTGCTGCTGGTGCAACCATAATAGTAGAATTGTCAACTCGAAATTTTTCCAAAAGCCATTGTGCAAAAGCATCGGCATTGGATATAGGCAACTCTACAATACAATAGAAAGCGCCTTTTGGTGTTGCTACTTTAACACCCTCTATTTTTTGAAGCTCTTGAATCAAAATATTCCTACGTTCTACATATTCGTCGATAACATTTTCAAAATACGAGTCTGGAGTATCTAAAGCTGCTTCGCTAGCAATTTGTGCATATGTAGGAGGAGAAAGTCGAGCTTGAGCAAATTTTAGTGCGGTATCACGAACACTTTTATTTTTTGTAACCATACAGCCAATCCGTGCCCCGCACATGCTGTATCTTTTAGAAACAGAATCTATCATTATTGCATGATCCTCCAAGCCTTCAATGGCCATGATGGAGTGGTGTTTGTGGCCATCGTATGTAAATTCTCTGTAAACTTCGTCGGCGATCAAAAACAAATCGTGTTTTTGAACTAATGCTGTAAGTTGTAAAATCTCGTCTTTGCTATACAAATAGCCTGTTGGATTTCCTGGATTACAAATAAGAATTGCTTTTGTTTTTTCTGTAATTAGCGCTTCAAAAGTCTCAATTGGTGGTAGTGCAAAATTTGAATCAATTTCAGAAACGACAGGAATAACATTGACACCCTGCGCAGCCGAAAAACCATTGTAGTTGGCATAAAAGGGTTCCGGTATGATAATTTCATCTTTTGGATCCATAATACTTCCAAACGTAAATAGCAGGGCTTCACTCCCTCCGGTAGTGACAATAATATCATCGGCTTCCACTTCAATATTGTGTTGTTTATAATAATCTGCTAATTTTTGTCTGTAGGTTTCAGAACCTTCAGAACGACTGTATGCCAATACATTTAGATTGTTATTTTTCACCGCTTCTAAAGCAACTTTTGGTGTAACAATATCGGGTTGGCCAATATTTAAATGATACACATGTGCTCCCTCTGACTTGGCCAATTCTGCATAAGGAACTAACTTACGAATGGGCGAAGCTGGCATAGTCTTCCCTTTATTTGAAATTTTTGGCATAACAAATGCTGTTGCGGTTTATATTACAAATTTATTTTAAACTTCAGTGAAAATAAAATGTAAACTAACTTAATTGCATAAATTTTATAAATATGACAGTATGGTATAAAAAAAGCATCTTCAAAAAAGATGCTTTTTTATGGGGATAAATCAATATTTTACTGTTCAACAACACTTTTTTTAGTGGAGTTCATCACACTAGTTGATTTGTTGGAGTCAATAACAGTTCCTTTAATTTTTAGAGCAACCGTAGGGGTGTCTGCATTTGAAGTTACTGTAATGGTTTTTCGTATAGGATTGACTCTATTGGTGTCGTATTTAACTTGAATTTCACCAGATTCACCTGGCAAAATAGGCCCTTCCGGTTTTTTTGGAACTGTACAGCCACAACTAGATTTTACTTTAGAGACAATCAAAGGCGCATCTCCGGTATTGGTAAACTTAAAAACACGAACGCCATCGGCGCCTTTTTCAATTGTTCCGTAATCAATCACTTTGGATTCAAATTCAATTTTTGCGGTTTTCTCTTGAGCAAATGTGTGCAATGCAAAAACGCTAAGTAGTAATAATGTGCATATTTTTTTCATGGTAGCGGTATTTTAGTTGAATTGTAAATGTATAGACTTTTTTATAAAATCAAAAATTGTACTCCTATAATTCTAGTTTATTTAATTTTAAAGAACCCAAAATATGAGTACTTTTGTACACTTTAAGACAAAAACCGTTCCAAAAATATGAGTATCCCATCAAAATATGATGCAACACAGGTAGAACAAAAGTGGTATGACTACTGGATGAAACACCAATATTTTCAGTCAAAACCAGATGAAAGAACGCCTTATACCATTGTTATTCCACCACCAAATGTCACAGGAGTATTGCATATGGGGCATATGCTAAATAATACCATTCAAGATGTTTTAATCAGACGTGCACGTCTGCAAGGTAAAAATGCGTGTTGGGTGCCTGGAACAGATCATGCTTCGATAGCGACAGAGGCCAAGGTTGTTGCAAAACTCAAAGAGCAAGGCATCGATAAAAATGACTTGTCTAGAGATGAATTTATGGCTCATGCCTGGGATTGGACCAACGAATATGGGGGTGTGATTCTCAAACAGCTCCAAAAACTAGGTTGTTCATGCGACTGGGATCGTACAAAATTCACACTCGATGATGACATGAGTGAGTCGGTCATTTCTGTTTTTGTAGATTTATTCAATAAAGGCCTAATTTACAGAGGATATCGTATGGTAAATTGGGATCCTAAAGCACAAACAACCCTTTCTGATGAAGAAGTTATATATGAAGAACGTCAAGGACATCTTTACTACATAGAATATGCCGTAGAAAATAGTGATGAGCGCTTGACTATTGCCACCACAAGACCAGAAACTATTTTGGGTGATTCGGCGATTTGCATCCATCCAAACGATGAGCGTTTTTCGCATTTAAAAGGGAAAAAAGCAATTGTTCCTTTGTGTAATAGAGTGATTCCAATTATCGAGGACGAATATGTCGATGTTGAATTTGGAACAGGATGTTTGAAAGTTACTCCTGCTCATGATGAAAATGACAAGGTGTTAGGCGACAAACACCAATTAGAAATTATAGATATTTTTAATGCAGATGCCACACTCAACAGTTACGGTTTACACTACGAAGGCAAAGACCGTTTTGTGGTTCGCAAAGAAATTTCTAAAGAGCTGGAAGCCAAAGGATTTTTGATAAAAACAGAACAACACACGCACAAAGTAGGCACCTCGGAGCGTACCAAAGTTGTTATCGAACCTCGTCTTTCAGATCAGTGGTTTTTGAAAATGGAAGATTTGGCAAAACCAGCTATAGATGCTGTTTTGAAAAACGATACCGTAAAATTATTTCCAAAGAAATTCGACAATACCTACCGCCATTGGATGGAAAACATACGCGACTGGAACATTTCTAGACAATTGTTTTGGGGACAGCAAATTCCTGCCTATTATTTTGGAGATGGTGAGAGTGACTTTGTCGTTGCAAAAACAAAAGAAGAAGCCCTCAAATTGGCGCGTAAAAAATCGCAAAATTTAACGTTACAAATTGATGATTTGCGACAAGATTCTGATGTTTTAGACACATGGTTTTCGTCATGGTTGTGGCCAATATCAGTTTTTGATGGTATTAGAAATCCTGAAAATGAAGACATAAATTATTACTATCCAACGAATGATTTGGTTACAGGGCCAGATATTTTATTCTTTTGGGTGGCAAGAATGATTGTGGCTGGATTTGAATTTAAGGACGAAAAGCCATTCGAAAATGTCTATTTGACAGGCTTGGTGCGTGATAAGCAACGCCGAAAAATGAGTAAATCTTTAGGTAATTCTCCAGATGCATTACAGCTGATAGAACGCTTTGGTGCCGATGGCGTACGTGTTGGACTTTTATTGAGTTCAGCGGCTGGAAATGATCTTTTATTTGATGAAGCACTTTGTCAGCAAGGAAAAGGATTTGGCAATAAAATCTGGAATGCTTTTCGCCTTATTCAAGGATGGGAAGTGGTCGAAATTGAGCAGCCAAAATATGCTAAAATTGCATTAGAGTGGTATGCTTCAAAATTTCAAAAAGTACTTACCGAAATCGAGGATCACTTTGAAAAATACCGTTTGAGCGATGCTTTGATGTCTATTTATAAATTGATTTGGGATGATTTTTGTTCTTGGCTTTTAGAAATGATCAAACCAACGTATGGTGCACCAATTGACCAAAAAACATATACTGCAGTGGTCGATATATTAGAGGAAAATTTAAAAATATTACACCCATTTATGCCCTTTTTGACAGAAGAAATTTGGCATTTCTTAAAGCCACGCACCCCAAAGGAGGCGCTTATTGTTTCTAGCTGGCCTGCTGCAAAACCTATCAATTCTTCGCTGTTGGAAAACTTTGAATTTGCTTCTGAAGTCATTTCAGGAATAAGAAATTTACGCAAACAAAAACAAATTCCTTTCAAAACTGCTGTAGAACTTCATGTGATAAATAATGCTTCAAGCGCTCAGAATTTTGATGATTTAATTTCAAAACTTGGTAATATTTCTTTAATCAAATACACGACGTCTAGTGTTGATAAAGCGTTTTCATTTCGCGTAAAATCCAATGAGTATTTCATGGTTGCCGATATTGCTATCGATTTAGACGCAGAGGTGTCTAAACTTGAAGAAGAATTGGAATATACAAAAGGGTTTTTAAATTCTGTACGAAAAAAACTTTCTAACGAACGCTTTGTTTCAAACGCACCAGAGCAAGTTGTGGCCAGTGAAAAGAGAAAAGAGGCCGATGCTTTGGCTAAAATTGAAACTATAGAAGCAAGCTTGAAAAACTTAAAATAGCTTTATTTTCTGTAAATCAGATAGTCTTTGGCCAATGCGATATATCGCCTCTTGGCTTCATCCTGTGTTATGTCTTCCACTTGAAAAAGTGCATTTGTTTTAAAAGCATTAATGATGGCTTTACTACTTTTAGGCCTAGAATAATCGTTTGTTGCTTTTTTGTAAAAAGCGTACAATTTTAAGAGTGTGTCTGCAGGAAATGGCTCTTCGTGCTTGTTGATGCTTTCAACAGCAGCACGAAATTCTTTATCTAAATCGTCATTTATCATCTTAAAGCTCTGCAATGATACTCTCACCGCCTTTTACTTTTTGGTTAAGCTTTACTTTAAGTTTGGTGTTCAAAGGTAAAAATAAATCTACTCTCGAACCAAATTTTATGAATCCAGCATCACTACCTTGAACGACATTTTGTTCTTTTTGCGCGTAATTGACAATTCTACGTGCCAATGCCCCTGCAATTTGACGGTAGAGTATTTTTCCAAATTTTACATTTTCAACCACAACAGTTGTACGTTCGTTTTCTTCACTAGATTTTGGATGCCATGCTACCAAATATTTGCCAGGGTGGTATTTGCTAAAAAGTACTTTTCCTCCCACAGGGTAGCGCGTAACATGTACGTTTATTGGAGACATAAAAACACTAACTTGAAGTCGCTTATCTTTAAAATATTCTGTTTCTTCGACTTCTTCAATAACCACGACCTTTCCATCTACAGGCGAAATCACGTGGGCATCGTTTTGTTTTGTATTCCTTTTCGGGTTTCTAAAAAATTGTAAGATTAAGATTAAAAAAACCAAAAGAGTAATTTGCAATGTTTTTACCAACCAAGGGATTTCTAAAGCATCAATAAATAAAAATAAACTACCCACAATGAGCAGTGTAATTAGGATAATTTTTTGGCCTTCTTTATGAAACATAATATAATAATCTTAAAAATAAATAAATAAATGGTGCTACAAATAATGCGCTGTCTAACCGGTCTAAAAGACCACCATGTCCTGGAATTAGATTGCCGCTGTCTTTTACTCCAGCTTGACGTTTGTATTTGGATTCAATGAGATCGCCCAAAGTCCCAAAAACGCTCACAATAACACTCAAAATCAACCAGTTTGAAAACAGAAAAATACTTGTAAACTCAGAAATAAAGTAGCTTCCAATGGCGCAAAAAAACATGCCACCAAGAAATCCTTCTACTGTTTTTTTGGGTGAAACACTTTCAAATAATTTTTGTTTACCAAAGTTTTTTCCCACAATGTAGGCAAAACTGTCATTAATCCATATAAGCGCAAAAACACCAACAATATTTTCTGGACTATATTGTCCAAAATTATTGGCGATAAACAATAAAAATAGAATCCCTGTGCTTATGTAAAAAGTGGTATTAATATATCGATTGGTAAGTAGCTTTGGTAAACTTTTACTAGAGAACAAATCGCGAATTAAAAAAAGTAAAACAAAAATAGCTACGGTCAGAAGTATTTGTGTGGCTTCGTCCAAACTATTAATCGTAGGACTGAAAGTATCCCAAAATGCAAAAATTCCAAATAAGATTGAAAAAATAACATAGGATAAAAAGTTGCGTTGTTCAATCAATTTGTTGAATTCATACAGGCATATGAAACCAAACACGAAAAGTAAGGTTGTTAGTGCATATTGATAATGCGCAGAAAACACCAAAATAGCAACAAATAATGCTCCGAATATAATTCTTGTAAAAAGTTCCTTCAAAATAGTGTTATAAATCTTCCAACATTAAGAGATACAAATTTTTGGAGCTACTTCCATAGCTCAAAAAGTTATCGTCTTCAGTCGCTTTAAAATGTTTGATTGTTGTGATATTTGTAGGAATATTTTTTTTGTTTTTTGCTTTTATGCCATGAAGTCCCTCGCCAATGGTTTGGACTATTTGACTTGTGGTGGCAAACACAATAAAGTTTTTGGGCAATTCATTTAGTTTTTTTTCTGCAATCTGATTTGAGGAGATCAAAATAGAGCCGTCATTTGCAATTAAATACTCACAAGTGGTAAACAAAAAATGACCCTCGTTGATGGTTTCAGTTGTCTTCCACCCAACGTCTTTAAATTTTTCATTAAGCTCAGAATTTAGCAATAATGCGAACTTGTCTTCCCAGTTGTTTTCTTTAATTATCTGTTGGAGAAAACCATAAACTTCATTGATAGTTTCACAGTAGAGAAACTTGCCTCCATTTTCACTAAAATGTATTGTGAAAGATTCGTCAATAGGAGTGTCTTTTTTTGGTAAAAACTTATTCTCATCCTCGTTTTTTTGGTGCTCTTTGTCCGATTTTGAGATAGAACCAAATATTTTTCGAAATACACTCATTTTTTAAACTATGGCTGTTGATTATCCTCATTCAAATATAAAAAATTTAAAATGCCTTTAGTTTAAAAAACTATGATTTTTTTACTCCTCTTCCTCTTTGGTATTTTCTTGGGTGCTTTCTTTTTTGACATCAAAAGGTCTTTTCCCAAAAATGGTTTCTAAATTGTCTTTAAAGATAACCTCGTCTTTCAATAAAACTTCGGCAAGCTCAATGAGTTTGTCTTTGTTTTTCTCAAGTAAAGTAATGGCACGCTGATACTGTTCTTCAATAATATCTGAAATTTCTTTATCAATAAGTTCGGCGGTCTGTTCGCTGTACGGCTTTGTAAATCCATATTCATTTTGGCCAGAGGAGTCATAATAAGTAAGATTTCCAACTTTATCACTCAACCCATAAACAGTAACCATAGCGCGAGCTTGTTTTGTTACTTTTTCTAGATCACTTAGAGCTCCAGTTGATATTTTATCAAAGATGACTTTTTCGGCAGCTCTACCGCCTAGTGCAGCGCACATTTCGTCAAGCATTTGCTCTGGTCGAACAATCAGGCGTTCTTCGGGCAAATACCATGCAGCACCTAGAGAACGTCCTCTTGGAACAATGGTCACTTTTACAAGAGGTGCAGCATGCTCTAGCATCCAACTTACTGTGGCATGGCCAGCTTCATGAAATGCAACTGCTTTTTTCTCTTCTGGTGTGATGATTTTATTTTTCTTTTCTAATCCTCCGATAATTCGATCTACTGCATCAAGAAAATCTTGTTTTTCAACGGCTTTTTTGTTGTTTCGCGCGGCAATAAGCGCAGCTTCATTACAAACGTTGGCAATGTCTGCGCCAGAAAATCCAGGAGTTTGTTTGGAGAGAAAATCAGTATCTAAATCTTTTGCTTTTTTCAAAGGTTTAAGATGAACTTCAAAAATTTCTTTTCGTTCTCTAATATCTGGTAAATCAACATAAATTTGACGATCAAAACGTCCAGCACGCATCAATGCTTTGTCCAAAACATCGGCACGGTTGGTGGCCGCTAATACTATAACATTAGTGTTGGATCCAAATCCGTCCATCTCTGTTAAAAGTTGATTCAGTGTATTTTCTCGTTCATCATTTGATCCCGAAAAATTACTCTTTCCACGGGCACGCCCAATGGCATCAATTTCATCAATAAAAATGATAGAAGGTGATTTTTCTTTGGCTTGTTTGAATAAATCACGTACTCTGGAAGCACCAACCCCCACAAACATTTCAACAAAATCTGATCCAGATAATGAGAAAAATGGCGCTTTGGCTTCGCCGGCAACGGCTTTTGCAAGTAGGGTTTTTCCTGTTCCTGGAGGGCCTACAAGCAGCGCACCTTTTGGTATTTTTCCTCCCAAAGCAGTATATTTTTCAGGGTTTTTTAGGAAATCTACAATTTCTTGAACCTCTTCTTTTGCGCCTTCCAAACCTGCAACATCTTCAAATGTAGTTTTTGTTTCGAGCTTTTCATCAAAAAGTTTTGCTTTAGATTTCCCAATATTAAAAATCTGACCGCCGCCGCCTGGGCCGCCGCCGCCAGACATCCTTCTCATGATGAAAATCCATATTCCAATGATGAGTACAAAAGGAATGATAGAAAGCAACAAATCGCCAATTGCATTTGATTCTGTTCTAAAGTTCAGCTCTGTGTCCAAATCGCGTTCTACTATAGTGTCTTCCAATTGTTTTTGAAACAATTGCACATCTCCAAATTCAAACTTATAGTTTGGTGAAGTTCCTATAGGAATGAGGTTTTGTGTTTGTGTTTTGCTATGAATTTGTTTTTTGGCTGCTTTTTCGTTGAGATACACCAAAGCTTCTCGCTTGTTTACAATTTCAACTTTTTGGACATCGCCGTCTTTTAAGAATTTAAAAAACTTTGATGGCGTAGTTGTTACTCCATTTGAGGACCCTAGCCCACCAGAAAATAAATTGAAAACTAAGAACAAACCGATAACGATTCCGTACACCCAATAGGCGTTAAACTTAAAATTCTTAGGATTTTTGTCTTTTGACATATATACAATAGTTTAGTAACTTGTTTCTATTTCAGTAATTTTTGCATCACCCCAAAGATTTTCAATATCGTAATATTCTCTTTTGTGTTTTTGAAACACATGAATAACAACGTTGATATAATCCATCAAAACCCACTCTGCATTTTCGGTGCCTTCTATTTGATAAGGTTTTTCGTGTGCGGCTTTACTGACTTTTTTTTGTATCGAATTGACAATCGCATTGACCTGTGTATTAGAATTTCCATCACAAATTACGAAGTAGTCACACACCGTATTTTCTATGGATCTTAAGTCTAATATGCTAATGTTTTGCCCTTTTACATCCTCAATACCATCAATAATTAGGGCGATGAGTTCGTCTGGGTCAGAAATGTGTTTTGTCATATATTCGTATTACGTTGCAAATTTATTATTTTTTTGGGTCTAATTGCTTTATATTCTCTTAATTATATTATAATTTAATTTTAAATTTACACATGCAAATAATCAAACTCAATGCCATTGATTCTACAAATCAGTATTTACATGATTTGGTTGCAGAATTAGCATTAGAAGATTTTGCCACTGTAACAGCAAGTTATCAAACACATGGCCGTGGACAAAGGGCAACTACTTGGCAATCTGAAAAAGGTAAAAACCTCATAATCAGTGTGTTAAAAAATGAAATTAATTTAAATCCTCAACAGCAATTTTTGATTAACATCGTTGTTTCTTTGGCTGTTTTCGCGACACTAAAGACCCTTCAAATTCCTAAACTTTCTATAAAATGGCCTAACGACATTTTGTCACATGACAAAAAAATTGCTGGCATTCTTATTGAATTAATCCTAAAAAAGAATACAATTGATAAAGCTATAATTGGAATTGGATTGAACACCAATCAATTAAATTTTAAAGATTTACCTCGTGCGTCTTCTCTAAAAAGCATCACCGGAGTTCATTATGATTTGGATGAGCTATTACACAAATTCTTAGAAAACTTAAAGCACTATTTTTCTATAGAAGACCGTGATCAACTTTGGGCAACTTACGAAAACGTACTGTTTCGAAAAGACAAACCATCGACTTTTGTTGATCGCAAAGGTGTATCATTTTCAGGCATCATAAAAGGGGTTTCACAACAAGGAAAACTGATCGTAAAAACCGAAGAAAAATCAATCCAAGAATTTGATTTAAAGGCAATACAATTGATGTACTAAATGGCTTTTGGAATATTGATTGCCAGGGTTTCAATGAATTTTGAAATCGGTCCCTTGATCATCATCGCCATCATAGGATTGAAATCTCCACTAAAGGCAAGTTGAACTTCACTTTCGTTGTCTTTTATTGATGCTATAGTCGCCTGAAGGGAGAAGTCTAATTTACCACCTGCCGCACCAAGAGTTATAGACTTTGGAGGATCTACCTCTTTTTTTTGTAAAACAATTTCGGGCATTCCACTGAGTGCAAAAATAAATTTATCGTCACTCAATAATTCAAATTTACTGATGTTTTCGGGCATTAAAGCTTCAAAATTTTTCACATCAGAAAGAAAATCAAATACGTTTTCTGCTGATTTTGAGATCGTTATTTTTGGTGATTCTAAATTCATGTTTGTTTTTTTATGTCCATTCCGATGGGTTTGCATTCCATTGCGATAGGATTTCTAATTCGTTTTCATTAATGAAATTTGTGTCCAGCGCTTGTTCTAGCAAGTTTTCGTAATTGCTAAGCGTGTACAAATCGAGGTCTTTTTCTTCAAAATTATCTTTGGCAACTTCGAAACCATAGCTAAAAATGGCAACCATTCCTTTGACGGTTGCACCTGCCGATTTTAGGGCATCAACCGCAGCCAAACTGCTTTTCCCCGTACTGATTAAATCTTCAACCACCACCACATTTTGCCCTTTTTCAAGGTGCCCTTCAATTTGATTTTTTCGTCCGTGTTTTTTTGCCTCTGGGCGCACATACACAAATGGCAATCCGAGTTCTTCTGCAACCAAAGCTCCAATTCCAATCGCACCAGTCGCTACTCCAGCAATGACATCTGGTTTTCCATAGGCGTCCTCCAGTTTTTTTGCCATTTCACTTTTGACATAATTTCTAATTGCTGGATATGAAAGCACCATTCTATTATCACAATAAATAGGTGATTTCCAACCAGATGCCCAATTGAAAGGCGTTTTTGGGTTTAATTTTATAGCATTTATATGAAGTAAAACTTCTGCGGTTTTTTTGGCGGTATTTTTATCAAAAATCATGCATCAAAATTATTAAAAAATACTACATTTACTTGAGTTTAATTTGTTTTTAATTAACAATGCAAAAAATTTTTGTTGGTAATAAGCCAATAGTATTGACCACTAAGGTAGAATCTGAATCAGATTTTAAAAATTATTTGATTGATACTGTAGATATCAACAAGGTCCTTCACCATTTAAAAAAAGAAAAATACAAGTCCATCAGATTGATTGGAGAGAACCAAGAGCTGTTGCTAAAAAAGTTTTTGAGTTTGCTTCCAAATATTGTTGCGGGTGGAGGTAAGGTGCTCAATGCAGAGGGTAAAATTCTGTTTATTTTTCGCAATGGCAAATGGGATTTGCCAAAGGGAAAAGCAGAGCATAAAGAAACCATAGATCAAACTGCACTTCGAGAAGTTGAAGAAGAGACTGGAATAAGGGGGTTGACATTAACCAAACCCCTAGAAATTACATACCACATCTTCAAAAGGAATAATCAATACTTTATAAAAAAAACGTATTGGTTTGAAATGTTTTCTGATTATTCGGGAGACTTAAAGCCTCAAATAAAAGAGGGCATCACAAAGGTGAAGTGGATTGGGCCAAAAAAGCTTAAAAAAGTCAAGACAAATATTTACGCTAACATCGAAGCACTGATTTAACAAAGAAAATCTTCTTATGTTCTCATAATCCTATTTATTACCTTATTTTTGCCGCTTAATTTTTATGTTGATGAGAGAATTTATTCGCAAGCGTTCGGCAAATGCAAAAAATGATATTCTAAGTGGTCTAACTGTTGCTTTGGCTTTGGTGCCAGAAGCTGTCGCTTTTGCGTTTGTTGCAGGAGTAGATCCCTTGGTGGGCTTGTATGCTGCTTTTATGATTGGCTTGATAACCTCTATTTTTGGTGGTCGTCCAGGCATGATTAGTGGTGCAACAGGTGCTTTGGCTGTTGTGATGGTCAGTTTGGTTGCTCAAGGCAACGCCATGGGTGCACCTTCAGAAAATTTAGGATTGTACTATTTGTTTCTGACAGTCATTTTGATGGGGTGTATTCAAATTCTTGCAGGAGTATTTAAATTAGGAAAATTTGTACGTTTAATTCCTCACCCCGTGATGATGGGTTTTGTGAATGGACTCGCCATTGTCATTTTTCTTTCTCAATTAGGAATGTTTAAAACCACTGGAGCCGAAGGCCTCGTTTGGATGCAAGGCCAAGAACTTTGGATCATGATCGGGCTTGTAGTACTCACAATGGGTATCATGTTTGGATTACCAAAACTCACAAAAAAACTCCCCGAAGCCTTAATTGCTATTCTTGTGGTTTCTGTGCTTGTGATTTTCGGAAATTTGGATGTTGCTACTGTAGGAAGTTTTATTAGAGATGGAGGAGGAGAAGGACTCAAAGGAGGCCTTCCTCAATTCCAATGGGCTATTTTTGAAGTCGTTCCGTTCAATTTTGAAACGCTTCGTTTTATTGGTCCCTATGCTGTTATTCTTGCTGCCATTGGACTTATAGAATCTTTGATGACCTTAAACTTGATTGACGAGCTTACAGAAACGCGTGGTAATTCCAACAAGGAATGTATTGCTCAAGGAAGTGCCAATATAATTACTGGATTTTTTGGAGGTATGGGTGGTTGCGCCATGATTGGACAATCGATTATCAATATTAAAGGCGGGGGTAGAGGTCGGCTGTCAGGTATTGTTGCAGCGCTGGCGCTTTTGGCCTTTATTTTATTTGCGTCTAATTTGATAGAGCAAGTCCCTATTGCTGCTCTTGTTGGCGTCATGTTTATGGTGGTTATTGGAACATTTGCTTGGTCGAGTTTTAGAATCATCAATAAAATTCCAGTGGCCGATGTTGTTGTCTTGATTTTAGTCTCGACAGTCACTGTCTTTTTCGATTTGGCGATTGCTGTCGTTTCTGGTGTAATTGTCAGTGCATTGGTTTTTTCATGGGAAAATGCCAAACGCATTCGCGCCCGAAAACGCATCAAACCAGACGGGACAAAGGTATATGAAATTTGGGGTCCTTTATTTTTTGGTAGTATCTCAGCATTCAATCAAAAATTTGATATCAAAAATGATCCTGACACCGTTGAAATTGATTTTGTAGAATCAAGAGTAAGCGATCATTCAGCGATTGAAGCTATTTTCAATTTGGTTAATAAATATAAAAGTGCAGGAAAAACCATTAAGCTTAAACATTTAAGTCAAGATTGTAAAGTGCTTTTACACAAATCCAGCCCAATTTTTAAGGATGTAATTATTGAAGCTATAGACGATCCACGCTATCATTTGGCAGAGAACCCTGAGGCATTCACCAAAGGTCTTTCGGAATATTCGCTATAAATGCTTTGAAAAAACGGCAGGAGGCACCATTTTTTTATAATCGCCTTTGTAGTAAATAATTTCTCGTACAATTGATGAGGATATAAAGGAAGTTTCAACAGAAGTGAGCAAAAAAACAGTTTCTATATCTCCAATATTTCTGTTGGTATGTGCGATGGCTTTTTCAAACTCAAAATCCGCTGGATTCCGAAGGCCTCTTAAAATAAAATCAGCTTTAATATCTTTACAAAAATCAGTGGTTAAACCAGAATAGGTCATGACTTTAATTTTTGGCTGGTTTTCAAATGTATTTTCAATAAAGGATTTGCGCTCTTCTAAAGAAAACATATAATTTTTGGCAGAATTTTCGCCAATAGCAACAATCACTTCGTCAAAAAGCGTAATCCCACGATTGATGATATCGCAATGGCCTAAAGTTATGGGATCAAAAGACCCTGGAAAAATTGCACGTTTCATGTGTTTGTCTTTATTGTATTTTTTGTGGTCACATGGAACATCCATACCATCATTTTTCTATTATAATAATTTTTAGTTATGGATGTTTCATACGGTAAAGTTAATCATTTTTAGCCAGTGCCTCTTCAATGGCATTTGTAAAGAGATCAGACAAGCTAATTTCAGCACAAGCCGCTTGTTTCGGCAGGATGCTTTCTTCTGTTAGTCCAGGTACGGTATTCATTTCCAAAAAGTAGGGCGTGTCGCCTTTAAAAATAAATTCACTTCTCGAAAATCCGTCCATATTGAGAACTTCGTATATTTTTTTGGCCATATGGTTTACATTTTCTTCTTGAACTTTAGAAATTCGTGCCGGAGTAATTTCTTCCGACTTCCCCAGATATTTTGCCTCATAATCAAAGAAATCATTTTCTGAAACAATTTCTGTTATAGGCAAAACTAGCACTTCGCCTTTGTAGCGTAAAACACCAACAGAAACTTCCGTTCCGTCCAGAAACGCTTCAATAATCAACTCGTCGTCTTGCTCAAAAGCTATGTCTATTGCCGATTGAAGGTCTTCGATTTTATGAACTTTAGTGACTCCAAAACTACTCCCAGCACGGTTTGCTTTGACAAAACAAGGTAACCCCACACGATCAATAATTTCTTGAGCATTAACGCTATCGCCTTTGTTGAGCGGATAAGATATGGCGGTAGGAATATCATAGGCCTTAAGTACATTAAGGCAATCGCGCTTGTTGAATGTCAATGCCGCTTGATACATAGCACAACTGGTGTGGGGTATCTCCAGCAACTCTAAATACGCTTGTATAAATCCATCTTCGCCTGGCGCACCATGAATGGCATTAAAAACACAATCGAAATGAACAGTTTCACCATTGATAGCCACGGAAAAATCACTTGTATGGATAGGGTACTCCTTATCGTTGGGAGCAACATATACCCATTTTTCTTTGGAGATATGAATGCAATATGCAGCATACACTTCTTTTGGAAGATGCTGAAAAACCACCTGTCCACTTTTGAGCGAAATGGCAGCTTCGCTAGAAAACCCACCCATGATGATGGCAATGTTTTTTTTCATGGCTTTAATTTGATGTGTAAAAATATCATTTTTTTATAGACCTTTTTTTATTTTTTTAAATTATTGATTTTCAATAACTAACATAAAAAACGCTGTTTTTTAACAGTTTTGATTTGGTGTTTTATGCAAACCACCAATTTTTACAGCGCATTTTGGAAAACACTTCAATTGCACTAACATTCCAAAAATACTACGCTCTTTTCTCTCAAAAAAATGTTTAGCTTTGCTAAAATTAGATTCATGAATTTTTTGAAATTTTTATTCAGTAAATCATTAGTAAGGCAAATCGTTTTGGCTATTGTGGCCTGTATTATTTTTGCATTTTTAGCCCTCAAGTGGCTAAAATCCTACACCAACCACGCCACATTTGTAGAAGTCCCAAATTTGGTGGGCTTATCTTTAGATGATGCTGAAATTACACTAGATAATTTTGACCTTAGAACTCAAGTTCAAGATTCTTCCAATTACAATCCAAAATATCCATCAGGTGCCGTAATAGAACAAGAGCCTTTGGCGGGGGCCAAAGTTAAAGAAAACCGAAAAATATATCTTATTCTAAACCCTTCCGATTATAAAAATGTACGCATTCCAGATGTTATTCGCAATACATTACGCCAAGCACGTCCAACTCTAGAAGCCCTTGGATTTTCTGTTGGAGAATTGATTTATGTCAATGATTTAGGCAAGGATGAGGTCATTGAACTCCGATTTAGAGGGCGTAAATTATCTCCAGGTGATATGATCAGAAAAACATCGACAATCGATCTAGTTTTAGGTAATGGAACTCGAAAATAACCCTATGGAATACGCACCCTCATATTCAGAAAGTAAAGAAGAATTATATGAGCATTTTGCGTTTACAGTTGATAAAGGTCAGCAACCACTACGCATCGATAAATATTTGATGAATTTTGTGGAAAATGCGACACGAAATAAAATTCAAGCGGCGGCAAAATCGGGACATATTTTTGTGAATGACGCTGTGGTGAAATCCAATTATAAAGTGAAACCACAAGATCAAATTCGTGTTCTTTTCGAGCATCCTCCTCACGAAAATTTATTGGTTCCAGAAGATATTCCAATTGATGTTGTTTTTGAAGACGATCACCTTTTGGTGGTCAACAAAGCTGCAGGAATGGTGGTTCATCCTGGGCATGGCAATTATTCAGGAACACTCATCAATGCCTTACTTTTTCATTTCGATAATCTACCCAACAATAGCAGCAATCGTCCTGGACTAGTTCACCGTATCGATAAAGATACAAGCGGACTTCTTGTTGTAGCCAAAACGGAACAAGCTATGACCCATCTTTCCGCCCAATTTAAAGCCAAAACAAGTGAGCGATCTTATGTGGCATTGGTGTGGGGAAATATTGAAGACGATAAAGGAACTATAGAAGGAAATATTGGTCGTCATCCAAAAAATAGACTTCAAAATACTGTTTTTCTAGATGATGAAGCAGAGAAAGGGAAACCCGCCGTGACGCATTTTGAAGTATTGGAACGTTTCGGCTATGTGACACTTGTTCGGTGTACCCTTGAAACAGGACGAACACACCAAATTCGTGTGCATATGAAACACATAGGCCACACCTTGTTTAATGACGAGCGCTATGGTGGTGAAAAAATACTGAAAGGCACCACATTTACCAAGTATAAGCAATTTGTTGATAATTGTTTCAAAATTTTACCCCGTCAAGCTTTACATGCCAAAACTCTAGGATTTATACATCCAAAAACAGAACAATTCATGTCTTTTTCTTGTAAATTGCCCTCCGATATTGAACAATGTATTCAAAAATGGCGTGACTATGCCAAACATGCTCAGTAGCATTAGCTATATGTTTTGTTGATTGTACGATCAAAAAGATTGAATTCTAAGGTTTTTATCTTCTGAATTTTGTTCTTACTTTTGAAACATAAACACCACGTGCTATGAAACTTGTTATATCTCCGGCCAAATCTTTAAATTACGACAGCGAATTGCCTACAGGTTTCAATTCTGAAAATTGTTTTTTGGAAGAAGCCAAACACCTGAACGCACTTTTAAAAAAGAAATCGCCAAAAGCGCTATCCGATTTGATGCATATATCGCCAAAACTCAGTGCCCTCAATTACAATCGCAATCAACAGTGGTCTTTGCCTTTTACTGCCGAAAATGCGCGCCAGGCCATTTACGCTTTTAGCGGTGATGTTTATAAGGGCTTAGATGCCTATTCTATCCCTGAAGAAAAATTGGATGTTTTGCAACACACGGTTCGCATTATTTCTGGACTTTATGGTTTGCTTAAACCAATGGATTTAATTCAGCCATACCGCCTAGAAATGGGCACAAAATTTCCTGTTGGAAAGCATAAAAATCTTTATGAATTTTGGCGTCAAAAAGTTACAATGGCACTCAACGAAGAACTACAAGGAGATGAATTATTGGTCAACCTTGCTAGCCAAGAGTATTTCAAGGCGATTGACACTAAAGTATTGAAAGCCCCTTTGGTTCATATAGATTTTAAGGAATACAAAAACGGACAGTATAAAACCATTGCTATTTTTTCAAAATTAGCGCGTGGATTGATGACACGACATATTGTAGATACGAATGCTCAAACTCTAGATGACCTCAAAACTTTCAACGCAGAGCGTTATGCTTTTGATGCTAATTTATCCACGGAAACCAAATTGGTGTTTACACGTTAAGGTTTAAAGCGTATTGGAATTTCAAATTGATGCACTTCTCCAGCTTCAGTGCCATCACCATCGCCTGGATTATTGTAAATGATCAGTGCTCCTTTTTCTGCATTTTTTGGGTCAAATTCTAAATGGGTTTTGAATACAATTGGGCCCTCTTTCATCCAATTTGTTGTGGTGGTCAAAAACCCCGTTGTGAGAACATTCCCCTCTTGATCAACAACTTCTATACGTCCAATCTCGCCTTCATGAGCACTCCAAATTCCCATAGAATTAACCTGTATATCAAGAGGTGAAGAAACTACATCATACGCATTGATACTAACCGATGGCCGCAACGGGGTATTGGTTTTACAAGTAAAAAGAAAGCAAATTAATATAAGAATAAACAGTTTTAATTTCATAGTTTAATGATTTGGGTTGCCACTAAACTACTAAAATTTACCCAAAACTCCATCAACAAATTCATCAATGTGTTTGGTGCCTTTGTTGGTCAAATGCTTAATGAAAGCACTACCAATAATTGCGCCATTGGCGTGGGTGGTTGCTTGTGTAAAAGTCTCATGGTTTGAAATACCAAACCCAACAATTTGAGGGTTTTTTAGGTGCATATTTGCAATGCGTTCAAAATAATCTTGTTGAGTGCTTCCAAAACCACTTTGTGCACCGGTTGTACTAGCACTACTTACCATATAAATAAACCCATCAGAAATAGAATCTATATAACGAATACGTGCTTCGGAAGTTTGCGGTGTGATGAGAAAAATATTAATCAAACCGTAGCGTTCAAAAATGGCCTTGTACTGGTCGTGATAGACCTCTGCAGGAAGATCAGGAATAATAAATCCATCGATGCCAACGGCTTCACATTTTTGGCAAAAGGCCTCTACGCCGTATTGTAACATAGGATTAAAGTAGCCCATTAAAATTAAAGGAATAGAAACCGATTTTCTAATGTCTTGAAGTTGATCGAAAAGCAATTCGGTATGCATTCCGTTTTTTAGAGCTTTTGTAGAACTCTCTTGTATGGTGGGTCCATCGGCCAAAGGATCACTAAAAGGGAGTCCAATTTCAATCATATCGACTCCGCTATTTTCTAGTCTTTTTATGATGTCAACCGTGTCATTAAGTGCTGGATACCCTGCAGAAAAATAGATAGAAAGGAGTTTTTTGTTGTCTTGTAATTTGGTTTGAATTCTGTTCATTGGGTTTATAATTTAAAATAATCAATGTATGTATTGAGGTCCTTATCGCCACGCCCAGATAGGCATACGACTACAATATCATTTGGCTTAAAGGTTCTGTTTTCAAAAATGGCAAAAGCATGAGCGGTTTCTATGGCAGGTATAATACCTTCTAATTGAGAAAGTGTAAGCCCAGCGGTCATTGCGTCATCATCGGTAACAGGGACAAATTCTGCGCGTTTTGTTGTGTATAAATGCGCATGCATCGGGCCAACTCCAGGGTAATCTAACCCAGCTGAAATGGAGTAAGGTTCCGTAATTTGACCATCTTTAGTTTGCATCAAAAGAGTTTTACTGCCATGAATAATACCCTCTTTTCCGAGGATTGAGGTTGCTGCACTTTCGCCAGTATCAACGCCTTTTCCGGCAGCCTCTACAGCAATAAGCCCCACACGCTCATCATTCAAAAAATGATAATACGCTCCAGCAGCATTGCTGCCACCACCAACACAAGCCACAACATAGTCTGGATTTTCAGTTCCTTCTGCAGCGTTCAATTGCCATTTGATTTCTTCTGAAACTACCGACTGAAACCGCGCGACCATATCGGGATAGGGGTGTGGCCCCACAGCACTTCCGATGATGTAATGGGTATCTTCTGGATGATTGATCCAATCCCGAATGGCTTCGTTGGTAGCATCTTTTAGCGTTCGACTTCCCGACATTGCTGGACGAACTTCGGCGCCTAGCATTTTCATTCGTGCAACATTTGGCGCTTGACGCGCAATATCAATTTCACCCATGTACACAATACACTCCAACCCTGCCAAAGCACAAACTGTTGCAGTGGCTACTCCGTGTTGACCCGCACCAGTTTCTGCTATTATTCTTGTTTTTCCAAGGCGTTTTGCCATCAAAATTTGTCCAATGGTATTGTTGACTTTATGCGCTCCTGTATGGCATAAATCTTCTCGCTTGAAATATATTTTTGTATTATATTTTTCAGAAAAACGCTTTGCAAAATACAGAGGCGTAGGACGGCCCACATACTCTTTTAGGAGTTGCTCAAATTCAGTTTTGAAATCGGGCTCTGCCATTATACTCAAATATTTTTGTCGTAATTCTTCAATATTTGGATAGAGCATTTCTGGAATAAATGCACCTCCAAATTGACCGTAATATCCTTTTTTATTCACGTGATAACTCATAGTGTTTCAATAAATTTTTTAAGTTTAATACTATCTTTATATGCAGGTTTTGTTTCAAATTTACTATTGACATCAATGGCATAACATTGTTGTGCTGCAGCACTTTTTTGAAAATGATTTAGGGCTTCAATATCTTCAAGTCCAATTCCGCCACTTAAAAAATATGGCATATTTGAATTGTAATTTTGTAGAATAGTCCAATCAAAAGAGTAGCCATTTCCACCTGGATTTGGGCCTTTGGTGTCAAATAGAAAATAACTAACATGTGGCTCATAGACTTTGAGTTTTGAAAAGTCAAATTCATTTTCTACAGAAAAAACCTTAATAATTTCAATATGTTCGTTGCGAAGTTTCTGACAAAATTCTGGTGATTCATGACCGTGCAACTGCACCGCATTAAGATTAAATTTTTCTCTCATTTCTTTAATCTTTTCAATTGATGCATCGACAAATACGCCTACTTTTTTGATGTCATTTGGAAGCACCGGAATGTCTTCACACACAAAACGCAGCGATTTTTCATAAAAAATAAAGCCCATATAGTCCGGTTTGAGGGCAGCTACCTTCAAAATATTATCTCGATATTTCATACCGCATACTTTCAGTTTCATCTGCTTAACTTTTTTATAAATTCTGATGCGCTTTCTCCTGGACTGTTTGTTTTCATAAAATTTTCACCAATTAAAAACCCTTGATAACCAAAGGGTTGTAGTGTTTTAATGGCTTCTGTGGAACTGATGCCACTTTCTGATACTTTCGCAAAATCTTCGGGAATTTTTGAACTCAATTCCATGCTGTGTTTCAGGTCGACTTCAAAAGTTTTTAGGTTTCTATTGTTTACACCAATCATATCTAAACTTGGCATGAGTGCTTTTTGAAGCTCTTCTTCGTTATGAACTTCCAAAAGAATTTCTAAATTTAATTGCTTTGCCATTATGGATAGATTTAGGATTTCTTCTCTTGATAGGGCTGCTGCAATGAGTAAAATCACATCTGCGCCATAGGCTTTTGCTTCAAAAATTTGGTAGGGATCTATAATAAAATCTTTCCTCAAAAGAGGCAATTGACAGCTGCCGCGCGCAAGGAGTAGGTCTTCTATATTTCCGCCAAAATATTTGGTGTCTGTTAGTACAGACATACCACAGACCCCAGCAGTTTCGTAGCCTTTGGCTACGTCTTGAATGTTTAAACTTTGATTGATAACCGCTTTGGATGGCGATCGGCGTTTGTGCTCTGCAATAATTCCAGATTTGCTTTCGGATAATCGTTTTTTTAAAGAATTTTTTGGCCTTTCAAAAAGGATAGATTGTTCCAATTGACAAATGGGAATAATTGATTTTTTAAGTTCAATTTCCTTAATTTTATCGGCTATAATACTTTCTAATATACTCATGTTACACTGCAATTAATTTCGTTAAACACGCTTTAGCTTTGCCACTCATCAAGCTTTCTTTAGCATACTCAAAACCGTCTTCATGAGAAATTTGTTTTGCCGTCGCAATGGCCAGTCCTGCATTGGCACAAACGACATTATTTTGCGCTTCTGTACCGTTTCCAGAAATAATAGTTTCAAAAATTTTCGTTGCCTCTTCAACGGTATCTCCACCAAAAATAGCTTTTGGCGATATGTTTTTAAGGCCTAAACTTTCGGTAGAAAACATCAGTTCTGAATGATTTGTTGCGATTTTTGCATTGTTTGTCAAAGACAATTCGTCATACCCGCCTAAATCATGAACAATACTGTAATTTTTATCCGTTTGTTGATACAGATAATTATAAAGGCGTAATAATTCTAAATTAAAAACACCCACCATTTGATGTTTTGGAAATGAAGGATTGACCATAGGTCCAAGCATATTAAAGAAGGTTTTGATGCCTAGAGCTTTTCGAATTGGCGCAACATTTTTCATGGCAGGATGAAACAAAGGGGCGTGAAGCACACAAATATTTGCTGTTTCTATAGCGCGTTTTAGATGTGCTTTATCATTAGAAAATGTAATGCCCATGGCTTCCAAAACATTTGATGACCCACAAGCCGATGATACGCCATAGTTGCCATGTTTGGCCACTGGAACGCCAGCTCCAGCAGTCACAAAAGAGGACAGTGTAGAAATATTGAACGTATTTTTTCCATCGCCTCCAGTGCCACACAAGTCAATAGGATTATAATCTCTTAAATCTACAGCAATACAAAGCTCAAGCAAAGCATCTCGAAATCCTTGCAACTCCTCAACAGTGATGCTTCGCATCATATAAACGGTAAGAAAAGATGCGATTTGTGACGCATTAAAATCTCCTTTAGAAATACTAATTAAGATTTGTTTTGCTTCGTTGGCACTAATGCTTTCGTGGTTGATAAGTCGATTTAAAAGTGTTTTCATTTGTTATGAATTAATCCAATTTTTAAGCATGATTTTTCCATCGGGAGTCAGTACAGATTCTGGATGAAACTGAACGCCTTTCACATCAAATTCCTTGTGGCGAAGAGCCATAATTTGATGGTTTTCATCTTGTGCTGTAATTTCAAGACACGCAGGAAGTTTTCCTTCTACAACCCAAGAATGATAGCGCCCAACAGCAATTGTTGGTTCCAGTCCTTTGAATAGGATTTCATCTTTTGAAGTGATTTTTACTTTCGTTTGAATCCCGTGATAAACAGTATCTAAGTTGATGAGCGTGCCGCCAAACACTTCGCCAATGGCTTGCATTCCAAGGCATACACCCAATATACTTTTTGTTGGAGCATAGGTTTTAATGATGGGTTTCAAAAGACCGGCTTCATCTGGAATTCCAGGGCCAGGAGAGAGGACGATTTTTTCAAACGGCGCAACGTCTTTCAGTTGAAGTTGGTCATTACGTACAACTGTAACTTTGCACTCCAAATCCTCTAAATAGTGTACCAAATTATAGGTGAAACTGTCGTAATTATCGATAACTAAAATATTTTTCATTTTATATTTTTTCTGCTCGTTTTATGGCTTTTGTTAGTGCTCCAAGTTTGTTATATACTTCTTGTAATTCATCAACAGGATTTGATTTTGACACAATTCCTGCACCTGCTTGCCAATGTAATTGTTGATTTTTACTCAAAAACGTTCGGATCATAATGGCGTGATTGTAATTCCCTTCAAAATCCATAAACCCAATTGCACCGCCATAAAAACCACGACTTGTTTTTTCGTACTTCTCTATAAGCTCCATAGCTTTATATTTTGGTGCTCCAGACAACGTTCCTGCAGGAAAGGTGTCGGAGACAATTTGCATGGTTGTTGTTTTTTGTCTTACGGTTCCAATGACTTTACTTACAAGATGGATTACATGAGAGAAAAATTGTATTTCTCTATAATTTTCAACGGTTACATCTGTACAATGACGACTAAGGTCGTTTCTGGCCAAATCGACAAGCATCACATGTTCGCTATTTTCTTTCTCATCTTCTACGAGTTGTTGCGCCAAGGCAGTGTCTTTCATATCGTCTCCAGAACGTGCAAAGGTTCCAGCGATGGGATGAATTTCAGCTTTTTTGTTCTTTACAACAAGTTGTGCTTCTGGCGAACTTCCAAATATTTTGAAACTGCCATAGTCAAAGTAAAAAAGATAGGGCGATGGATTGATACTCCGCAAGGCGCGATATACATTGAAATCGTCCCCTTTAAAATTTTGTTGAAATTTTCTTGATAAAACCAATTGAAAAACATCGCCACGCTGACAATGTTGTTTTGCAATTTCTACATGAGCTTTAAACTCATCATCTGTTAAATTTGAATCGATGTTATCGGTAGTTTTAAAAGCATAAACAGCAAAGCGATCCATTGTTATAATATGATGTAATTCATCAATATTATTTTCTTTTTCATAACAATGTGAAAAGATATAAGCTTCGTTTTTGAAATGATTTATAGCGATAATATTTTGATATACAGCGTATTGGATTTCAGGTATTTCAATGGAGTTGTCTTTTACAGATACATCTATAGTTTCGAAGTATTTGACTGCATCATAGGAGGTATATCCAAAAAGACCATTATTTATAAATTTGAAATTATTATCATTTTCCGTTTCAAATTGTGTTGTAAATTCATGTATTTCTTGAGGTACTGCCTCGCGCTTAATTTCATATTGTTCTTTGCTAAGATCTGGATATATTTTTGTGAGTGTAGTGCCTTGCATTTTGATGCTCGCAATGGGGTTGCAACAGATGTAGGAAAAGCTATTGTCATTTCCATGATAGTCACTACTTTCTAGCAGCATACTATTTGGAAATTTATCTCTTATTTTCAAATAAATACTTACTGGAGAAAGTGTGTCTGCCAATATTTTTTTGTAGTGTGTTTTAAGTGTATATTTTTTTTTCATCATAAAAAAAAGGCCTGTCGTGAAGACAAGCCTTGATATTTTAACATACGAGGGGTGTTCACGATAATCGAGATCGAGTTGCCCACCACCAAGTATTTTGTTTTTTGATATTCATATTTAATCAAATATAAGCAGCTTTTTTTAGTTTGCAAATATTTTTTTAATTAAAATGAAAGATTAACATTAAGATCAAATTCATCATAGATAGCACGATCTTTCAAACCGTCAAAAAAGCTAGCAGATCCGTATTTGATGTCAAATTTAGTACGGTCAATTTTCAAATTAGCAGTTGCAGAATTTTCAGAAACTTCCATTTTGAATGTTACCTTGTTGGTAATGCCTTTGATGGTCATATCGGCAGCGACCATATAATTGCTACCATTCTGCTTTAAGGAAGTAATAACTAAAGTTGCAGTTTTATGCTTTTCTACACCAAAGAAATCATCATCTTTAAGGTGTCCGTCCAATTTTTTCTTGTAGTCGCCTTCCAAATCAGTAGTGTTTATTGTGGTCATATCAATGATAAACTTACCACCAACAAGTGTATTGTCTTCAAAATCAAGAGACCCTTTTTTGATCATAATAGTGCCTTCATGTTGTCCTGTAACTTTATAGCCTGTCCATTTCACAACACTATTTTCTACATTGACTTCTTTTGTAATTTGAGATGTGAATGCAAATAATGATAATGAGATAAGGGCGATAAATAATGTTTTAATTGATTTCATAATTTTTAGGTTTTATTTCTATTTTACAAAGTTCTAAATTTAATTTGAAAAATTGTAAATTGGCACATAATTATTTGTTAATTTTTGATGCGTTTTTTTAAGTATTTCATTTTTGTGTTTCTCGTTTTTGGTTGTATACCCCATCAAAAGGAATTGGAAGTGTATGATTTTCAAGGAATTGATTCCTTTTTACATCAAAAGGATTCTAAGGTTCATGTGGTCAATTTTTGGGCAACTTGGTGTGCGCCTTGCGTCAAAGAATTACCTTATTTTGAGCAACTTCAAGAAAACTTCGAAAAAGACGTTGAGGTGCTTCTTATTAGTTTAGATTTTCCAAATCAATATGAAACAAAACTCAAACCCTTTTTGAAAAAAAAACAATTAAAATCTAAAGTCATCGTTTTAGATGATGTAAACATGAATACTTGGATTCCTCAAATTGATTCAAAATGGGATGGTGCCATACCAGTAACCCTCATTTATAATAAAAATAAACGTCAATTTTACCCACAATCGTTTACTTACGATGAATTGGTAAATGAAGTCCAGAAATTTTTAAATTAAACGATATGAAAAATCTAAAATTATTACTTTTTAGTCTATTAATGACAACAACACTTTTGGCCCAAAAGGGTTATGATATTGGCGACGTTGCAACAGATTTTAAACTTGAAAATATTGACGGTAATTTCATTTCACTTTCTGATTTTACCCAAGCCAAAGGGTTTATTTTGATCTTTACCTGTAATACTTGTCCTTATGCAGTTGCATATGAAGACCGCATAGAAGCTTTAAATAAAAAATATGCTTCAAAAGGATACCCCGTTGTTGCTATTATGCCCAATGATATCAGTATAAAACCTGGAGATTCTTTGGCTGCTATGAAAAAACGTGCTACAGAAAAAGGATTTACCTTTCCATATGTTATAGATAGAGAACAGTCTATTTTTCCACAATATGGTGCAACAAAAACACCCCATGTGTATATCTTAGAAAAAGAAAATAATACAAATATTGTTCGATATATTGGTGCCATAGATGACAACTATAAAGATGCATCAATGGTGAAAACAAAATATGTAGAAAATGCTGTCGATGCACTATTGAATAGCAAGGAAGTTTCTATTTCAAAAACAAAAGCTATTGGATGCTCAATTAAGATTTAATTGTAACATTCTGTTCTTTTTGTCGTCAAATTAAAAAACTAAAATTGATCAAAATAATGAAAAACTTAGCACAACAAGAATGGTCTGATCAACTTTCCAAAACCCCAAATTCTAAAGTGTTGGACGTTCGTACAGCAGTAGAAGTTGAAGAGGGTAGAATACCAAATTCTTTGAATCTAGACATCTATAAAGCTCAAGAGTTTATGGTTGAGCTTGAAAAGCTAGACAAAAAACTCCATTATTTCGTGTATTGTAAATCAGGAGGACGTAGTGCTCAAGCATGTGCAGTAATGCAGCAATTGGGATTTGAACACACCTATAATCTGGACGGAGGTTTTTCTGAATGGTCAGGAGAAATGGAATATTAAAAAAAACACGATGAAAAAGCACTTTTTATTATTGACGTTTTGTGTTTGTTTTTTGTTTAATTGCAAAGAAACTAGATCACAAAATCTAAACTTAATTTCTGTAAAAGAAATGCAAGAGCTTGTACATTTGGAGGACATGCAACTGGTAGATGTCCGAACGCCTTCGGAGTATAACGAGGGCCATGTGCCAAATGCACAAAATATTGATTTTTGGGGTGAAAATTTTGATGCCAAAATAGATGAGTTAGACAAAACAAAACCCATAATCGTTTATTGTAAGTCTGGTGGCCGAAGTGCGAAATGTGCTTCAAAACTAGCGGCTAAAGGTTTTGAGAAAATTTATGACTTGAAAGGCGGTTTTTCGCAGTGGAAATTAGAAAAAAAAGAAATTCAAAAATAACTTATTTCCACAGAGGACTTGGGTATTTTTTTTCTTTTACCAATGTAGCCAAAGTGCTTACAGCAAGTGTCTTGTCCTCATAATAGGTCACGCCAAACCACTGGCTTTTGGCTTTAATAACTTCAACAGAGATATGACCATTTTGCATCATTTCTTGGGCAACAAATGGTAAGTATATTTCATTTTTTTCATGATTTTCGGCATTCGATAAAAAGGCTTTGAAATAGGGGCCTGTATAGTCGAAAATTTTTGGAGTACAAATCCAAAAATTCATAGAAACAGTAGCATTTTCATCCAAAGTTAAACCAGAATCCTGATCTGTAATTACAGCGTTGTTTTTAGAAATTTTTGTGCGTTCTACTATAGAGTTCAGGATGTTATTTTTTACAGTACATACCCCTCTGGAAACAGAACCAAAATCAGATAAAGTGTCTTTGAGTTGGTATCCAACAAGTGCAAAGACATCATTGCTTTTTTGTTTTTGAATAAAATTTGCAGCACCTTCAAAAGCTTCCTGCCCATAATAGTCGTCAGCGTTGATAATTACAAAAGGGGTTTTGATGACATGTCTTGCTGTCCAAACCGCATGCGCAGTGCCCCATGGTTTTTTTCTTTCCTTTGTGATTTCAATCCCTGTTGGAATATCTTCAATTTTTTGAACAAGGACATCTAATTTTACAGCAGTTCCAATACGTTCGGAAAGGTGTTGTTTTAGAAACTCTTGATTTTCTTGTTTGGTAATGACAACAATATGATTGAAACCATTTTGAATAGCATCAAAAATGCTAAACTCCATCAAAAATTCTCCAGCTGGACCAAGGTCATCAAATTGTTTGAGTTTTCCGTAGCGACTTCCGCTTCCAGCGGCCATAAGTAATAATGTCATTATCAGTGATTTAATTATCGCAAAAATAGAATTTTTCAACTAATGCTGATATTTATTTCATAAATTTGTGCCTTAACCAGATTAACTTTTTTATGTCTAAATTAAATTACAACTTGTTGTTGTTGTTGTTTGTATGCCTTACTGCCTTCAACGTTGTAACTGCCCAAATTCCAGATTACTATTCATCTATTGATTTCTCTCAACAAGAAGACGCACTAAAAATTCAGCTTTCAAACCTTATAATTGACACACACACCACAGATATTCCTTACACATCGTCAACCACAGATACATGGGATATTTTGAGACAAAGTGATATTGAATTTCAGAATTCAAACAAGGTGTTGTTAATATATGGTTTTGATGATAATGATGGAACTTTTATGACAGACCGCTCTAGAGATGCTTTTGATACATGCCATTCGAGCTCTTGTATAGGTTTATGGAACCGAGAGCATGTATTTGCAAAGTCATTAGCTCAACCAAGTTTGGTTACCAATGACCCTGGTTCTGGAACAGATGTGCATAATCTTCGTGCAGCGGATTCACAAAAAAATTCCCAACGTAGCAATCGGTTATTTATTGATGATTCAGGTGATGATTCAAAAATTATAAATGGAGATTATTTTTACCCCGGCGACGAATGGAAAGGCGATGTTGCTCGAATAATAATGTATATGTACCTAAGATATCCAGCGCAGTGTGAAGCCATAAACTCTGCAACAGGAAGTGTCAATTATTCGCCTAACGGCGATATGCCAGATGTGTTTTTGGAGTGGAATGAGGAAGATCCTGTTTCGGTCTTGGAGCAGACAAGAAATGATGTCATTTTTTCTTATCAAGGCAATAGAAATCCTTTTATAGATAACCCATATTTAGCAACCATGATTTGGAATGGACCAGCTGCAGTTGATTCTTGGGGAACGCTTTCTACTGCTGTAGAAAATGAAATTTCAATATCTATTTCGCCAACAATTACAAATAGAACAATAGCAATCAATGGGCTAAACGAAGATGAGTTTAATGTTCATATTTACAATCAATTAGGTCAGAAAATTATATTCTCTAGTGAGACAAGCAGTACCATAGACGTTTCAAGTTTCCCATCAGGGTTGTACATCATTCAGGTGGAAAATTCTGGTGACGTTTTTCAATCAAAATTTTTAGTTAGATAAAGATTTTTATCAAAAATAAATGTACCAAAAATGGATCATAATTGATAAAAATATGCTTTATATTTATTGAAATATATTTCAATTATGAATATTCAAAAATTTCAATTTTTTAGTGCTTTGTTTTTAGCATTCAATTTGGCGGCTGCACAGAAAATTTTCAGTGTAGATTATGCAAGCCAAGCCGACATCAAGGTGTTTGTGGTGGATTACCAAAGTCAAGCTGATCTAAATGTGTTCAAAGTAGATTATCAAAGTCAAACAAAAGGCAATCAAGGATTATGGTATTTTGTTGACTACAAAAGCCAGTCAGATAAAACAATTTTTTTTGTTGATTATAAAAGTCAAGCAGACTTATTAATTTATTTTGTTGATTATCAAAGTCAAGCTAAGTGGAATCAAAAATCTAAAATGTATTTGATTTATTAATTTTGTTAATTATTTTTTTATTATTTTTAAACAAAACAAGCTTGCATACGATCTCTAATCTATTTGCAAATTCAAAAACATTAATACAAATAACCACATGAAATTAAAATCACATTTATTATTTTTATTTTTTTCATTCTATTGGTTTGGTTTTTCTCAACAAGATGTAGCCTCAATTGATTTAGTTGATTTTAATAATTCAGTTACTTATGGATCCGGATCAGGTGTTACGGTTCATTTTAATCCAAAAGGGATTTATAAATTTGATAATGATATTGATGATAACCAATTCTTTTTAGAACTTTCAGATGCAGGCGGGATGTTCCCAGCGACTCCAACAATTTTGAGTACTGTTGATGGGTTTTTTATTACAACTATAAATGGAATTATCCCAGCTGATTCATCCGGTAATTATCGCTTGCGAGTTCGTGCTTCAAAAGGGCTATTATCTTATGATCCTACTAATCCTCAAATACCAGTTTATGGTGAAGTTATATCTGAAGAAACCGCTTTATTCTCTGTAACAGAGGCTTCAGTTTTGGCACCTGTTATTGCATACTCAAGAATAACCCCCAATGCCAATAAATTTGACTGTACTATAGAAAGTAACTTTGATTACGATCCAACATTTGGCTCATTAACTTTGTCTTCTGGAGAAACATCGGAAGAAATAGGTTCTGAAAATCAACGAAAAATACTCATTTCAAACGTTAATCCAAATAGTGAATATACTATTAGAAAAATAGATGTTATCAATAATGTTATTGAAACTTCAGAAGCTTTCACTCAAACCCCGTCGATATATTATGTTATTCCAGATGATATTGGTATTGGAACCTACAATTACGAAATTCAAGAACTCGATAACGATTCAGGGCTCTCGTCAACTTATACTATTGTTTTGATTCTTCACCGAAGTACTACGACTCTCGGAAATAACTCACAAGAAAATGTTTGTGTAGACACTGATGTTATTTTTAATATTGACACATCAAGTTCTGGAATTGGTGAAAATTACAATGGTTCTTATTACGAATTTGACTTTGGTGATGGTTCAGATATTGAAATTTTTACCCACCCCGAGATTTTAGCCAATCCTGAGTTAATTCACTCCTACCAAGACGTTTCTTGTAACTTCTCTGAAAATTATTTTGATTTAACAAAACGAATGTATAATAAATATAATTCTGATGAAGATGAAAGTTGCATGTATCAGCCTATTGGTAATGGGGTTACCAAGCGAGTCAATACTAGTAAAAGTCCTGATGCTCTTATTTCTTCTACAGATATTTGCGAAAACCAAAACATAGTAGTAAACAACCTGTCTACACTTGGTGAGTATGGGCTAGGAGTTCAAAATTGTGATGACGGAGCCAATTTTTATTGGAAAATTATGAGTCCAAGTGGCACGTTATTTGATGTTTTTATTGAAGATGGTGAGATTGAAGACCCAAACAACTGGTTGGTTGATACTAATTCTGATGGGTTATTAGATATAGTAATCCCATCCTCTACAGTTGAGCCTGGATGTTGGGGCTTCAGACTTTTTGCAGTCAACCAAGATTTATGTAATACAGAATCTGTTTACCCCCCTTTATCTGAACCGCGATTAATTGTAAATGTTGATGCAATTGCTGATGCAGATTTTGAGTTTTTAGATGAAAATGATCAAATTATAACTGAAATTTGTTTTGGTCAGCCAGTTACATTTGAAAACACCTCCAATGTTCTTGATTATGATTGCCAAAGTCCAAACTATACATGGACAATTTCACCTGATAATGGGTATAATTTTGTTGATCCTTTTACAGAGAATTCACAAAGTCCTGATGTTATATTTAATGTCCCTGGTGTGTACGATATCACACTTACAGTTTCTAATATTTGTGGTGAGAGTTCTATACCTAAATCAATAACAATTTTAGGTGACCCAACAGTAGATTTCACAAACCCGTCTTTAGCTGTTTGCGAAAACATTAATGAATTTAACTCTAATGGATATACATTAGATTTCAGTAACCCAAGTATTGCTCCAACTTACAGCTCCATCCCTTATGAGCCAACATCATTTATTTGGACTGTAACCGGTGGTAATGAGGGGATTGATTACACTTTTGATTCAACATTTGATCAAAACTCTCAATTTCCAATTATCTATTTTTCTTCTTTTGGAGAATATGTTATCTCTGTTCAGGTTAATGGTAATTGTGCAGGGTCAAACAATGCAGGTTTTTCCTTTGTATATGATCAAACCCCGATTATTGAAAATAATGATTTACTCCAAGAATTGTGTTCTGGTGATCAGACTCAAGAAGTAGTTTATAGTTCTGATATGCCGTCAGCTACATATTCGTACTCCATAACAGCAGATGCTGAGATAAGTGGTTACGAAGGCATAGATTTTAGTAATGGAATTCCAGAAATGACTTTGATAAATTCTCCACCATCAAATGTTACCAACAGCCTTGTAATTTCTGTTACTCCAACTGTTGATAATTGTACAGGGAATCCAATAGATTTTATTTTTACTGTGAATCCCACTCCAGTGATACCAAATCAAACTACAGCAATATGTTCAGAAGAGACTTTTGTGATAAATCCAACAAATGCTCCGCCAAATACTATTGTTCCATCTGGAACAACTTATGTTTGGACTGTTGCAGATAATGCTAATGTGACAGGTGATACATCAGAGTCATCTCCTCAGACTGCAATTAGTCAACAATTAATAAATACTACAAATACAGTTCAGACAGTTATATATACTGTTATTCCAACATCTGGTGCAGATGGATTGTGTGAGGGTGATCCATTTACAGTAACGGTTGATGTCAATCCAAAACCAAGCATAGAAGATATAACCCCGCCTGCAATATGTTCTGGAAATAGTTTTAGTGAAACGCCAACAAACGGAGGAGGAGTAAGCGGTGCAGACATTGTTCCATCGGGGACTACCTACACTTGGATTGTAGTTGATTCAAGTGGAGAGGTGATTGGTGATTCAAATCAATCAACGCCTCAAACGAGCATAGGTCAAACTCTAACAAATACTTCAAATATTCCACAGACAGTGGTTTATACAGTTGTACCTACTTCAGGTGTTCAGGGCAATTGTGAGGGTGATCCATTTACAATTACAGTTGTGGTGAATCCCACTCCAGTGATACCAAATCAAACTACAGCAATATGTTCAGAAGAGACTTTTGTGATAAATCCAACAAATGCTCCGCCAAATACTATTGTTCCATTTGGAACAACTTATGTTTGGACTGTTGCAGATAATGCTAATGTGACAGGTGATACATCAGAGTCATCTCCTCAGACTGCAATTAGTCAACAATTAATAAATACTACAAATACAGTTCAGACAGTTATATATACTGTTATTCCAACATCTGGTGCAGATGGATTGTGTGAGGGTGATCCATTTACAGTAACGGTTGATGTCAATCCAAAACCAAGCATAGAAGATATAACCCCGCCTGCAATATGTTCTGGAAATAGTTTTAGTGAAACGCCAACAAACGGAGGAGGAGTAAGCGGTGCAGACATTGTTCCATCGGGGACTACCTACACTTGGATTGTAGTTGATTCAAGTGGAGAGGTGATTGGTGATTCAAATCAATCAACGCCTCAAACGAGCATAGGTCAAACTCTAACAAATACTTCAAATATTCCACAGATAGTGGTTTATACAGTTGTACCTACTTCAGGTGTTCAGGGCAATTGTGAGGGTGATCCATTTACAATTACAGTTGTGGTGAATCCAGAACCTACAATGGATACTGTTTTAAATCAAACTATTTGTGGTGGCACAGCTTTTGTCACGCCTCTATACAATTCTAATATCTCTGAAGTATCATATTCTTGGGAACTTACATCCGCTAATATTCCTGCTGAAATTACAGGATATCCAACTCCAAATGGAACTGGAGAGTTAGTTGGAGTTGTGATTCAAAATTCTGGGGATACTTCATTTACATTGAACTATAACCTAAGTGTTTTTTACGATGGCTGTATTGGAAATACAGTTCCATTTTCAGTTACAGTTGATCCTGCACCAAGCGTAGATTTTAGTATTTCAGATCAAACAGTTTGTTCTGGTGGTGCAACAACTATAGTTTCATTGTCTTCTACAACTCAAGATGTAGCTATCGAGTGGACTCGTAATTCACCTGCTGGATTAACAGGTTTTACCGCAGGTGATGAACAAGGGACAACACAAATTCCATCTTACACATTACAAAACACAACAAATATACCTATTGACTTAATTTTTACTGCTCAAGCAACCACAACGTCAACTGCAGGATGCCCTGGTGCACCAACTCAATATGTGATTACAATCAATCCAGCTGCAGAAATGAATTCTGTTGATGATGTAGTTTATTGTGATGGCGAAGTTACAAGTGAAATTGTATTTACAACACCTCAAACAGTAGGTAACACCGATTATTCTTGGACAATAAGTACTGGTATAGGTGCACCGCTTTCGGGCTCAGGAAATATTCTTTCTTTTACAGCTGGAAATGATTCAAACGACCCTATTGTGGCTCTAGTCACGGTTTCACCATCTTTTTCTAATGCTACAAATGAAAATGTTTCATGTGACGGAGTAGATCAACAATTTACAATCACAATAAATCCTTCACCAGAAATTGAAAATTCGGAAGTTTCACAAATCATTTGTTCACAAGAAAATACAGAACTTGTTGCATGGCAAAGCTCAATTACAAATGGCGAGCCAACAACATATACTTGGAGTTTTATATCTGCTTCTACAGGATTATCTGGCTATTCGACGGGCTCTAGTAATGGCGACTTACCAGTCATGACGATTTCCAATGGAGGGATTGACGTTGGTGCTGTAGTCTATGAAATTACTCCAACAGCTTATGGTTGTGATGGTTTGCCTTTTACATACACTATTTTTGTTAATCCAGTTGTTGAAATTGCAAATTCAGAAGTGAGTCAAACTCTTTGTTCTGAGGACACATCCTCTGAAATAGTTTGGACTCTGAGCAACCCTACACTTGAGGCATCAACAATATTTAACTGGGCGCTTCAATCTTCTACTGTTCCAGCAGGAACAACAGGTTTAGTTACTAATGGTTTGGGTAATTTACCTGTAATGGACATTACAATTACATCTCTAACATCAGCTTCAATTGAATATTTAGTTACACCAACTTTTGATGGATGTGTTGGAACTCCTTTTACTTACACATTCAATATAGATCCTAGGCCAGTCATGGATGCAATCGCTCCTCAAATAATTTGTAGTGAAACCACTTTTAACGCACCCTTACTCAGTAGTGATGTTTCAGGTACTGCCTACAATTGGGAGTTATCAAATTCAGATATTCCTTCGTCTATATCAGGTTATCCAACAGATAATTCAGCTGTTTTTGTGCCTACAATTATTACCAATAATGGTACAGATCCATTTACTTTAGATTACCTTTTCACACCAAGTTTTAACGGTTGTGATGGTACCCCTCAAACCTTTAGTATTACCGTAAATCCTAGTCCTGAAACCCAATTAAGTTTAGAATCACAAGAAATTTGTTCTGGCGGAACAACGGCGGCATTTACAGCATCATCTACATCCGATAATGTTACATTTTCTTGGGCAATTACAAGTGATATTTCGGGTTTAAATGGTATTACGACAACATCAGGTTCTGCAAGTTCATCAGATGAAATCCCAAGCTTTTCAGCGACAATTATCAATGGCTCGTCTTCAATTGATGTCATTGTAGAAGTTGTGGCAACAACAGAAAATATTGACTGCGTTGGACAGCCAGCCATCCACACGATTACTATAGTACAAGATCCAGTGGCTCTCATTTCCTCCGATCCAACACCCATTTGTGTGGGCGGAACAATTGACCCTATTACAACAACATATATTGGTGGGACAGGGACACCAAGCTATCAATGGTATGATAATAGTTCAGGTTTTTTACAACCTTTGATAGGAGAAACCTCTAGTAGTTTTGATCCAGGTGTTATGGATGTAGCTGGCACCTTTTCATACTTAGTTGTCATAGGATTTTTGGATACAGAAACAGATTGTAACCAAACCTCAAGTGATTTAGTCACTGTAGAAGTTGTTGCAGACCCTGTTCTGGTTGATGCATTAGCAACTCAAACGATTTGTGAAAATACGCCATCGCAAGATTTAGTAAGTTCAGCTAGTGGAGGTACAGGGACTTACACTTTTGAGTGGTTTGAAAGTTCTGATCCCTCAACAGTATTAAGTACAGAAACCAATGTTTTAAGTTCAACTTTTACGCCACCAACGGATGTTGTAGGAACATTCTATTATTATGTAGTAGTAACCACAGAAGCTTCGGGCTGTGAAACCACGAGTTCAATTTCTGAGGTTATTGTCAATGAGGGGGCGTCTGTTAGTGTTCAACCTTTGGCAGAGCAAACTGTTTGTTTGGACGGAGCGACTACAACTTTAGAAGTACAGTATAGCAATGGTGTTGGAACACCAACCTATCAATGGTATTCTAGTACAAGCTGTGATACCAATGATTTAAGTACTCCAATTTCTGGAGAAACCTCAAGTACATTTACCCCGCCAAGTGATACAGTTGGTTCTGTCTATTATTTTGTACAATTGAGTTTTGCTGATGGAGGTTGTGGTAACATTACCTCAGATTGTGCTGAGGTTATAGTTGTTCCAGATCCAGAGGTAAGCATTACATCTACGACATCATCTGCTATTTGTGAGGGCGGTACAATTGATGATATTGAGATTACAACTACGGGAGGAACGGGAACACCAACTTACGAATGGTGGAATTCTGATGCTACTGGAAGTCCTATTTCTATAGCTTCAAGTTCGACCAATAGTACGAGTTTTAATCCAGGTGTTTTTACAGCAGCTGGAGTTTATCATTATGTAGCGATTATCAATTTTGATGGTAGTGGATGTGATCAGGTTATTAGTACTCCGGTAAGTTTAGAAGTTGTTGCAGACCCTGTTCTGGTTGATGCATTAGCAACTCAAACGATTTGTGAAAATACGCCATCGCAAGATTTAGTAAGTTCAGCTAGTGGAGGTACGGGGACTTACACTTTTGAGTGGTTTGAAAGTTCTGATCCCTCAACAGTATTAAGTACAGAAACCAATGTTTTAAGTTCAACTTTTACGCCACCAACGGATGTTGTAGGAACATTCTATTATTATGTAG